>Ga0208373_1000746_pt1 | contig 51339 bp, 44 predicted proteins | sample RifOxyC2_FD_184036 | JGI IMG/M metagenome (GOLD analysis project Ga0208373, IMG submission 184036) | Soil microbial communities from Rifle, Colorado - Rifle Oxygen_injection C2 (SPAdes) | ecosystem: Environmental > Terrestrial > Deep subsurface > Rock core/Sediment | place: Rifle, Colorado...
GTTTTCTTTTGGCTTTTGGTTTTAAACACCACTACGGTTTTCACTGAACCGTCGGAATAAGTGATTTTATATCCTTTTTTGGTAGGAGACACTTTTACAACAGCAACTTCGGTAATTTGGGTGTCGGTATCAGAAGTTTCTGGGGTTTGATCTTCGGTAGTAACATCAACATTATCAGCATTAGTGTCTTCTGGGGAATTATCTGTATTGGTATTAGTATCTGTATTAGTGCTGGTATCAGCCGGAGGGGTGTTAGTGGTAGTATCACCATTGGTATTAGTATTACCGCTGTTCGTGTTCGTGTTGCCGGTATTGGTGTTGGTATCAGCAGGAACTTTATAGTCTTCGTCTATTTGGCCGTTGCAGTTGTTATCAACACTGTCTTGAGTATTATCTAAAACACCGGGATTGATAGAGGCGTCGTTATCATTACAATCTGAAGTAATAGTATAACCGTCTTGATCTTCATCAACATCAGCATAAGTAAAAATCAAACCAAAATTATTTAAAGTTCCAACATCTTCTGTGGCGTCATCCAATACCTTTAATGTCCACGTTCCAGCCGTTTTTGTACTACTTAAATCAGTTAAAGAATCAACTGGTTTATAAAAACCAGTAAATGGTGCTGTTCCTTCAATAATGGAAAACTGAGCATCATCGTCAAACATAGTATTGGTAAAATTATCTCCGCTTTCTCCATTGTGTCTAGCTAAAGTAAATTCTCTACCGTCTGGAGCAACCAAACTAATAGTTAAGTCATCATCATAAGGATGGGTAATATTAACCTCAACACCTAAATGAGTAATGGTATAATTTTCTGTTATTTCAATAGGCAGGGTTAAAACTTGATAATTCTGACTTTGATCCTCAAAGACACCATCGGGAATAGCATAGGTACCGTTGGGAGTATAAAAAGAATCTGTTATTGTTTGAGTGGTGGCTTGTACAGGTTGTAAACTAAACAAAACTAGAACAGAAGCAAAAACAACCGCACTAATTAATGATGTTTTAGATCTTTTTAATTTTTTCATATTTTTCATATAAATTATTACCTCGTTTATAAAAATAAGACTTTATAATGTAAAAAAGGCTATCACAGAAATTAAATTTTGTCAAGAGTAAATTAGGTGGGTAAGAGGAAAAACCACCAAGGCTCTAAAAATACGTTTAATACGTCGCGGTTGGGTTACAAAACGCCACAACCATTCCAAATGGACAGCACGCAACCACTTAGGAGCCCTTTTGGCTTTGTTTGTCCAAAAATCAAAAACCCCGCCAACTCCTAAGCCAATTTTAGCGGTTTTTATTAAAGATAAATATTTTTTGAGCCAAAGTTCTTGTTCCGGAAAACCCAAACCAACCAAAATCACGCTTGGTTTAAAATCACTGTTTTTTGCTAAAAAATTCTGAAAATTAGCTTCATTACTTATCAGACTGTCTTTTTTAGAGACCTCCCAGCCTAAAAATCGAGCTTGAGGGGCTAATTTTTTACCCGCATCTACCACCATAGCCAAAGATGATAAGCCATCTTGACGCACAATACATAAAACAGCCAGTTGTTGACTATTGGCCATTTTTAAAATTTCAGCGGTGATATCCACTCCTGTTACTGTGTGCTTTAATTTGGAAAAAAGCCTTAAGCCAAAACCGTCCGGTAAAGCTAAATCAGCTGTATTCAGACAATTCTGGTAAACTTTATTTTTATAAGCTTCCAGTAAAATTTCCGGATTAGGAGTAACAATCAGGTTTTGTTTTTGGCCTTTTAAAAATTCACCTATCATTTCTTTGGCCTGAGAAAAACTAATATCCCAAATTTTAACCCCTAAAATTTTAACTTGTTGAATCATATAGCCGGGAAATTTTAGTTGATTTTATGGTTCTATTGTACTATAATTTAAGCATATGCCCAAATTTAAAATTTTTTTAGCCAGCATTTTTTTGTTGCTTACCGCCTTACCTGTTTCGGCCTTTACTTTTACCAAAGGCCGGATTATTGAATCAGATGAAGTGGCTCAAGATCAATATTATTTATCTACTTTTGGCATTCAGGCTTTTTTAGAAGAAAAAGGCTCTGTTTTAGCAAGCTATACCACCCTTGATATTGACGGCCAAAAACGATCGGCGGCGGAAATTATCAATGCCGCATCCAAAAAATTCGAGCTAAACCCTTTGTTTTTCTTAGTCATGGGGCAAAAAGAGTCTTCTGCCATTACCAATTCTACTGTTACCTCGGCTATTGATGACTGCTGGCTGGGATATGCCAGCTGTAAAAGCGCCAGAGGATTTACCGCCCAATTATACGCGGCCGCAGATGTGATTACCAACAAATATTTGCACGATTTAAAAACAAAAGGCTCAACCGTTAGCGGCTGGAAAGTGGGCACGCCTAAAACCACCGTCGATGGCGTAGTGGTTAATCCGCAAAACAATATTACCGCGGCTTTATATACCTATAACCCTTTAGTAGGACGCTGGGGAGGCGGCAACTATCGTTATGGAGCCAATTCGGCTTTTCAAAAATTATGGGATGAGTGGTACCAGCCGAAAAAAGCCTATAACTATCCCAGCGGCTCTTTGTTGCGCATTGGGGATGCTATTTATTTAATTTCCGGAGATGTGAAAAAGCCTTTTGCTTCCATGAGCGCTTTGCTCTCTAATTATGACCCAAATAAAATTATTCCCGTGCCGGCTGTGATAGGAGAACAATATATTACCGGCCAGCCTATTCGTTTTCCCGCTTTTTCTTTGTTGCAAAATCCTGATGGCGGAGTATATCTTTACGCCCATGGCAAAAAACGACCATTTACTTCCCAAGAATCTTTCAAACAATACGGTTTTAACCCGGCGGAAATTATTCAAGCCAGCGCTGACGAAATGGCCGATATTCCAGACGGCGAACCGATTACTGTTAATCAAGTTGATCCGCGAGGATTGTTGGTGCAAAACAAAGTAACCGGAGCGGTGTCTTATATCACACCGCAAGGAGAGCGCAGTGATGTAATTGCCAGGGAAATTTTTGATAATCGTTTTTTGAGCTTAGAAATTATTCCCAAAAGTCCGGAAGAGATTGCAAAATTTAAAATGACCAAGCCGGCTTTGTTAAAAAACGGCACTATCATCACTACTAAAAAAGATAAAACTATCTATATTATTGCCGATGGCAAGAGACACGCTTTTAAATCCAAAAAAGTTTTTAAAAAGTATGGATATCAGCAAAAATATATTATGCCAGTATCCAAAAAAGTATTGAATTTACATCCTCAAGGAAAAGAGGTAGACTTAAAGAAGAAACAGCAAAAGAAAAATAAGAAAAAATAATTTTGGCTTATGTCTCTAATTTTTTCTGCCATCGTTCCTAATAATCCTAAAATATTTTTAGAAAATTCCCAGGATAATTCTTCGGTTACAGCTATTGCCAATTCCATACAAGAACTGGAAGGAGAGCTGTATTTTATGAAACCGGACACCATTTTGTTGCTTACCGAACACGGCTCCGTGGTGCCGGAAGCGATCAACGTTAATATTGAAAGCCCGATTTTAGCAGATGGTTTTAAAAATGGCCTGACCGTTGATGTGGGTTTTATTACTCAACTAAAGAATGTAATCAACGCTACGGCCCAAAGCAATTTGGTAACGGTTGTAGCAGAAAGCACCATACCTCAGGAAATTATAACTCCCCTGTCCTTATTATTAAAACACCTTCCGGAAACACGCGTGGTCATATTTTCCATGGCTAATTTTTCTTTAGTCAAGCATCAAGAATTTGGAGAAATTTTACGCCAATTGTGTTTAGAAACCAACAAAAGAATGGCGGTGATTGCTTCCGGACATTTAGCCAAAAATTCAACCAAAGAAAATGCCTTGGATACTTTGTGTTTAAATTTTTTGAAAAATAAAGAACTGGAAAAAATATTGCACATCAATACGGAAGTGATAGAAAAAAGTAAAAGTGATTTAATGCGTCCTTTGGCGACTTTAATCGGTACGATTGCTAAAATGAATTTAGAGCCGAAAATTTTATCTTACGAACATTTGGATAACGAAAATCAATTAGTGGCGAATTTTACTTTAAAATAAACCAATGATTGCCGAAGTAATTCCTTATGCTCGCACTATTCGTGGTAAGGATTTTTTTGATTATGTTGTACCAAAAAATTTAACTGTCAAAAAAGGCTCTTTAGTAAAGATAGAATTTCGCTCTCGTCTGATCATTGGTTTGGTGCGTGATCTTAAAAAAAACAGCGCTATTAAAAAATTAAAGCCAGTTATTGCTTTGTCAACCACTCAACTGCCGCAACCAGAACATTTTTTGCTATTTTTAACTTGGTTTGCCAACCATTATTTTATCTCTCAGGCGCACGCTTTTAAAAGCATGCATTATCCATTTTTAAAAAAAAGAAACTTTGCCGATTTAGACAATTGGCAAGAAAACTCCAGCCACAGCCAAAAAATTTCTATTCCCAAAAAAAATATAGAGAGCATAAAAAACGCTTTGGCAAAAGTTAAGCCAAACTTGCCTAATGTGGTGCTTTATAATAACCGAGCGGATTGTTTGGCTTTTTATCAAGGCATTATTAAAAGAAGCACTGGGTCTGTTTTAATTATTGTGCCGGAATATCAAGATGTGTTGAAAATTGCCGAAGCTTTAAATAATAAGGATATTGTTGCTTTAACCAAAAACCCTTCTCCTTCCGTTTGGACCGCTTTGGAAATTGCTTTGCAAAAAAAATCAAAAAAAATTGTCATCGGTACTAAAAAAACCGCTTTTCTCTGGTTGGGTTATTTTGCAACAGTGATTTTAGATCAAGAGGAAGCCAGGTCTCATAAACAATATGAGCTTAATCCTCGTTATCAAACCAGAGAAGTGATTTTGCAAAATATCAATTTACTGACCGTGCCCAAACCGCAACTTATTTTTTGCAGTACAGCGCCCAATATAGAAACTTATTTTGCCAAAAAAAGCTTTAAAATAAACATCAGCAGAACCTGGTCCGCCAAAAATATTTTTACCGTCAATATGTTGGAAGAAAAAATGAAGAAAAATTATTCTTGGTTTTCAGAAAAACTAATGACAGAAATTCATCAATCTCAAAAAACTTTTTTATTTTTTAATCGTTTGGGAAACTTAAATTTAGCCGTTTGCTTAAACTGCTCTGCTGTTTTACCAGCGGATAAAACCAAATGTCCTAATTGTCAAAGTAGTCACCTTAAACAAACGCATCAGGGCACGCAACAATTGGAAATTACCCTAAAAAAATATTTTAAAAATAAAAAAATAGTCCGCCTGGACAGCACTCGTGAGTATCAATTGGCGGAATTACAAAAAGCGGACATTATTTTGGGTACGGAAAAAATCTTTCGGGTAATGTCGCTTGCCGATTTTGATTTAGTAGGTATTATTTCTGTTGATCACCTACTGGTTTATCCCCATTTTCGAGCCAACGAAAGAGTTTTTCAGTTGCTCACCAAAATATTCAGCGCTAGTCAAAAAATTATCATCCAAACTCACGCTCCGGATAATATGGTAATCAAACTGGCTATTTTAAACAATTATGACCAATTTTATCAACAAGAAATAAAAATAAGAAAAATTTTAAACTTACCCCCTTTTAGCCCCTATTTTCAACTGCTGGACACTAAAAATAAACAAAAATTAAAGCCCCAAAAATATCTGAGTGAATATGAACTAAAACCTTCTTTAGTGGTGGATTATTTATAAATTTTGTTTGACTAATATAAATAATTAAGTTACAAATTAGTCATGGCTCTTAAAATTTATACTCTCAACGAACCAGAAATTCGAAAAATTTCCTCAGATGTTGCTCCTCAAAAAATATCGGAAAAAAACTTGCAGGTTTTTATGTCAGCGCTGGCAAAAATGATGCATCAACACGACGGTATTGGCATTGCGGCTCCTCAGGTAGGCAAAAACATTCGTTTAATTGTCATTGACAAAGATTATGCCAAAACAGCAGATGATCTGGTTTTAGTTAATCCGCGCGTGGTGTCTATTGCTAAAAAAACCAATATCCAAGAAGAAGGCTGTCTGTCCGTGCCGGGTGTTTACGGTTTGGTAGAAAGGCCGGTAAAAGCGCGGGTTAAAGGTTGGGGAAGACAAGGGGAAAAAATGGATATTAAAGCCAAAGGTATGCTGGCGCGTGTTTTGCAACACGAAATAGATCATCTCAACGGCATTCTTTTTATAGACAAGGCCGTCAAAATCAAAAAAAATGAAAATGCCGTAAAGTCTTTGCTGGTATGATCAATCCTCCGATTTTTAAAATAATTTTTTTCGGTACTCCAAAGTACGCTCAACCGACCCTGGAGTTTCTTCTGCAAGAAAAAAATTATCAAATTATCGGTTGTGTCACCCAGCCAGACAAACCGGTAGGCAGAAAACAAATTATCTCCCCTTCTCCTATTAAAAAATTCGCTTTAGAAAAAAAACTGCCTATTTATCAGCCGACGACTTTAAAAATTCAAAAAGAAAACGGAAAAAAAATCTATCAAACATTATTAAATTTAAAACCGGACTTAGCCATAGTGGTGGCTTATGGCAAAATAATTCCTAAAGAAATTTTAGCCATTCCAAAATACGGTTGTCTTAATCTGCACGGATCTCTGCTTCCGCAATTAAGAGGCGCATCTCCTATGCAACAAGCTATTTTAGCGGGATTGCCAAAAAGCGGAGTAACTTTAATGCTCATGGACGAAGGTCTGGATACAGGCGATATTATCGCTCAAGAATTTTTAACTCTCTCCAATACAGAAACCTTAACCAGTTTGCATGATAAATTAAGCAGGCTGAATGTTAAAATTTTAAAAGATAAACTTCCTCAATTTATTCAAGGAAAATTAAAACCCCAAAAACAAAATACAGCTCAGGCTTCTTATACTAAAATCATTAAAAAAACCGACGGAGAAATAAATTGGCAACAAAAACCCATAATGATTGACAGACAAATCAGAGCTTTAAATCCTTGGCCGGGAACTTATACTTTTTGCCACCGACAACGCCTAAAAATCCTTAAAGCACATTTGGAAAACAATAAATTGTTGATAGAACAAGTACAGCCCGAGGGTAAAAAAATCATGTCTTATCAAGATTTTCTGCAAGGCCATCCTCAATGCCAATTACCACCCGCAAGCAGTTAACGAATTTTTTTAGTGGTATAAAAACCTAAATATTTACCAAACATCAATCTGGTTTGGGCATCGATGGCGGGAATGGAACCAAAAATAATCAGCGCCACCGGCAATAAAATCCATTGCAACAGCACCACTCCTATTCTCAAAATTTTATTATCGGGAATATTACTGGGTAATAAATACACATTCAAAATAGCCGAGGCAAAAATTCCCACCATGGCCAAACGCATCAACCACTCCAAAATAAAAGGAGCGTTTTGAGCAATAACCGTAGATTTTTCCACATCGCCAGCCAGCCACAAAGGTAAATATCCTAAAATTAAAATTAAAATCGGCGCCGTTGACCAAGAATACATACCTTCGGATAAATTGAATAAAAGGTGCCATTTCTTTTTTCCTAATTTTGTGTTCCAAAAATGCCAAATCATAAAAGGAAAATGTTCAATGCCCCAAGCCCAGCGACGTTGTTGCTTATACAAATTTTTTACTGTCTGCCACAAAGAACCGGCATGAGCGGTATCCATAGAAACCGGAATGTACAGCGGGGTTACTTCATAATCGCCGTTATAATGAATAAAACATTGTAAAAAAATACGAGAATCTTCTGTAACAATATCATTTTGCCAAAAACCAACATCCACCAAGGCCTTAAAACTCATACTGTGAGAAGAAAAAGTCCAAAGCGGTTTTGGACGCGCCAGTTCAGCCATCAGCCAAAAAGTGGTAGAATTAGCCACCACGCGCGCAAAAGAGGGTGATTCCCACACGTTGTTATTATATAAAGCCAGGGGCTGATAACTGGAATGGGTAGGGTTAGGATGGGTTAAATACTTATAAGTTAAATGAGCAAAATATTCCGTATGTACCACCGTGTCAATATCAAAAGAAGAAACAATGATATTAGCGTAATCCCATTTTTGGGCATCAATAAACTCTTTCACATGTTTGGCGGCCCAGTGTAAATTCGCTCCTTTGGCCGCAATTTCTCCGGTAACATCTTGCGGGTGCAGAGTAATGAATAACTTGAAAAAAACCCCCTCGTATAAAACACGAATTTCTTCCGCTATTTTTTTAAAAGACTCTGCTTCTCTTTCTTCTCCGGCTAAAACCACGATCATCTTATCAAGAGGATAAGTAGAATTTTTTAAGGCCGCAAAAGTGTGTTTAATAACGGCCGCATCTTCGTTTAAAGTTGGTAAAAATATGACATGGTAAATTTTCTGCCAATCGGGAAGCTCAACAACCTTGGTCATCCAGGGAACATTTTTTATTTTTCGATATTGTTTCCAAGAATAAGTTAAATAAATTATAAAATATAAAACTCTCAATAACCAGTATAAATCAAAAGCAATGGCGAAATAAATCATCCACAAAGGCTTAAAAAAAGACAAAAGAAAAGTAAGCAATAAAGTCAACCAGACCATTGTACCGGGAAAAATTTCCAGTAAACGATATTTTTGATAATTACTGATTTTCATCTTATTTTATTCTGCCTGTACCGGAATAGCCGGCGGTACAATTTCTACCCACGTGGTACCACGCTCTAAAGGTATCTTGTTGCCTTTTTCATCAAAAAACTGCGTGCGGCTTAAACGATCATCTTTTTTCCATTTGCCTGTAAATTTCTGACCGCTATGATAAATTTCCACCTCTCCTTCACCGGTAACTATCCAATTGATTCTGCCCTTTTCCGGTAAAGGAATGCCATCCCCCACATGTTCAATAATAATATTTTTCGGAGCCAAAACTTGATCGTTGTTGGCGTCTTTTTGTATAACACCACCGTTATATCTCTCATAATTATTATTTTCAACGCTATATTTATATTCCACATCATAAGAACCGCCAAAACCAATAAATATTCTATTGATCCTGGGCGCGGCCGAAGAGCTGAAATCATCAGCAAATTCCCAAGATTGATAACTGGGCTCTTCTTCCTTTGACCAGTTATGATCAACAATTGCCCGAAATAAATCATCTGTACTGGAAAATAAATTATGGGGAGAAAATTTTACGGCAACGCGGTTGAAATATTGAGATTCGCGTAAACCATCAATATCCCGCAAACCAAATTCCGGAATAGCCACCATGGCCGTATAACTGCCGCCGGCGTGGGCATAAGCGCACTGTAATTCAGAAACAAACTCTAAATAAGTATCACGTGCGGAACGCACCGGGCCTATAACTGCATTAGCTTGAGTGGCATTACTAAAAACCGCCATAAAACGGGTGATGCCCCCTTCCACAATAACCTCGTAAACCAATTGCGCCTGCGATAAACCTGATTGCGGCCGTACTCCGTCAAAAGCCGCGTTTTCAATCATCACACAAGCAGGTACGATATTTGCTTCAGCCTTAGGAGCTAAAACGCCATCTAAGCGGCGAGGTATAATCGTCGCCTCTTCTTCCTCAGCGCTACCAAATAAATCAGTGCTAATATCAGTTAAAAAACTATCCTCGTTACTGCTGTTTTTGCCTTTTAAGACAAAAATAAAAAATATCAAAACCAAAATAATACCCAAAGCTACTATTATACCTAAGTAAATAACCTTTTTTTTGGGGTCTTTTTTAATTTTCTTAATAAAATTGTCCAAAGTAGAATGCTGTTGTTCTTTTTTGCTCATATTTTTAATTATACTCTATATTACGATCGTCGGGAAGAACCTCTATCCAGGTATTGCCGGGGGTAAAGGAAATTTCTGTATTTTCTGTGTTGAAAAAAAGAGTCCTGTCTGTTGTTGCTGTTTTACGCCACTTACCTTCGGTGGCTTGTCCGTTATGAAAAACAACCGCTCTTCCTTCTCCTTGTACCGCCATTTGTAAACGACCGGTTTCATAATCCAGCAAAGAAGTGGGTACGAATTGCACAATAACATTGGCAACGGTGATTTGTTGGTTGGTTAATTTATCCAAATGAGGCGCACCACCGTTAGATCTTAAATAATTATTATTTTGCCGATCATAATTATACTCTACCGCATAAGAAGCGCTGGAAAAAGGAATAATAATTTTTTGCGCCACAGGTGATTGACTGGTGTCATTGGTTGAAGAAAATTGCCAGGGAGAATAAGTGCCGAATTTTTCTTGTAAAGCATAATCTCGCAAAAACAAAGTTAAAAATTCACTGGAAGTGAATAAATTATGCGGCGCGGCAATATTGGCGTCTCTCCAAAAATATTGCGCTTGACCCATTTGATCCAAATTAACCAAATCTGGAAGACCAGCCACCAGAGATAAAGCCTCCGGACTTCCGCCCACATGCGCATAAACTCCTTTATATTCTTGCGCCCAATCTATAAAATAAGGTCTAGCGGAGCGCACCGGGCCAATTTCAGGAATATTTTCATCACTGGCGTAAATAGCCATAAAACGGGTAATGCCTCCTTCAGCTAAAGCTTCATAAACCAGATTCGCTTTTTGCAAACCAGATTGAGGGCGTACTTCGGCATAATTCTCAATCATGACGGCTAGCGGATAAATATTCTCTTTACCCTGCTCAACTTTTACTCCATCAATAAAACGATATCCGATATTTTCTTCTTCGTTGATTTCCGCATTTAAGTTAATAATTTCTGAATCAGAACCGTTGCCGGATCCTCTGCGATTGAGCAACAGTAAAATCACGATAATCAGCGCAACTCCTAAAACACCAGCTCCGATCATAATGCCCAAACGTGCTTTTTTATTATCTTTTAAAGACCAAAGGACGTTGCGCAAGCGCAGTTGCCAGGATTGATTGGACATACTGCCTATTTTTTACTTTCTGTCTTATTCTCTTTTTTATTGTCTTGAGGTTTTTTGTCTGTTTCTGCTTTTGCTTCTTCGTCAGCTTTAGCTTCTGCTTCTTTCTTTTCTTTTTCACCGACCACTTCTACTCCGGAAACATCTGTACTGACGCTTTCATTCAAAGCCTTTAGCTCTTCTTCGGAACGTGGCGCCGTAACAGTAACCACGCTGTCGTTAACTTCGTTTAAAACAGTAACATTCTCAGCCAATTTAAGGTCTTTAATTCTAATATTATCTTCAAATTTTTCTAGCAAAGAAATATCCACCGTTACATGATGAGGCAAATCTTTTGGTAAACATTCCACTTCGATTTTGCTCATATTTTTTACTAAAATACCCCCCTGTTGTTTAACTGCCGGAGACTCTCCCGTAAATTCCAGTTCAATTTCCGCGGTCATTTTTTCGTCCATCTTGATTATTTGAAAATCCACATGAGAAATTTGATTTTTCAAAGGATCGTGTTGCAATTCATGAATAACCACGATAAAATCTTTGCCATCAACATTTAAGTTAATCAAAGAACTTTCACCGGCCTGCTGATGTATTTTTTCAAAATCTTTTTTGTCTAAAGAAAGAGCAATGGTTTTTTGACCAGCACCATACATAACAGCAGGAATCACACTTTGTAAACGTAACTTTTTTATTTTGTTTCTGCCTAGTTCGTTTCTAATTTGGGCTTTAATACTGAATTCTACTGACATAATGAGTAAATTTATTTTATTAGTTAGTTATTTTTTTACTAATGCTTTGTACAAAAGCCGGAAATTCTAGTGTTTCTTTAATATCCAAAACATCGTTCACGGAAATTTTGGCTCTTTTATTAAAATTTGCAAATTCTTTTTTATCAAAATCCACCAAAATAGACATGCTGGTGGAAGTTAATTTCTGCTTAATTTCTACACCCATAATGGCAAAACGACATTTTTGACAAAGACCGTAAGTCAAAAAAATTTTATTACTATTCACCAAATGTTGGAGACTGTCAATATTTTTTGATTGACGGCAAGAAGGACAAAAAATAACGTTATTAGTAGGCATAGATAATTATTTAACAGCAGGAAATATTATAATATGAATAAAACTCCATGTCAATAAGATTATTTTTTTGGTAAAAATAAGCTCTTTTTTCATTTTTCAGAACTTAAGCCAATATTATGATTGATGCCTAAAATAGCCAACGTAATCAGCATGGAACTGCCACCGGCGCTCACTAAAGGCAAAGGTAATCCGGTAATGGGCAAAAGACCGATATTCATACCAATAACCATGATACTTTGCACAAAAAGATAAACAAAACTTCCTAAAGTAAAGACAAAAGAAAAGCCGTCTTTGGCATTGATCAAATAGCGCCATAAACGAAACAAAATAATCATAAAAGCCGCTAAAGTAGCCAATACTCCAATAAAGCCCAGTTCTTCGGCCACCACCGCAAAAATAAAATCTGAACTTACTTCTGGTAAAAAATGTAACTGACTTTGCGTACCCAAACCCAAACCACTGCCCCATAACGATCCAGAGCCCACCGCCACAATAGCCTGATTAAGATTATAACCATTGCCCAAAGGATCGGCTTCCGGGTTAATAAAAGTGCTTAAACGAGCTTTTTGATAATCCGGAAAAAGAAAAAACCAACCCAGTAAAAAAGAAGCGATCACCGCCACCACCACTAACAAAATCCATTTCTTTTGAGCTTTTAAAAAAATGACGGAAAAAAACCATATGGAAAAAATAATAAAAGCCGAACCGGTATCTGGTTGCAAAAGAATCAAGCCGACAAAAACAGCTGTAATAAATCCGGAAATTATAAAAAATTTTGATTGAGAAATTAGCGCCGGGTCTTTTTCCAAATAAGTAGCCATAAATAATAAAAACAAAAGCTTAATCAGTTCCACCGGCTGGAAAGAAAAAGAACCAATGAGAAACCAACCGGTTGTGCCTTTAATGGTGGTACCAAAAAGCAGAACCAAAACTAAAATAACAAAGGCCGAAATCATGTAAACAAAAGGATGGCTTCTAAAAATACGATGATCAATAAAAATGAGCAAAATAAATCCCAACAAACCCGTGCCGGCGAAAATTATCTGTTTAGAAAATTGAGAAAAATCTTGCACCTCTTGGTTGAGGCCAATGCTATATTGAATCACCAAACCCAAACCAATTAAAAAAATCATCGGCCCTACCAGCCACCAATCAATTTGGAACAATCCGTTAAACCATGTACTGGCTTTACCTTTCATGTCAAAACTATCTAATAATATTTTCAGAAGATAAAATATCCGGACTGACGTAGATTAACGTTTGTAAAGACTCGCCGTATTCTTTGGGCCATCTGATAATTACCGGTTTTTTTTCTAAAGAAGCTATTTGCGCCATAGTCTGCTGGCCAATACCGACCACCACTCCGTTTTTGTCTTGCAAAAGCACAGCTACCGGAACGTTTTTAAAACCATAAACACTTTTGTTGCTTAAATTAAATTCCAAGGTAGTTTGGGGAGCGCCGATTTGATCGGTGTTAATGTGATTAAATTTTTGGTCTGTCTCTTCCCAAGAAACTTTAGGCAAAGCATCTAAATCTTTGATCAATTTCCAAGAAATATCCAAAATATTAGTTTGCACAGAAGGAGAAACAGCAGTGGTCGCCACAGCGGTTTTAGTTAACACTTTTTCTTGAGCAGGCGCCAAGTTAACATGTTCAACAACTCCTGTTTTTCCTCCGATTGTCATTTCATAATTGATTTCCGCTGCCCATTTTTCATTGGGATTTTTGACAAAAACCGCCACATCAACCGACTGCTCATCATGAACGGTGGCATATGTTTTTTCTATCACAATATTATTAGGCTGGCGATTTTGGCCAAAATTAATGGGAGATTGCAATAAAGCCTCGTTAATTCTCTTGGTTTGAGGCACATGATAAGCCCAATTAAAAAGTTCGATAAAAAAGAATAAAATCATCGCCATGGCTAAAACTGCTAACAGCAGTACGTGCACTTGCTTCAGTTGAGCTTTGTGGGTAGCCACCCACAAACCAAGGGTTATTTTTTTATCTGATATTTCCGAAGAGTCTGTTTTAAACATGATCTAATTGTAGCATAGACTGCATATTGTCTCAATTTCTGAATTGTGTTACTATTTGAGTAGTTAGAAAATTAAAAAATAAAGATAAAAAGTATGTTTGCCACAAGCGTAGACCTCATGTATGGAGCTCTCACTGTCTCCATTTTAGTATTTACAGCATTTTTATGCTGGATGCTTTATTATTTGGTACAAATTTTAAAACAAGGTAATGAAGTTATCCAAGATGTGCGCCAAAAAATTACGGAATTTGAACAAGCTCTTCAGAACATTAAACAAAAGGTCATTACCTCGGCTACTTCCATCTCCTTTATTGCCTCAGAGATTGGCACGGTGGTAGATATTGTAAAAAGCATCAAACAAAAGAAAGCCGGTAAAAACAATAAAAGAAAATAATTACAAGGACTTATCTTTTTGAATGGCGCTGATTATTTGAGAATCGTTTTTTAGATTTTCCCAAAAAAGCACCTGGTCTCTATTGATGACCAAACCGTTTTGCGGCTGGTGTATTTCAGAGCCTAAACGAATAACGGATAATTGCGGTGCTGTACTTGTACTATCTGGCTCAGCGGTATTTTCAACACCCTCAGGATCAGTAGTGTCTTGAGTTAAATCTTCTTGTTCTTGCAGATAATAAACATCATCTAAAACCAACCAAGATTTATTTAAAGTATCAAGTTTACCAAAATAAACCTGTCCGTTAGTTAAAAACACGGCTTGATAGCTATTCTGGTCAACCGCACTCACCGGTTTAAAAACATAAAGAGCCAAATTAACACCAAAAGCTATCACCGCCAAGGAAATAACGGCATAAGCTAAAAATAAACCGTCAATATGAAATTTTTTTTTGGGAATAATTTTTTTCTTAATCATTTTTGTGTTTATTATAAAATTTTAATTAAATTTTACTGCTGGCTATCAGCTATGATATCATAACTACCAATATATGTCATTTGTCCACCTCCACACCCACAGCCACTATTCTCTCCTTGACGGATTACCCAAGGTTTCAGAGTTGATTGAGGCTGTTAAAAAAATGGGTATGAAAACAGTAGCCTTAACTGACCACGGCAATATGTACGGCGCGATAGAATTTTACCAAAAAGCAATAAAAGCCGGCATTAAACCGATTATTGGCAGTGAGGTTTATGTGACTCCAAAAAAAATTTCAGAACGAGTGCCCAAAACTCCGCTGTATCACCTGATTTTGTTAGTTCAAAATAAAGAAGGGTATAAAAATTTAGTGAAATTAACTACTATTGCCAACTTGGAGGGTTTTTATTATAAACCCCGTTTAGATTTGGAAACCATTAAAAAATATAGCAATGGTCTCATTGGTTTAACCGCTTGCCTGTCTGGAGAAATTCCCAAAGCGATTTTAAACCATGATCTTGATTATGCTAAAAATATTGTCAAAAAATATTTGACTGTTTTTCCTCAAGATCATTTTTACTTAGAATTGCAACATCATCCGGAAATGCCCCAGCAAAACCAAGTAAATGAGGCTTTAAAAATTATTGGTAAAGATTTGGGTATTGGCTGTGTAGCAACTAATGATGTTCATTACCTAAAACCGGAAGACGCGGAAGCGCAAGATGTTCTATTGTGTATTCAAACCAAAAAAACCTTAACTGATAAAAATCGTTTGTCTATGCGCGGCCATGATTTTTCTCTCACCGCCCCAGAAGACATGGCAGAGCATTTTGTGAATTGTCCGGAAGCGTTAACCAATACTCAAAAAATCGCGGATTTAATTGATCTGAAATTAGAATTCGGTAAATATCAAATCCCCTATTTTAAATTGCCAAAAAACACCACACCGGAAGCTTATTTGAAAGAACTGTGTCTGACGGGACTGACCAAGCGCTATCCGGAAATAACGGCTGAAATTAAAAAACGCTTAGACTATGAACTGCAAATTATTAACAAAACCGGATATGCTTCTTATTTTCTCATTACTCAAGATTTTATCAATTGGGCAAAAAAACAAGGCATTGCCGTGGGTCCCGGGCGTGGTTCCGCCGCCGGTTCGCTAGTGGCTTATGTTATTAACATTACAGATGTAGATCCTATTAAATATCATCTGCTATTTGAACGCTTCTTAAATCCGGAACGGGTTTCCATGCCTGATATCGATACGGATATTGCCGACGCAAGAAGAGACGATGTTTTAAGATATGTGGAAAATCAGTACGGCCAAGACCACGTAGCGCAGATTATCACTTTTGGAACTATGGCCGCGCGCGCGTCAGTAAGAGATGTGGGACGAGTAATGGGCTTAGCTTATGGTTATTGCGATCAAATGGCCAAACTAATCCCGATGTTTACGGATTTAGACACAGCCATAAAAACGGTACCGGAAATAGCCACCAAAATTGAACAAGACGTTGATGCTGAACGCTTGATGACTATTGCTAAAAAATTAGAAGGCGTGGCGCGCCACACCTCTACGCATGCTTGTGCGGTGGTGATTACCAAAGACCCCTTGGACAATATGGTGCCCTTGCAACGAGATCAAGATGACGGCAATATTATTACCCAATATTCCATGGATCCCATTGGCGCTTTAGGGCTTTTAAAAATGGACTTTTTGGGTTTAAAAAATTTAACCATTATTGAACGATCTTTGGAAATAATTACCGCCACTACCGGTTTGAAAATTGCCATTGATAACATTCCCTTAAATGATAAGCCCACTTTTCAACTTTTAAAAAAAGCTAACACCATTGGCGTATTTCAATTAGAAAGTTCAGGCATGCGCCGGTATTTACGACAATTAAAACCGACGGAATTTGAGGATATCATCGCCATGGTTTCTTTGTATCGCCCCGGCCCTATGGAATTTATTCCCAAGTATATTGACGGCAAACATGGCCGCAGGCGCGTAACTTACATCCACGAAAAACTTAAGCCGGTTTTGGAAAAAACTTATGGTATTGCGGTTTATCAAGAACAAGTCATGGAAATCGCTTTGCGTTTGGCCGGTTTTACTTATGGAGAGGCGGATGTTTTAAGAAAAGCCGTGGGTAAAAAAAATGAGGCACTTTTAAACGAACAAGAACAAAAAATGATCTCGGGCATGATGAAAAACGGCATCGGTCGCAGTGTGGCTAAAGAAATTTGGGAATTTATTTTGCCTTTTGCGCGCTATGGATTTAATCGATCACACGCGGCTTGTTATGCGATGATCGCCTATCGCACAGCTTATTTGAAAGCTAATTTTCCCGCGCAATTCATCGCCGCTCTCCTCACTGCCGATTATGGCAATTCCGAACGCATTGCTTTGGAAGTAAAACACGCCCGCGATTTGGGTATGAAAGTTTTACCGCCGGATATTAACGAAAGTTTTGATACTTTTTCGGTGGTCAAAGAAAGTTTAAAAAATAAAAAATCCGCTCATATTCGTTTTGGTTTAAAAGCCATTAAAAACGTGGGCGATCATATTGTGGAAGTGATGATTGCCGAAAGAAAAAAACACGGCGCTTATCAAAATTTGGAAGATTTTTTAACCCGCGCTCAAGATAAAGATTTGAATAAAAAATCCCTGGAAAGCTTGATCAAAGCCGGTGCTTTGGATTTGTTTGGCGAACGCAATCAACTTCTGCTTAATTTGGAAACTATTTTACAATTTGCCAAAAATATTCAACTGGAAAAAAAATCCGGACAAGAAAATCTATTTAAAAGTTTAGGCAAAAACGCTTTGCCAAAATTAAAATTGGAACCGGTGCCGGAGGTAGAGCTTAAAATTAAATTACAATGGGAAAAAACTTTATTGGGTTTATATATTTCCGGCCATCCGCTGGAGGCTTATCACGAATTGATCGCCCGTATGGCCACTCCTTTCATAGGATTGAAAGAACACCCGCGCAGTAAATTGGCAACTGTCATCGGGGTGGTAATGAGTGTTAAAAAAATTTATACCAAAAAAGGAGAACCAATGCTTTTTGTCAATTTGGCAGATGATACGGCCGAAGTAGAGGCTATTGTTTTTCCAAAAATTTTGCAACAATTTTCCACTCTGTGGCAAGAAGATGCCATTTTAAAAATCACCGGCAAAGTAAATGATAAAGACGGTACAATAAAATTGCTGGTGGAAAAAGCCGAGCGCTTTGTGGTCGCCCCTATCCTGTGTTTAAAAATAGAAGAAAAAATGCCAAGAGAGGTCTTTTTTAATTTAAAAAAAATGCTTAACGATCCTGTTTTTGCCGGAAAATTACACGTTTATTTAGACATTGGCGAAAAACATATAGATACTAAAAAGGGCGTTAATGAAAATATTATCCCCTATTTACAAAAAACATTTGGCTCTCAGGCCGTAAATGTGATAAAATGATAAATATAATTTTAAAAATATGCCCCTCAAAACAAAAAAGAAAGAAAGAAAACAAAAAAAGACAACTGAGTCTAATCGTTCTATAGCCGATGCCCGCATTGAAAAATATTATAATAAAATAGTAGTGGGTTTTATCAGCGCCACCGTTTTACTGATTTTAGTTATTCTTTATTTTTCTTTTTCTAAAACAACCATCAGCATTACCACTGAAAATACCGATAAAGAAATTTCTTTCAACGCCACTATTCAAGAATTAGGGGGTACGGTTTTGTTGACTGATATAGAAGATAGTAAAACCGCCAACGGCACTAGCAATGTGGTTACCAGTCAAGGCCGCGCCTCCGGCACCGTTACTTTAATCAATAACTATTCAGCCGATCAACCACTGGTGGCCACAACCAGATTGTTATCGGAAAACGGCGTATTATTTCGCACGCAAGAGTCAGTGGTAGTACCGGCCGGCGGCACCGTTGATGTTCCGGTTTTGGCCGACACCGAAGGAGAAAGCGGCGATATTGAACCTACTAAATTTGAAATCGTGGCCTTAAGAGAAAACTTAAAACCCTCTATTTATGGTCAAAGCACAGCCGCCATGACCGGAGGACTGATTAAAACCGCGGTGTTGAGCGAAGAAGATATTACCCAAGCGAAAACAGATTTAACTAATGCCTTGCTGACAGAAGCTAAAAACAGATTTAAAGAAAAAACCAGCGCCGCTGATTGGTCGATTACCAATACTAAAGTGATAGTTGATCCTTATGTGCTGGCAACCAAAAATGAAAGTGTCAGCGCTAAAGCCGGTGATGAAGTTGATTCCTTTGCGGTGACAGAAAATTTAACAATAGCGGAGGTGGTGATTGACTTGGAAAAATTAAAAACCCTATACCAGACCAAACTGACAACAGACAGCACCGGTGAATTACTGCCTGTTACCGACACCATTTTTGATCAAGCGAAATTTTCTGTTAGCAATTTAAGCGCTGACTATACCGACGGTGATGTAAAAATTGAAATTACCGCTCCGGTCAAACTAGCTCTTACCGACTCGGCTTTAGCGCCAAAAAATTTCACCAATAAAACAGAAGCTGAAGTTAAAACTTTGTTAAATCAAATTCCCGGCGTAGATCAAATTACCATAAAATTCTTTCCTTTTTGGTCTAACAAAACTCCCGGCTTGGAAAGTAATATCAAAATTGTCCTTCAATAATTTATTAACTAAAATTTACTATGTCTAAAAAAAACTTAATCATCATTAGTTTTTTGATACTAATCGGTTTATTAAAAATCACCCCTGTCCAAGCCGCGGAAATTGAAATTAAAAATTCCGTGGTTATTTCTTCCACCAGTTATCACCTCATCTATCACGAAATAGCCGGCAACCAATACTTATTAACGGCCGGAGGAGAAGATGGCTTGTTAATTTATCAGATGACTGAAGATGGCCTAAGCTCTGACCCTGTGGGCACCTTTGATACTGACGGCTCGGCCATGGACGTAACAGCTTATGGCAATTACGCTTATGTGGCTGATCACTACACTCAAAATGGACCGATTATCAAAGGTCATCTTTTAACCTTAGATATCAGCGATCCTGCTAATCCGCAACTGGTTAATGATTACCAGGTAACTTTGGGCAATTTTCAAACAGTGGCAATTTCAGCTGACGGCTCTACTTTATATGCCGGAGATAAAATCAGCGGCATTCATATTCTTGATGTCAGCGATCCTACAACGCCGATTTTTCTCAGCAGTTATAGTTTAGGCTCGGCCGCGGCTGATCTGGCGGTAGTAGATACCACTCTTTATATTTTGCAAATTTTTGATACTGCCGGCGGGATTCTGGTGGTTGATTTTAGCAACCCAACCGCTCCCACTGCATTGGGAGGTGAATCGGTTTATGCGGACGCCAATGAATTAACAGTAGCGGGCAGTGTGGTTTATGTAGCCAACGGCGCTACCGGTTTAACCGCTTATGATTTTAGCAATCCGGCCTCCCCCACTCTTTTAAGCAATTTTGATACCGGAGGCTCAGCCCGGGCTTTTGCCGTTCTTAACCCAACCACCGGCGTGATTGCTGACGGCAGTGGCGGAGTTTATGTAATTGCCACCGCTAATACCAGTGCGCTGGCAGAAAGAGCCCAGAGCTCAGACGCTTTGCTTACTTCTGCCACTGATGTGGTAGTGGTGGATGGCCGCATTTTCGTGCTTTCTGCCGGTATTCAAGAATTAACACTCACCTACACTTTTAGCGCACAAGGAAGCGGTAATGGAGCAGAAGAAGCTATTGCGGTCAAAGACGGCAGTGCCGCCTGGTGCACTATTGATGTTTCAGATCAAAAAGTGGGAGCAAAAGTTTTCTTGGGAGACTATAATAATGATGGTTTGGCTTATGAAATTGCCGAAGCGCCGATTGGAAAAATCAAAAAACCAAAAATTCGAGTTTATGACGCGGTTTCCTGTGAGTTGTTAAGTCAGAAAAAAATGAGCGACTCAGATAAAAAACAACAATTTAAAATGAAAGGCGGAAATTATTATGGATCTGATACTTCCCAAGATGAAATAGTGGCGACCAGAGTATTTACCAAAGATGATGTTCCGCAAATTAAATTATTAGCTTATTTTTTAAATACCAGCAATGAACTGAAGTTGAAAAAAAGCACTACTTTTGCCACCAACAAAAAAATGGAAAGCCAGGGCTACAAATTACAACTGACCGAAGGTAAAAAATGGCCGATAGTTATCAAAGCTAAAAACGACACCAGTGTGCAAGAAAAATACAAATTAGAAAAAAAAGACGGAAACTTTAAATGGAAGAAAAAACAAGAATAATCTATGAATGAAAAAAACGAACGAATAAAACACTCTTGCGAACATGTGTACGCGCAAGCAATCAAAGAGCTTTATCAAGACCGAGTAACCTTGGCGGTTGCGCATATTTCCGAAGATGGTTTTGCCAATGATGCCAAATGGCAACAGCCGATTTCTCCTGATGATTTACCGAAAATTGAAAAAAAAATGCAGGAAATCATTAAGGCTGATTTACCCATTGTACGTAAAGAAATTTCTATTGATGAAGCAAAAAAATTATTTGCAAATAACCCGTTCAAACTGGAATGGGTGGAACAGTGGGCAAAACAAAATCAGATATTAACGGTTTATTGGACCGGAGATAAGTATGTGGATTTGTGCAAAGGGCCCCATGTGGAACACACTGGTGAAATTAAAGCCTTTAAACTAACTGCTATTGCCGGCGCTTATTGGCGTGGTGATGAAAAAAATGAAATGCTCACACGCGTGTATGGTGTTGCTTTTGACAGTAAAGAAGAGCTCAACGACTACATCACACGACACGAAGAAGCAAAAAAACGCGATCATCGAAAATTAGGCAAAGAACTAGATTTATTTACTTTTTCTGATCTGGTTGGGAGTGGATTGCCGTTATACACACAAAAAGGAGCGCTAATCAGAAAATTGCTTAACAATTATGTCGAAGAGCTTCAGAGTAAAGCTGGTTATATGCAAGTTTGGACACCACAAATTACTAAAGCTGATTTATTTAAAATCTCCGGGCATTACGACAAATACAAAGAAAATTTATTTAAGGTAAAATCAAATTACTCTGAAGAAGAATTTTTTTTGAAGCCTATGAACTGTCCCCAGCATACCCAAATTTATGCTAGCCGTCCGCGAAGTTATCGCGACTTGCCAATTAGAATGACTGATTTTGCTATGCTTTATCGTGATGAAAAACCGGGAGAATTAAATGGTTTGGCACGAGTAAGATCATTTTCTCAAGATGACTGCCACGTATTCTGCCGGGAGGATCAAGTAGACCAGGAAATTGATTTAGCTCTCGGAATGATTAAAGAAGTGATGAATACTTTTGGATTTAAATACCGCTATCGTTTATCAACCCGCGATCCCAAGCATCCAGAGAAATATATTGGCAACCCGGATACATGGAATAAGGCCGAAATTTGGGCGGAAAAGATCATAAAAAGAAATAAGATTGATTATTTTGAAGGTCCTGGCGAAGCCGCTTTTTACGCGCCAAAAATGGATTTAATGGCGACAGATGCCCTGGGGCGAGAATGGCAGTTGTCAACCATCCAGATTGATTATTTTATGCCGGAAAAATTCAATCTAACTTACGTTGACAACAATGGAACAGAAAAACGTCCGGTGATGATTCATCGCGCCATTATTGGTTCGCCAGAACGATTCATCATGATTTTACTTGAGCACTTTGTCGGTAATTTTCCTTTATGGCTTTCCCCTGTTCAGATAGATATTCTTTCAGTTTCAGAAAAACATCTTGACTACTGTCAAGCTTTGACAAAAGAATTTCAAGCCGCCAATTTAAGAGTGGAGCTTGATAGCGCCAATGAATCGGTTGGCAAAAAAATCAGAAAATCCGTAAAAATGAAAACTCCTTATGTGCTAGTTATCGGAGACCAAGAAATGAATTCCGATCAACTCAGCATACGTAAACGCGGAGAAAAAGAAACTCAACAAATTGATAAGACAGAATTCATAAAAAATACCCTGAATTTGATCGCTGAAAAATCGCTTGAACTATAGAAAAAAATTTGTTAGAGTTGGTATTCATGAAATATTTTCTCTTACCTTTAGGCTGTGCCGCCAATAAAACTGATGCCGAGCGCATTGCGGCGGTTTTAGAACAAGCCGGATTTACTCCCGCCACTAGCGAACAAGAAGCCGATTTGATAGGCGTGATTGCTTGTTCTATTAGAAAATCGGCCATAGATCGAGTTTATGGCCGAGCGCGCAACTGGAATAAAAGAAAAAAACAAGAATCTTTGGTAACTTTTGTTTCCGGCTGTATTTTGCCGCAGGATAAAAAAAAATTCTTAAAAATTTTTGACCTGGTTATCAATTTAACAGAAGTGAGCAAACTGCCCCAAATGCTCAAAGAGTATGGAGCAACTGTTTTACCGATTCTGCCGGAAAAATTTTGGGACATTCAACCTAAACGCGATTCTTCATTGACCGCATTAGTACCGATTCAAAATGGTTGTAATAAATTTTGCACTTACTGCGCCGTGCCCTACACTCGCGGCAGAGAAATTTCTCGGCCATCAAAAGATATCTTAAAAGAAATATCTCAACTGATAATTTTAGGCTATAAACAAATTACTCTACTTGGACAAAACGTAAATTCTTACGGCTTAGACAAACCAAAAACAGAACTCTCTTTTGCCCAACTTCTTGATAAAATTGGTACTATGGCGGACCAAGCCTCTCAAAAAATATGGATCTACTACACCAGTCCGCATCCGCAAGACATGACAGAGGAGGTGTTTCTGGTTCAAGCCAGACATAAAAGTTTAGCCAATTATTTGAATTTTCCTTTACAGTCCGGCAATAACAAAATTCTTAAAAAAATGAATCGTCGTTATACTCTGAAAAAATACTTAAAAATGCTTAGTCAAGCTCGAAAAATTATTCCTGATCTTACTGTCTCCACCGATATGATTGTGGGATTTTGCGGAGAAACCAAAACACAATTTAAAGATTCTGTTCAGGCTCTAAAAAAAGCAAATGTGGACATGGCTTTTATTGCGCAATATTCTCCTAGACCAGGCGCGGTGGCGGAAAAACGTTTTTTAGATGATGTGCCCCTGCTAGAAAAAAAAAGGAGGTATGTTTTACTAACCGAGGTTTTGAAAAAAATGGCCAAGAAAAAAAATCAAACTTTGGTCAATAAAACTGTCACCGTTTTTATAGAAACTGCGAGTAGAAAAAAAGGGAAAGTCCTCGGCCGCACTCAAGGTCTTAAATCAGTAGAACTGAGCGGCCAACCTGAGCTTATTGGTCAATTTAAAAAAGTTAAAATTACCAAAGCCGATGCTTGGCGTTTATACGGTCAACTTGTCTTTTAAGAGTTTGGTAGCGGTTTCCGGATTGATTTTTCCTTTAGTGGTTTTCATCACCTGCCCCACTAAATACATTAACGCTTTTTCTTTTCCATTTTTATAGTCTTTAACTACCTGGGGGTTGCTGTTAATAATGTTATCCACTGCTTCTGCGACCGTATTTTCGTCAGACACTTGAGCCAAATCGTGTTCTTGCATAATTTGACTAGGATCACCACCTTTAGTAAACATAATTTTTAAAATCTTTTGGCCGGCCGAAGAGTTTATTTTCTTTTCATAAATTAAAGTTAATAATTCCGCAAAATTTTCCGGCTTGATCTTTATTTGCGAAAAATCTACATTTTCTTCCTTACAAAGTTTAAAAATTTCAGAAGTAATCCAAGCAATGGTTAAACGACCCATTTTTTTGCTGTATTGCGCCCAAATCTCTTCTGGCGTGCCTTCTGTATAATCTAAAGAATTTAACCAACCGCGTAACTCAGAAATGGTGTCTTCAAAAAATTCGGCCAACTGAGGATTATCAGTTAAAATTCTCGCGTCTTCATAGCTTAAGCTGAATTCTTGTCGAAAACGTTCTCTTCTGGCACCGGGCATTTCTGGTAAAGTTTCTCTAATTTTATTAATTTCTTGAGTATCAAAATGCAAAGGCGGCAAATCCGGTTCTGGAAAATAACGATAGTCTGCCTCTTCTTCTTTAGAACGCTGTAAAACCGTAATATTTCGCTTATCGTCCCAGCCGCGGGTGGTGGTGAATTGCGGCGCAGAATTTTTTTCCCATAATTGCAACTGGCGCTCGATCTCATACTGAATGGCCTTTTCCACAGAGCGAAAAGAGTTCATGTTTTTAATTTCGGTTTTAGGGTATAAAGCCTCGTCTCCTACAAAACGCAAAGAAACATTGGCATCACAACGCAAATGCCCTTTTTCCATATCGGCCTGGGAAACGTTTAAATAACGAGCGATTTTTTGCACTTCTTGTACAAAAACTTTAGCTTCCAAAGCCGATTTTAAATCCGGTTTAGTCACCAGTTCCAATAGGGGCGCGCCGGCGCGATTAAAATCCACCAAAGATTCTCCTTTGGTATTATGCTTTAACCTAGCCGCGTCCTCTTCTAAATGCAGACGCTCAATCCGAACGGTTTTTAAATTCAAATTATCCGGACATATTTCTAAAAAACCATTTACGGCCAAAGGTTGATCGTATTGGGAAATTTGATAGGCTTTGGGCAAATCAGGATAAAAATATTGTTTACGATCGAATTTTGTATCATAGTTAATTTCACAATTTAAGGCTAAAGCGAGTTTCAAACCTAATTTTACCGCCTCTTGATTAAGTTGCGGTAAAGTTCCGGGGTGCCCTAAACAAATAGGACAGGTATAAACATTAGGTTCATCGGAATCGGCGTTTTTAGTACCGCAAAACATTTTGCTGATTGTGTTTAAACGCAAATGAATTTCCAAACCAATTATTGCTTCGTACTTTTCTTTCATATGCCGGTGCTACCAAAACCGTTTGTTCCCCTGCTGGTTTTATCTGTAAATTCCGCCACTTCTCGCAAAGAAGGATGAACAACGGGTTGAATTAAAATTTGAGCTATCTTTTCTCCTTTTTTTATCATAACCCTTTTGGGCGAACTATTCAATAATACCACTTTTATCTCTCCTCTATAGCCCGCATCAATCACGCCGGCCATGGTTTTTAGGCCATTAGTTAAAGCACGACTGCTTTTATCCCAAAATAAACCAACATAACCCTGGGGAATTTTTAAAGCCACGCCCGTACCAATAGCCTTTCTTTCTCCGGCCTTAAAAATTACGTCCTCTTGCGCAAAAAAATCCATGCCAGCATCATCTGGGTGGGCATATTGAGGAATTTTAGCATCAGCAAATAATTTTTTAATCAGTAAATTCATAAAGCTAAAAATTTTTTAACCGCTTGATAAACTTTTAAAGAATTTTCTTCTAAAGCGCCGGCGTTAGTACTAACTTTCAACCAGTTATTATTTTCCGCAGTAAGTTGTAAAAAATAATTACGCACTCTTTCGTGAAATTGTTTTTTTTCCGCATCAATACGATCCACTCCGCCGTCAACTTGACGACGTGATAAGCCCACCGCAACCTCTACATCCAAATAAACCACCAAATCCGGATCTAAACTTTGACGGGAATATTGTTCCATTTTTTTAACGAAATCAGCATCAGGTAAAGCCCGGCCGCCTAATTGATAAGCAAAAGTAGAGCCGGAAAAACGATCACATAACACTATTTTTCCCTGCTGTAAAGCCGGTAAAATAACTTCGGCAACATGCTGAGCGCGATCGGCAAAAAACAGAAACAGTTCCGCAAATTCGGAAGTAAGCTTAGGCTCTTTGTCTAAAATTATTTCTCTAATGCGTTGGCAAACCGGGGAACCGCCCGGCTCCCGAGTTAAAAGTACGGAAAAACCGGCTTTTTCCAAACTACGGGCGGTAAATTTTATATGAGAAGTTTTACCACTACCCTCCCCCCCTTCAAAAACAATAAATTTTCCTTTTGGCATAATTATTATTGGCAATATTTTTTACAAATTTCTTGATACGGCAAAGGACGATCTTGGGTATAAACAATGCCCAGCTTTAAAGCAATTTCCGCTTTTTGCAATTCCGCCCCCAAATCACAAGCGTGGATCAGCACCGACACTCCTTCATCGCTAATAATCTGATTGAAAATAACCATTGCGGTTTTGCCGGCGTAGGTTTTCAATTTTTCTCCTTGGGGAGATTGGTGCAAAACTTGAATTTTTTGTTCACCAAGAGTAATAATATAATTTCCTCGCTTGTCTTGTTCGCAAGGCAAGGAGGGATAATGTTTGCAAACCACCTCTTGCGCGTCTTCGTAATTTTCCGCATAAATATGCGCTGAGCTGGAAATAATAGTTAACAAACCAAGCGGATAATCAATGCCGTCGGCAATTTCTTTTTGTAAGACTCGCAAAGCCAAGGTATTCTGTGGCCAAGCGCGGAACATATCATTGGAACGAATATAAGCGGTCAGCTGTAATTTGTGATACTTAACTTCCGCTTGCACCAAATTAACACAAGGCGGGTGAGCTGATTCATTATCTACCGAAACCTTCCATAATACCGCCATTGCTTGTCTGTCCCAAGGCTGTTTTTTCAATTTTTTAATAATCGTCTTGATTTGATCGATATGGTCGTGATTACGCATTCTCATGCCGTAGGTATAAGAAACCGTGGGCATCGGATCGGCCGTCATGACTTGCGGTTTATAAATTTCAAAATCTTTTTTGGTAAAAGTGAAATAATCAACAAAATCGATATGCTGAGGATCTTCGTCTGAAATAACCGTGATCATATTCAGCAGTTCTTTTTGAGTGGCGTTGGTATAGTTAGAGCGTTTAATTTCACCAAATTTTAAAATAGCGTGCAAAACTTTGGGCCAAGCTTCGGCCACGGTTTGGCCGCGATAAATAAATCCCGATTTTTCACACGGATATTCTTCGGTTTCAATTTTGTCTTCTTTAAAAATTTGTGGCTGACTCCAGGCAGAGGCATCTTGATTTAAAGTGTCAATCTTTTTTTGCACCTCTTCCGCCTTTAAAACCCCTCGCATGTCAACAATGGCAACTTCTTTTCTGAATTTTGCCAAAGCCTCTGGTGAAATTTCTTTATCCACGCGCGTATCTTCGTGTCCGATAACTTTTCCGGTTGGGGTTAAGCCGTTTTTTACAAAATTTAACAAAGCATCGCCAGAGTGAATGCGATCCAGGCCACACAGAATAATAGTACGAATGGTGGGGTTGGCTAAAACGTTACGAATAAGCGGGTTAATGCCTGTTCCGGAATATAATTGTCCCACTACTTTATAAGACTTAGTATCTAATTTTTTAGCAAAATGCTCTTTCGGCGTCCATAAAGTAGCCACACCGATACTAGAGGCTTGATTGCCTAAAATAAGATTGTCAGCAAAATAAATTGGCCACTTGGATACTTTCATTTTGTTTGCAAAAAATTAGTTTTCTTTAAAAAATCTTCTATTTGTGCATAAAGTTGCGCCAAAGTACCTAAATTATTGATAATAAAATCGGCTTTAGTTTTAAGAGCAACAATATTTTGTTCAGTAATCGCTTTTTCCTCTTTTTGGAAATCTGAAAAAGACATATTTTTTTCGCCTGCTTTTTCCCCTCTATTTTTTGCTCGCTCAAACCGCATCTTTAAAGGAGCGTCAACATACAAAAGAATAAAATTAGGCAGGGTGGAAAATATCGCAACCTCTTTAGGCATGCGGACGGCATCAATGATCGCTAATTTATCTTGAGCTTTTTGGATATCTTGTTTCCGCACTTGGGCCAAAATATCTTCACCGAAAACAGCACGCAAAGAAGTTACCAGCTCAATCATATTTTGACGGCTCTGTGGTAAATAAAGTCGATCTAAAATATCAGAAAGAACACCAGACATGGAATAAGATTTGGCTTGGTAATGTTCTTTTAAATACGAGGCTACCGTGCCTTTACCGGAAAGTTTTAATCCAATAAGACCAATAATCATATTAACTAACGGTTAATTTTACTTCTTTGGCTTTTTTATCAGCTAAATCATTTTGAAATAAATCAACCAAATAATCTTGCCAACCAGCAGACGGTTGATACCACACCACCTCAACTTGAGCTTTTTGCAAATAATCTAAAACACCATCATTACGATATTTTTTCCAAATAACTATTTTTTTCACTCCGGCCGCTATGATATACTTGGCGCAATGAATACAGGGACTGTAAAGAGTATAAAGAGTAGATCCGTCAGTAGAGGCGCCTCCGATGACCGCGGCTTGCAATAACACATTGTGTTCACCGTGAATGGTGCGTACACAATGTCCTTCTTCCATTAAATGACCGACATCATCGCAATGTTCTAGCCCGGGAGGCGAACCGTTGTAACCGGTAGATAAAATTCTTTTATTTTTAACCAAAACCGCACCCGAATGTAAACGATCGCAAGAAGCGCGGGTAGCCACAATTCTGGCTATGGCCATAAAATAATCATCCCAACTAGGGTGGAAGTTTTTATCTTGCATATAAAATTATTATACAACAAAAAACGGGGTCTCGTAAACCCCGTTTATTTTAACTTATCAAAACGCTAATGCCCGGACCCATACTGGAAGCTAGGGTACAATTTAATAGATACACTCCTTTGGCTTCAGCTGGTTTGGCTTTTTTTATCGCCTCTATCACCGCGTTGATATTTTCTACCGTTTTTTCCACAGCAAAAGATAAGCGACCCACCAAAAAATGAACGTTACCGCTGTCATCACTGCGAAAAGCGATTTTTCCACCCTTCAGTTCTGTGACCATTTTTTTTACATCCATACCAACAGTCTCAGTTTTAGGATTAGGCATTAAACCTTTTTGGCCTAAAATTTTAGCAACAGGACCAAGTTTTTTCATCATATCTGGAGTGGCAACGGCGACATCAAAATCACAACGACCGGTTTTTTTAATTTCCGCTATGACCTCAGTCGTACCGATGATGTCAGCTCCGGCTGATTTTGCCTCAGCTTCTTTTTCGGTATTAACAAAAGCAATAACTTTTCTACTTTTACCATTGCCGTGAGGCAGAACAACCGTACCGCGCACTATTTGATCGGACTTTTTAGCATCAATGCCCAGTTTAATGTGTAATTCTATGCCGGCATCAAATTTAACCGGATTTTCTTTTAATAAATTTAAAGCAACTAAAACTTCTTGCTTTGTGCCTGCTGTTAATTTTTCTGCCGATTTTTTAAATCTTTTTGAATGTTTCATATTTTATTTAATTTTTATCCCCATTTGTCTAGCCGTGCCTTCAATAATTTTCACAGCTCCTTCCATATCCACCGCGTTCAAATCAGGCATTTTTGTTTCGGCAATTTCTCTAATTTGATCTTTGGTGACTGTACCCACGGTCTCGGTTAAAGGATTGGCCGCGCCTTTTTTAATTTTGGCCGCTTTTTTTAAAAGTTCAGAAGCCGGCGGGGTTTTAACAATAAAAGTAAAAGAACGATCTGGATTAACGGTAATAACAACTGGTAAAATACTGCCCCTTTGATCTTTGGTTTTTTCGTTAAATTGCGTACAAAACTCTTGAATATTCACTCCGTGTTGACCCAAAGCAGGACCAACTGGAGGCGCCGGATTTGCTTGGCCGGCCATAATTTGTAATTTAATAAGTTTTTTTTCTTGTAATTTTGCCATATTTTTAAATCTTTTTTACTTGTAAAGAATCTAATTCCACTGGGGTTTCACGGCCAAACATGGCCACCATCACTTTCACTTTTCCCCGCGCGGTATCTATTTCCGCTACCTTGCCCTCTAATTCTTTAAACGGCCCGTCAACAATACGCACTGTTTCTCCAACCTCCACATCAATGGAATAGCTGGGGTCCTCAATGCCCATTCTTCTTTCCAAAGCCTTCATTTCTTTTTCATCAATAGGAGTAGGGGTGGTGCCGGTACCGATAAATCCCGTAACATTTGGGGTGTTGCGCACTACGTACCAAGAATCATCTGTTACTAACATGCAAACTAAAACGTAGCCGGGAAATATTTTTTCTTCTACCACCTTGCGTTTACCTGCTTTAATTTTAATTTTTTTCTCCTTAGGGACTAAAACATCAAAAATTTTATCCTCCATGTCTAAAGATTCAATACGTTGTCGCAAATTATGAGCAACGTTTTCTTCGTAACCAGAGTAGGTATGAATGACATACCAACGCTTTCCTTGGCTTCCTGATTGTTTTGGCATAATTTATAAAATAACTTCTATAATTTTATTTAAGATAAAATCAACTGCTCCTAAAAAAACCGCAAAACCCAAACTGAACCAAACCACAATCCAAGATTTTTTCCAAGTTTCTTGCTTGCTGGGCCACGAAACTTTTTTCAATTCTTGAATTGATTCTTTCAAATAATTAAATAAGATGTTACCGCTTTTTTGGTTTGTTTGTTGGTGTGTTTTTTGATCCATTTTTTTCTATTTTAAAAAGCCGCTGAAGGGCTTATAGGCTTAGATTAACATATCTTGTTTTTTTGTCAAACATCTGTTATTTACACTTTAATTTTAGCCAAATATTTAATCACCAAGGAGTATTTTTTAATTTTAGCCAAAAGGCTAAACGGTTGATAATAATGTGTAAAATTGGACCAATGATAATAATATACAACCACATCAAAGGAGAAAAGCGCACAAAAAAACTGGCAAAAAGCGCAGAAGCAATTAAAAAATCTAATTGATCAAAAGGAAACCAAATTTTGCCCGGAGCTATTTTAATGCGCCGTTTAAAAAAAGATTTTACGGCATCTCCTAAGAGCGCCGTAAACCCCATACCAAAACCAAATAAATATGGCAATTCAAAAATACCGGGTGGGGCAAACGGCCAAAAATCATGATAAATTAAATTCAAATCTCGTCCATCACGAAAAATGTCATAACCACAAGCCAAGAAAAACTGTAATAAAAACACCAATCCGCCAACCACCGTTCCCACTATTAAGCCCCGCCACGTTTTATGACTGCCTAAAAGTTCTTGACCGTGCCATTTTTTTCCAAAATCCAATGGTATGGCTAAAAATTTTAAACGATTCTTAAAAATGACCGGCGCCATATTAGCTAGCGCGGCTGGCAAAAAAAAGTATAAAAGTTGACCAAAAAGTATGAGGTAAAAAATAATTATTTAAAAATTAATTATTATCTTGCTTTACAAATCAAGATTGGCGGCTTTGGCGTGAGTTTGAATAAACCGTTTACGCGGAGCTACTTCTGCGCCCATTAAAATTTCAAAAATTTCATCTGCTTTGGCCGCGTCCTCAGAAGTTACCTGCAATAAAGTTCGATATTGAGGATCCATGGTGGTTTCCCAAAGTTGAGTGGGATTCATTTCTCCTAAGCCTTTATAACGCTGAACGTTGACTCCTCCTACTTTTTCTCCTATTTGTTGCTGGCCGGCTAGCTCTTTATTCTCCTCGTTAACTGCTGTGCTTGCAGTAACAACTGCACCCTTGGCCATTTTTAAAATCATTGTATCTTTTTCTTCATCAGAAAAAACATATTCTATTTGTTTGCCTTTTTGCAAACGATACAACGGCGGCTGAGCAATATATAAATGTCCGGATTGAATAAGGCCGGGAAAATGACGATAAAAAAGCGTGAGCAATAAAGTGCGAATATGAGAACCGTCTACGTCCGCATCAGTCATGATAATAATACGGTGATAACGCAATTTATCCAAACTCATTTGGTCGCCGATGCTCGTGCCTAAAGCAATGACCAAAGACTTAATTTCATTATTGGCTAACATTTTATCCAAGCGCGCTCTTTCCACATTAAGAATTTTGCCGCGTAAAGGCAAAATCGCTTGAAATTCTCGATTTCTGCCTTGTTTAGCCGACCCTCCGGCTGAATCTCCTTCCACAATAAACAACTCGCTTTTACTGGCATCACGCGAAGAACAGTCAGCCAGTTTGCCGGGCAAAGTCATGCCCTCCAGCGCACCTTTGCGCAAAACCGTATCTCGCGCCGCGCGCGCGGCCTCTCTGGCTTGTTTAGCTAAAAAACATTTTCCTAAAATTTCTTTGGCATCTTTAGGATGTTCTTCCAAATAAATGGAAAAATAATCAGAAAAAATCTTTTCTACCACCGGTCGTACTTCAGCATTGCCTAATTTTTCTTTAGTTTGACCTTCAAATTGCGGCTCTGGTAATTTTACCGAAATAATAGCGGTTAAACCTTCGCGCACATCTTCACCAGAAAGATTAGCGTCCTTTTCTTTCAGATAATTATTCTTACGGGCATAACTGTTAAGCACGCGAGTTAAAGCGGTGCGAAAACCAACCATGTGCGAGCCGCCTTCTACCGTGTATAAATTATTGGCATAAGAAAAAACCGATTCATTATAATCTTTGGTGTATTGCAAAGCGACTTCCACTTTAATATCTCCACTTTCTTTTTCAATGTAAAAAATATTTTCTTGAGAAATCTCTTTATTATGATTGAGGTGGCGAACATAAGAAGCAATGCCACCCTCAAAATAATAAGCATAAGATTGTTCTTGGTCTGTGCGTTGATCAAAAACATTGATATGCACTCCTTTGGTAAGATAAGCCTGTTGCCGCAAATGGTCTAAAATATATTTCCAGTCGTACTCCGTGGTGGTAAAAACTGAAGCATCCGGCTTAAAACTAATAATAGTACCGGTGCCTCTGGCCGGTTTAACCGCTTTCACGTTTTTCTTCGCCTTGCCTTTTGCGTATTCTTGGCGCCATAATTTGCCATCGCGCTTGACCTCGGCCACCAAATCTGTAGATAAAGCATTAACCACCGAAACGCCAACGCCGTGCAAGCCACCGGAAACTTTATATCCGCCATCACCGAATTTTCCTCCGGCATGCAGAGTGGTGAGAACCGTTTCCAAAGCTGATTTTTTAGTTTTTTCGTGTCTTTCTACCGGAATGCCACGACCGTTATCTTCTACGCTCACCCAACTATCCGGCAAAAGAGTAATATTAATAAGATCGCAATGTCCGGCCATGGCTTCATCAATAGAGTTATCAACCACTTCCCAAATCAAATGATGCAGGCCTTTATGATCGGTATTGCCAATATACATACCCGGTCTTTTACGTACAGGGTCCAGTCCTTCTAAAACAGTAATTTGTTTGGCGCCATACTCACTGGCTTTAACCTTTTTTTTCACGTCTTTTTTTGCCATATTTAGCTTAAAAATACTATTTTTTTACTTTTTTAGTATAGCATATTGTTAAAAAACAAACAAATCAACAATAAATAAAAACATCCTTTAAAAAAAGCTGTTTTTATGTAAAAACCTATTCCCAACCCCAAACAAATTCTAAACGATACTGATAGGCAGGATGTGAGCTATTGCCAAAAATTGAGAGTGGATAATAATCTTCCGGGTAAAAATCACTAATATATTCGGTATCATCAGAGTTAACGGTAGTTTGACTGTAGTATTTCCAACCACTGCCTTCATTCATATACGAGGTAATAGTAACATTTTGTTTTTTACCATCAATCTGCTGTAACTTGACCATCAGTTGATCAATATCATTTTGTGTGATATTGCCTTCCACCGCTTGGGTGCAATCATAATAAACTTCTTGGGGAGTTTTGATATCTGGATCGTTGGAAAAATCCACCTCTTCATAAACAGTCTGCTGACAGCTGTCATTAGGATCTGCTTTAGTAATGCTGACGGTAACTGATTTTGATACAGAACCGCCAGCTGACCATAATTGCAAAGTGTAATTTTGCGTACAAGATTCGGCTCCATTGCTACAACCGGCTGTTACTCCAATAATATCTTGAGTGGTGGTGCCCGGAAAAACACTGGATAAGGCAACTGTGCCGGTGCGTAAAGTGTTTTTACCGTCGGTTAAAGTATAAGTATAATAGGGAAAAGAGTTATAAGCATTATAGGTAAAAGTAAGAGCATTGCCGGCATGGAGGGAGTTGGTGCTGGGGGTTAAGGTATTGATCACGGTTTTACCAATACTGGCTACCACTTGGGAAGAAGTGGTGCACTTACCGGAATCGTTACAACCGGTAACAGACCAGCGGTATTCTCCTTCTTGCGCATTACTAAACGACGCTTCTAATTTCAGTTCTCCACCCGTATCATCGCTCGCTGGTGTCCAGGTCTTGATGGTGAATTTATCCGCATTGACAGTGGTGTCCCAAATTGTAGTTGAAGTGGAACTGGTGGCTTTGTATTTATAAAATTCAATCGTGTATTTAGCATAGTTAATGGTGTATTGACTATCGGTCATAAGAGCTTGAAATTTAATGGTTTGACCAATAGAACTGCCGTTGCTGGTGGAATAATAAGGATACATGGAAGTGATGACCGGAGCGCTGGTTATGGGATCTACGGTAAAATCCAAACGTTTGAGTTCACTTACCATGCCAACCTGATTGTAACCGGTCATTTCCACGAAATAACTGCCCTCTTGACTTAAAGTATAAGCATCGGAAAGAAAAGTTTCAGAAGCGGTATAGGCTTGAGCGGGATCATGCTGTTTTTCCCAGGTTTGTACTTCGGTGTTGACATGTTTGGGGGTAATATAAAACAGTTTCATGGTACAGCTTTCCGCAGAGGTTTCATTGTCTGTTACCGTACATTTGAATTTTACCGAAGTGCCATTGGCAATAGGACTTCCGGAATTCACTGTATTATCATACCTATTACCGTTAACAACAGCAGTGGTAATGGTGGGCACGGTATTATCAATGATGATTTGGTATTCGTCGCTAACTGTGGTTTTACCCAGCCAATCTTGTACCGTAATAATAGCCGAATATTCGCCTTTTATAATGATATCCGGATTGGTCTCGGGACCATAAAACAAATCAACCAGTTGGTCTGTTTGACCGATATCAGGATAGCCGGTTACGGTAAAATTGTACTCATCTTGCAGAACCTGCGTACTGCCTTCGCCAATTCCCGCCAAGGATATTTTAACCTCTTTTACAGCAATATCATCATGCAACCCTAAAGAGAATTTCAGAGTCTCTCGGTTTTTATCATAATCAAAATAATAAGCGTTATTGGCATCAGCGTCTTGTTCGTTGATTTGCAGACCGGTAAGTACGGGAGAAGATTTGTCCACGTAGGGATTATAGGCAGTTTGGTCACTGGTAACGGTTACTATTTCTTCCACTTCTCCTTGGTTATTTAACATCGGTACTTCCAGCATGCTGGAGGCATAAAACGTGCTACAAGAAGTGCGTCCACAATAGTAAGTTTGATCGGAAACCAACAAACGCACCAAACAAGTACCGTGATAGTGGCCATCTATTTTCTCAAAGGAACAAGCAATGGGCTTATCCTTGCTGGTGGTTAGGGGTTCTTGATAATTAGGATAATAATCAGCCAAATTTATAAACACACTGCCATCTGGTTGAACAGGTTGACCGTTAGCCAGTTGAGCCTTGTTAGACCCGGTGTTTAAAGTTAGCACACCGCTTTTGGTGTCAATATTATCGGCAATGTTTTCTATCTCCATTTTTAGCTCTAAGTATTCTTGGCCGGCGGTGGTGGTGTCGTTACCGATGAAGGAAACTTGAGGAGCGTTTAAATCGAATGGCACGTATTCTTGAATAGGCACGGTCATAGTGTCTTCGTTTTCTGTATCGCCGTAAATGTCGTAGACTTTTATCCGCAAGGTTAAGGTGGTTTTACCATTTAATTGTTCCGGGGTCAGTTGAATTGCTTTAGAATCACCGGAGGCAACAGAAAAACCATCCGCTTGTGCAACAGCCTGGCCTTGTCCTACTTTTTCATCATCAACATAAGTAATAATATCGTATTTATCATCAATTTTATTCAAATTATCTTCTAACCTGTAATCTAGCGTCAAAATACCGGTAGCGCTGTCAAAATCAGTAGCGTCTTCATCAATCTTAACTATTACCGGATTATACTCAGCTAACACACCTACGGCCTCAAATGATCTTTTTACAATATCATTTTCAATTTTATTATCGCGCGTGTATTGCGAAGCTAAGCCGCGCGTGCGGCGATAATCGTATCCCTCAGCCATTTTGTTCATCAGCGTCCAAGCAATTTCCGCAGAACGGTTTTCTCCCACCCCTGAAAATTTTTCTTTTATATACCTGCTTTGCGTGTCACCACAATTATCTCCTGAACATGGCTCGCCGCCTTCAGAAATAAAATATATTGCCCGTTCTAAGGGGCCACCACCTTGATGCTCTTCTTTTCCGCTTAAAAAATTACCATTTTCATCAAAACAATCTTCATAATAATTACATGCGCCGATAGATTCCGGATTTTGTAAATTCACAGGATAACCATAGTCGATGGTTCCGAAAATTTCTCCAGAAGAATAAACTTCTCCTCCAAATTTCCAAGGACAAGAAGCACCGTCAGGAACAATTTGTAGACTTTTATCATTATCTAACCAACAATCCCCATAATTTTCAATCAGCTCACCATAGCCCTCAAACAAAGCAATGCCTTGATCATTTTTTTGGTATTCACCAAGCATGGCTCCATTTTCATTAAAGCCTAAAATAAAAAATTCCACGGCATGCGTAAATTCGTGTATGGTAGCAGCTGGAGTATGAGGAGAATTATTATATTGATCATCCAATACATCATAATATTCAAAAACATTAGTTATTTTATTAACCGTTTTTCCGTCATTCTCTGTGCCTATTTTATAACTATAGCTAGATGTAGTATTATTGTCTGTGGTTGGTTGATGAATATAACTGATATAATTAATGCTTGCCCCTGGATATTTCCCATTATCAACGCCTGTATAATTAAAAATATTTTTATAAAAATCCCAAGCTAAGTGAAAATTATAATATACATCGGCTCCTTCCGTCTGTGTATTGGCAGAATAACCAAAATTTTCTTTAGCTTGAGCAGGATCATAATCTTCACCGTCGCCAAAAATTCCATCCTCGTCAAAAATATTAAAATAATAGCCTTGACCGTAAGCCGGCTTATAATATTGTTTAACGGTATGGTAGCCGTAATCAGCAACGTCAGACAAATAAAAAGTATCTTCCAAGCCATCAGAATACCATTGAAGTTTACGTAAAACAGGAATAGTTTGTTTACCACTATATTGAGTATTTAATATACCGTCTGCATAAGTCTGAAACTGACCAGGTGGAACAGTTTCTAAATCTTTAGCGCCTTTTGTAATTCTGCCACTGGCTTGGGCAGTACTAATTTGTCCTAACATTACATAACCCATTAAAAAAACAACCAACAAACCCTTTGATAGGCAGAGCAATCTAGTTTTCATAAATATTTGCGTTTTTCAAAAATAAAGCCACCCTTTTATACTAGAAAGTGGCTTTTTGTCAAGACTATTTATCCACAGTGTTAAAAAATGATGGAGCGACCAAAATCAGGAATTTTTACGGGAATTTGAAAATTTTCTTGCAATTTGGTGGCTAGCAGTTTTTGTTGCTCTTCTTCGCCATGAACTAAAACTATTTGTTTCAACTGCTGACGATCAAAACCCCTGATATACTGTAACAGGCCGTTTTGATCTGCGTGAGCGGAATAGCCGCCAATAGCCCGCACTTTAGCTTTAACTGCCAGTGGTTTTCCGTGCACACGAATTGATTTCTCTCCGTTTAAGATTCTACGACCCAAAGATCCTTGCGTTTGATAACCAACGATTAAATACTGATTATTAAAATGAGAAATGTACTGTTCAATATGGTGCAAAATTCTCCCGCCCTGCGCCATGCCTGATCCGGCGATAATGACTTTGGGCGCTGATTCCAAGTTAATTTTTTTAGATTCTTCTTTGGTTAAAGTAAAATGCAAAGAAGGAAAATTAAAAACATCATCACCTTTAGCAATAATTTTACGTGCATCCTGATTGTAATAAGTCTCAAATTTTTTAAATATTTTGGTGGCGGAAATGGCCAAAGGACTGTCTAAAAAAATTGGTACCGATGGAATGTTTTTATTTTCCACTAAACTATTTAATTCATACAACAACTCCTGGGTGCGTTCCATGGCAAATGCCGGAATCATTAACACGCCTTTCATGGTAATTGTTTCATAAATGGCTGACTTTAATAACAAAGTGCGCTCTTGTTTGTCTTCGTGTAATCTACCGCCGTAAGTAGACTCCATGATTACCAGATCAGCCGAGCCTATGTTTTCTGGTTTTTTTAAAATCGGCACAGGCGGATTTCCCAAATCTCCGGAAAATACTATTTTTTTTCCTTCAGCGCTAACTTTAATTTGAGCTGAACCTAAAATATGTCCGGCATCAAAAAATTCAACACTCACTTCATCTGTTAAATATAATGCTTGATGATAGGCAAGCTCTTGCAATAAAGGTAAAGTTTTAGCCAAGTCTTGACGAGTATAAATGGGATCATGGCCGTGACGGCGGGCTTCTTCAGCTAAAATATCCACCGAGTCATCTAAAATAAGTTCCATAAATTGTAAAGTGGGCGGGGTGGCGTAAATTTTTCCGCAAAAACCAGCGGCTACTAATTTAGGCAAGCGACCACAGTGATCTAAATGCGCGTGAGTGATAAAAACCGCATCCAAAGACTGGGGGTCAAAAAGAAATGGTTCTAAATTTCGTTCTTCGGCAATTTTACTTCCCTGCACCAAACCGCAATCTATTAAAAAACGTTTTGTTTTTGTTTCTACTAAATAACAAGAACCGGTCACTTCTTTGGCGGCTCCGTAAAAAGTTATTTTCATAACATTAAATTTATTTTTTTGTCATTGTTCATAATGAACTCGACAAATTTGACAATATCCCAGCACCGCCCGATCTGAGCCGGTATTCACATTGAATTTCTGAAATTCTTTAGGAAATTTAATAATTTTGGCAATTTTATCAGAGATCATAATTTTTGCTCTTTGCTTGTTTGGCAAAGGCAAAGCGCGTTCGTCGTTATCGGATGCTACCACGCCGGGACCGCGAGTGACTTCAACTTCAATAGTGGTTTTTTTATCTACCACCAAATGGCTAACCGAAGTTATGGAATTATTAAAAGCGATGCCGATGCCTGATCGAAAATTACTGCGGGTAATACTTTGATAATAACCGGTGGAACCCAAGGGGGTGCTGATAACAACGCCGTCTCCAAAAATTTCATCTCCATACTGTTGGCCGTTAAGATAAACTTGGGAACGCAAGGTGCCGTTAACTGCCTGATGCCCAATGACAATGTCGTTTAAAGCGTATAAAATTTGCTTATTAACATGAGCTTCCAATTTTGTATGTTCCACAATCTGAAAATCGTTTCTTTGCAATAAACTCAAAATGGTATCTCCGGTTTCTGTGGAACATAATTTACAAACCCGGCTGTTGCGAATCATGGCTTTAGGAATACCGGGAAAAATCCGTTCAGCATAAAGCAGTGTTCCGTCGCCGCCATAACAAACAACCACCTCCGGATCTTTGGCAACTATTTCAAGCCGAGGATAATTGGCATGGATTTCCTTAACCAACTCTTCTTTAGCAAGACCGACAATTAAAATTTTCATGAGTGATTAGTAAGAAAATAAACCACCCAAAAACATAACCGCGCCCACAATAATAATCAAAATGACCTCTACCATGCCGGTGGAATAAGGAATTTTTAATTTAAAAGGTTTTTTTTCTTTGGGTATTAAAAATTTCATAAAATATGATGTTTATTGGATAATTATATCCTAACTTTCCTAAATAAAATTGTCAACGAAAACACGAAAAAAACTTGCTATTGGGTGGTAAAATACCAATCAAAAGTATAGGGCTGAGAATCCCGTTTGGCATCAAGTCTCACCCGATACGTATTATGAGTGGCCAAAGGAGCGGCCGGAATAAGCGAATAAGCGTTATTTTGATATAAAATATTGGGATCGGTTTGGTCTCCCGGTTTCTGAAAATAAGCAAAAACCTGTTCTCCATTAAGTTTGAAAAGACGTAAATTAACTTCGGAAAAATAATGTAAAGAACCGAAAATTACGGTAATGGGATAGCCGGCGGGATAATGACCACCAAATTTTGCTAAAGGATCTGGCCATTCCCCTGCTGTGAGGGTAGTAGGCACATTCACTTCGTTGACACCAGGAGTCAAAACAGGATTGGTGTTGGCCAAATCAGCATAGGTGACATTTGTTTCTTGACCTGCGGTATAAATGTCGGTTTTAGTTAAAATGTTTAAACAAGAATAATAATAATTCGTGCTGGAAGGACCGGAAACGGCAAAACCGGTGCCGTATAATCCTCCATACATGAGCAAAAGACGATGATAGGTGCCATTGAGCCATTTTTGCAAAGCAGAAACCATGCTGGCGTCTTTGTATAACCGCGCCACATTGCTACTGCCGCCGGCGGTATTGCCTTCATCGGAATATCCCGGCCTGCCTTCTTCTTCATAGTGTTCCAAAATATTGTTGCTAGCCATGTATTGGGCGTGTTGTTGACAACCACTGTCTAAATCCGCATAACGTTTTAAAGGTAAAAGACCGGAAGCTTGCCGGTAATAATTCAAAAGCTTCAACATCGCATCCGCGTCTGTCAAACTGGACAAATTAGGATAAACAATGTCTTTTTGAAAAGCACTTTTATACTTAATAATTCGCTTTTTATCAGGATTGATTCTGTATTTTTTAACCAAATACTGAATCGGCTGTTGTTTTTCGTTAGTTTTAATTGAGGAAATTTTTAATAATTGATGATCATTGACAGTTACCACGGAAAGCTGTCGACTGGAAAAATCTTGACCACCTGGAGCTTTGGCTATTTTTTCCGTATCAATTTTTTTGCCATTTTGATTATATACATCCAAGCGCAAAATATTTTTCTGGAAACGTAAAACAGCTAAATAATATTTATGTTGGCGTTCCAGACGAACCGCTTGTAAATCTTTGGCGCTATCATAAGTAATGGTTTTAGCACCAAAAGTGACAGTATGAGAAAATAAATCTATTTGTACGGCCGGAGAAGTGTTTTTACTGGTTGTAGTTTTACCAAAAACAATGCCCGGTAAAAAGAGTAAAAAAAAGGAAAAAATTAAAAAATTTTTTAACATATTTTATTTTGATATTTTCCCTCATTAAAATGCTTACGACAAACCGCTAAATAACGTTCATTGCCACCGATTTCTATTTGCTCTCCTATTCTCACAGGTTGACCGTTTTTATCTACACGTAAATTCATCGTGGCTTTTTTTCCGCAATGACAAATTGTCCTCAATTCTATCAAATTTTCCGCCCAAGCCAATAAATATTTACTACCCTCGAAAGGCTCTCCTTGAAAGTCAGAGCGCAAACCATAAACCAAAACCGGGATATTATGTTCGATAGTAATATCGGAAAGTTGTTTTACTTGTTGTTTTTCTAAAAACTGTCCTTCGTCCAACAAAATACAATTTATTAAATTATTAGTTAAATATTCTTTAATATAAGCCAAAAAATTAAAATCTTTATCAAAAGAAATAGCCGTCGCTTCCAAACCAATGCGTGAACTAATCTTGTTTTTACCGGAACGATTATCAATTACCGGAGTAAAAAGTAAAACCTTCATTCCTCGTTCATAATAATTATGAGCGGATTGTAAAAGAGTGGTGCTTTTTCCGGCATTCATTGCCGAATAATAAAAATGAAGTTTGGCCATAATTTATAGTATAGCCGTTATCAATAAAAAGACAAATTGTATATTTTTATATCTGACAGAGCTGTTTTATTTAACTGATCTATTATATGATAAAAATATGTCCAAACGTATTATAATTTTTGATTTATGGAAAGGGACAGCAGTTATAGGAATGATTATTTTCCACTTTTTTTTAATTTTAAATTTATTTGCTGTCATACAAATCAACTTATATTCCGGCTTTTGGTTAATCTTGGTGCGTTTTGTACAATTATCTTTTTTGCTTTTGACCGGCGTGAACCTGGTGCTTGTTTTCCAAAATTATCCCGATAAAAAAATAAGACATCAGCATCAAAAACATCGTTACAAAATTCTCTTTTGCTGTTGCGGTTTAATTTCTCTCATCAGTTTTATTTTAGTGCCATCAGCTTTTATTTTTTTTGGTATTTTACATCTGATTTTAGTAAGCAGTATTTTAATTACACCCTTGGTGTCAAATAAAAAAACTTTATGGTTAGGGTTGGTTTTTTCTTTGCTCATAACAATTTTTTTAAAAGTCTTAGGATGGCAACCGACAATAATGCCATCAAGTATTGATTTTTTTCCACTTTTTCCTTGGATCAATGCGGTTTTTTTTGGCGCTTTACTTGGTGTTTATCAAAAAAAAATTATACCCAAAAAACTAATGGCTATCAATCTTGATCACAACAAAAAAAGGCAGTTTTTAGCTTGGTGCGGACGCAATTCTTTACTTATTTATTTAATTCATGTGCCTGTGCTGATTATCCTGTTGGGTTTTTTAAAAATTATTTAAAAACTAACCGGCAATGGCGGAAATATAAGTAGTGCCGCCACAGCTTCCTCCTACCCCGCTCACGGGTATTTGAATACCCCAGTATAAAATTTGGCTGGTGTTAGTGATATCGCTGGTGCGAATGGTAACGCCCAAGTTGGTATCTGTCGGCGTACCGCTCAAAACTGTACCACTCCCATGGGCAACATCGGTAAGTGCCCAAGTTTGGTTTCCCACCGGAATACTGCCGGAGCTACAAACCATAGAAGCAGAAGAAGAAACGTTAACGTCCGCAGTGCTATTACCCGCCTGAAAAATAGTTTTTTCTACATTGTTAGCGTCGGTAGTGGTTTCATTTAAAGCCAACGAACCATAATCAACGGTCGAGGGAATGGTTAGCGCGGTCAGACTGTTCACCTCTACGCCGCCATGCGTGCTATTTCCGGTTGCGGCATTAGTATCAGTTACTATAACTTTGGCCAACCAATTTTGAGCAGAATAAGCACCACTGTCGGTAGCATCGGCATAAAACTGTAAAAGAAGCGGACAGGTATATGTGCGCGTAGTGTCGGTAGCATCGGCTAAAGTGCAAGATGCTCCGGAAACTTGGTAGCAATCATTGTTGTCTGCACTGCAATCAGCTCCACCGGTTGCTCCACTGCGATAAAAAATAACCGTGATCGCCGTGTTTGCAATATTGGCTTTACCATTATTATCAGAAACCACTCCATTAACATGCACGGTTTTGGTAGTGCCTGATAACAAGACAATACCAGAGCCATAACTATCCACGCCACCGCCGGCGCTACTGGAAATATAAATACTGTCCACTGCCGGATCGACATTGCCTACGGTGGTACTGGTACTTACATCATCAGCTTGAGAGTTCATAAAAATAAAAGACATGATCCCAAAACTAACAACCATAAACAAAAAAATACCGAAAATCCAATGCCTAAACATTCTATTTTTTTTAATCGGTATGGTCACCAAAGGATAATTATCAAGACGCTTATTGCGCAAATATCGATAAAGCAAAACACCTATTAAAATAAAGAAAATTACCAATCCCAAAATAACGCTAAGTCCCCAAGCTGAAGTCCAAAAACTAGCGGCATTTTTCACTTGCACAGTAATGGTTTTGGTGGCGGTAATTTTAGATCCGTATTCTACCACAGCGGAAAAAGTATAAATCCCCTCTTCAGCCAAAGAAAAAATTTGCGTCAGCTCCGCATTTTCTCCTTTATCTACCAAAGTTTCTTCTCCTTTTTGCAAATCCTGCAAAGTATTGTCTTTATAAATTTCCGTAATCAAAATACTGTTAGCGGCAATTTCACCGGTATTTTTAAAATTGGCAGAAAGCTTAATTTTTTCATAAGGAACATAAAGCTCTTTATTGGTTGTTAAAGAAATTAACTCGCCTCGCTGAGCTAAGGTGCCGGCCGGAAATACTGAAAAAATATTTTGCGAGCTTAAATTAGCCACTGATTTATCTTGATCATAAACTTGCGCTTGAATATAGTACTGACCAATGGCTAAAATATTGTCAATTTCCAAATTTAGAGTCTGTTTTTGACCCGGCTTGGTAATGGAAATTTTATCAGCTAAAAGTGTGGCCTTAAAAATTTTATTTTCATCTGTGGCGTCAACAAAAGAAAAATCAATCTGATCCGGACGCCATTCTACGTTTCCTTGATTATCTACATCAATTCCGGCATAAATCGGTTGACCAACCTCCGTGTCTCTGGCTTGCAGATTACTCACCTCATAATCCAAAAGTTCCTCGCCCGTAACATGGACATTAACTGTTAGGGTCATGCCCTTGAGAATATCCGCGCCTATTTTTACTTGATTATTGTTGTCGTTTTTTGCTGTTGTGGTCTCTCCTGCTGGTGGAATAAAATCCAAAAAAACTTGATAATCTCCCACCGGTGCGTCTTGCGGAGAAATCTCAAAAGTATAATTTGTCGATTGTTGGCCATCTGGTATCACCACAGTTGCACTACCGGAAATATAATGGGCGTAATCTCCTTTAAACACAACTGAATAAACAGCCTCTCCTTTTAAATTATCAGGGTCGCGTTGAATGTTAACGGTTTTACTTTGGGTAGTATTCTTCAAAATATTAGAAACCTCAATCTTTCCAGGAGAAATACCGACTGCCAAAACACTGCTAAGAGGTAAAAAAATTCCAACAAAAAAATAAGCAAGTAATATTAGAAATAGAATATTTAATTTTAGCCTCATAAATATTATTTTTAATATACAACTTTTTTAATATTTAAGCAAAGCCAAAAAAATTATCAAAATAAAAAGAGCAAAAGAAAGAGCAAAAACAAATTTTACTTTATTAACCGTAACAACAAAACGCTTAAAAGAAACCTCATAAGTGCCATTTTTAGAACGTGAGCTGATTTTTTCAAAACTTTTACTTTGATCATAAAAAATCATGGCCGGAAGATGTTTAGGATTGTCTGTAATTAAAAAAGCATGCACCAAGGTGGAAATAAAAAAACCAAGAGCAAAGCCCCAAAATAATTGAAATTTTACTAATTGATTAACATTATTACTGATCCCGTGAACAATGGCGACAATACCTAAAATAAAATTATTCATGCTATAATTATAACATGAACAATCAGTTTGTTGTATATCTGATAAAAACCCTGAAAATTCTGCTGGCTATAACTCTGGCTATTTTCTTGGTGCGGTCTTTTGTTTTGGAACCGGGTCGAGTGAATGGCCGTTCTATGGAAAAAACCATGATTGACGAAGATTTATTTTTTGTTAATAAATTCACTTTACTATATAAGCCACCTCAACGCGGACAAATAGTGCAATTTATTGAACCGGAAAATAAAACACTCACCATCAAACGCATTATTGGCTTACCCGGGGAAACCATAAATATTAAACAAAATCATATTTATATTACTCCCCGAAATGGAACGGAATTCAGGTTAGAAGAGCCTTATTTAACCAATAACATTCATACCGAAGCAGTGGGAATTTTTAGCGCCAATTCTCTGGTGGTGAAAGAAAATGAATATTTCGTGCTGGGCGATAATCGAACACAAAGTAAAGATTCCCGCTATTACGGAACAATTAATCGCGCCTTTATTTTAGGACTTGTGGTGCCTACCAATAATTAAAATAATACCCACCAGGGCGCCCAGAACCAATATAAGAGCAAGTACGACTTTTAGATTTAAAACAAGAGGGCTTGATTTTTCATCTGGGTCGATGATTGATTCCGGTATTGAATAATTTGAAGATTTTTTAATTTCTAAAGATAACTTGCGACTTTCGTTAATATTGCAGTCATTATCTTGAATGGTTATGTCCGCCCAATACTGTCCTGCCGGTAAATCAATGGGCGCCAAAACTGTTTGCACCTGATTAGTAAAAGGAGCGATTACAGACAAAATAGACAAATCTACCGGCTCATTAAAAAATTCTTTTTTATCGGATAAATCGGTAATTTTTAAATTTAACATTTTTGGTTTAACTGCTTGATTTCCTTGATTTTGCACTGTATAAAAAATTTCTACAGGCTTTTTTTCCGCTGTGGTGTTTACCATAATATCGGAAACAGCATATTTCGTTACATTGTCTTGTTGTACGACTATTTTTACAGGAATGTTAATTTGTAATTCTGTGACAGCCACTGAAAATTGTTGGTTAAGATCATTAACCGCACCTTGATTAACAACCGGTAAAATATTTATTTCTCCCTGATACTCTCCGGTTAAAGTCGATGCGGGAATATTAACCAATACTTGTAAAACGGCTTCTTCTTGTTTTGCCGGTACGGTTAATAAAGCGTTGTCTTTAATAGTAAGAAAAGCAGAAGCTGTTCCAACTACTTGTATTTGTAAATTAAGCTCTTGCTCACTATTACTGCGACTAACGGTAAATGTTTGTAAATATTGCAAATTGGGTAAGGCTTTATCCTGTGTTAATTGAGAAGGACTAACACCAATACCGGCCAAAACTGAATGTAGCGGCCAAAAAATTATCAGACTTAATAGGAAAATAATCAATGATTTTTTAAAGGTAAATTTCATAACTTATTCTAAATTAGGATCAGAAACAGCGCTGATAACAATAGTGCCATTGCAACTACCACCCACTCCTGTACTTGGCACACCCAATCCCCAATATAAAAGAGAACTAGAAACTTCACCGGTGCGCTGAGGAATATTCAAATCCAAAGTAGTGTTCGAACCAGCAAGAGCCGTGCCGGCGAGGCTATAATCAAAAGCAGTAACGCTATATTTCTCATTAGCTACCGGAATAGTACCGATAGTACAAATCATGGCATAACCATCGGCTGGCGAGCCTCCATAACCAGCAACATTGGCATCCAGGCCTTCGTTGCCGGTGTTGGTAATTATGCTATTTTGATTGCTCGCACCAGTGTTGGCACCCAAAGCAATTTCCCCAAAACTCATGGAGGCATTTACGGAAACAGCGGTCAGAGTATTCATTTCTATCGTATCAGAATCGGCATTGCCCTCTCCTGCCAGATCACTGGGCGTAAGAAAAGTCACCCAGTTGTCTGTGGCATAAATACTTCCTTCATTAGTTGGGTCGGCATAATATTGTATATTCAAAGTACAAGTATAGGTAGCTGTGGTATCTGCTCCTCCGGTACAACTTCCCTCGTCTTGAGTACAGGTACTTGAATAATGATCGTTAAAATCGTCTGCCGCTTCAGCGCCTACTGTGGAGCGATAAAATACGGCATTCACTCCGGTAAGCGTACTACACCCTTCATTGTCTGTGGCTGTGCCAATTACAGTTACTGCTTTTGTGGAATTTTCTATTAAACTAATACTAACCGCTCCTGAGTCAATTTGTACCCCGGACATCGCTGGCGGGGTATTGGCCATAGTGGTAAAAGATGAAGTAGCAGACCAGTTAGAAGCACCGGCGCTGTTATCATAACGCACAAAAACAAAATATTGAGTTACATAATCCAATTGTGTTCTGCCTGAAAGCGCACCGCTAAAAATACCATTAGTAGCATTGACAATAGTGCTTGTGAGATTAACAGCATCATCATCTTTACTCCACACCACTGTATCTCCACCCGGATCTGTAGTAATTTTCCAATCGCTGGTAAGATGAACAGCGCCGTCTGAAACATAGGCAGAGCTGGTTAACGCAGGGTTGTTATTCACATCAGTTAAATTATTTTCTGGAGCAGTAATAGAAGGCGTATTAGCAATGTTGTAGCCATACGTTAAACTAATACTATCTAAGTTAACCGCTTGCCCGCCGGTGGAATTTAAGAATACTTTAAAATAAATATTCCCCGTACCAACATCACTGGTAAATTTAGGCAAAAATTCGTTAATAGTGGTGGCGGAATTATTATCCTCATCATCATTGCCAACCGCTGTCCAGGTAGTACCATTAACATAATACCAACCGTCAACTGTATTGTCAGCGTTCGTATCTAAACCGATTTGATAACGGGTGTTGCCGGTATTTTCTACTCCCAAAGTTTCTGAAAAACCATATAATTGATTAATATAAGGATGAGCTCCTGTGGCAGACGGTTTTAAACTTACATCAGCATTAAAAAGTAAATTTTCTTCAGTCCCAAAAGTATTGGCTGTCGGTTCGGTTGCCGCATATTTTTTAATAAAAAAATAATCAAATGTGCCATAAGAAGTATTGACGTCTAAAGCATAATCTTGCACCATTAAACCGACGTTTTCCATAATATCATCTGTGGTATACGTTAAACACTGTGTCCAAGAGCCAGTGCTGGTGGTAGAACGATAAAAAGAAAATGTATTGGTTTCAGCTGGCAAATTACTGGTGCTTTTGCGAATTTTTAAATAAATCGGCACAGTACCACTATCTACTCGACAAACACTAGCTATCCCCATTTTTTCCACTCGAAAATAAGCAGTACCATTATTAAAATATCCCCAAGCATAACCCTCTCTTAAAGCATGAAACAACAACATCCCAATTTGTCTACTGGCATAAATTGAAGCATCGCTCATATATGTAACCGCTTCCCAGGCCATGCCCGTATCTTGACCCGGGTCAGACACATAAATACCGGCTCGTAAATCAGAATTGGTCCACCAATCACAAATACCGCTGGAAATACATTGTTTGGTCCAGGCTCCGCTAGCCAAAGTACCTAAAATTCCGCCGCCCCTAGTAACCTCTGTCCAGGAATTATCCAAGGAAGCGCTGGAAAAATCATCACCAAATAAAAAAGTATCACTGATATTTGAAGCAGAGCTCACTCCGCTTTTTCCATAATACATATAAATAATTGCTGTTCCGGAAGCGGGAACAGTTGGCACTTCTACCCAAAATACCGCCGAAGTCGAATTGATTTTTGTTTCCAGCCAATAATCAAGCGGCGTAGTTTTATCAATATCGGTAAAACGGATATCTGTAAAATCAGCTTGCATGTCGGCATCATAAGTAACGGCGATTCGCACCTGATAATTAGTTAAATCAGAGGCCACATTATTTTGTACGGTAATGGTTTTGCGTTTAGACCAACCGGGATAGCTAACCGGCGCTGTGGCCGTATACACTCCACCGCCTAAATCAATTAAGCGCGTTAAACTGTTTCCGGTAGAATTCACATCTATGACAGCATCATCATAGGTATAAACATTGGCCGGAACGTCCTCATTAAAATTCCACGTTTGCGTGGTGACGGTGCCTGTATACAAAGTGGTAAAAGAAATAGCGTTTGACCAAACAGAATCGCCGGCGGAATTAGCATAACGCACAAAAGCATAATAAGTCGTATTCGCTGAAAGTTGGCTGGCATTTTCCAAATCATTGATAAACTCGCCGTTTGTTTCGTTGATGGTGGTACTTTCCAAATTTACCGCATCGTCATAGCCAAACCACACCACATTTTCACCGCCAACATCAGTGGTTATTTTCCAGTCAGTAACCGTATGCGCCAAACTAGCAGCAACATAAGAAGTACCAACCAACGTCGGATTTTGTGAAGCATTATATGATGCATTAGTAGGACTACTCACACTTGGCTGATCTGGCAAAGTACATACCGTATACACAGTACCGTCTTCACCGTCTGCCGCGCTACCATTGATGCCACCTTTTAAACCCTTACTTGCTGAAATATTATTCAAAGAGAATCCGGAAGTATCGGCATAATACACAGCTACGCGTCCGCCTCCTCCACCTCCGCCGTCATAAGCGGTAGCATCGCCACCGTTTGCGCCGTTAGCGCCAATTGAACCTGTGCCAGTAATGGTAATAGCGGTAATTTGAATAGCGCCCCCGGCACCGGCACCGCCTGCTCGAGTAAGATAAGCTGTACCGGCTGTACCATCAGCTGTAATAACACCATTAACAGTTAAAGTATCGGTTATTACCAAATGGATCAGGCCACCGCCTCCGCCGCCACTAGCTGAAGCAGTTGTGCCTCCTCCACCTCCGGCACCCAACAAAATCGGTAACGTGTTGGCATCATACAGCGCTCCCGGAGTGTTGGCATACGCGCGGCCGCCTTCTCCGCCGTGGCCAGCGCCGCTACCACCCAAAGCGCTATCTCCATAACCTGAAGTGGTAATAGTACAAACACCCGTAGTTAAATCTGGACCGTAGCCATCAGCACTAGGAGCACCGCCGCTACACCCTTGTCCATCTGCGCTCAATAATCCTCCTAAATTGATGTCAATATTAGTGGCGGAAATTGTAATACCATCTGTATCTTGCGCCACATGGGTTAAAGTCGCCCCATTTTCTATGGTTAAAACTCCTATAGTAAGCGACGCATCAAGAATACATATTCCATCTCCCCCGTCTTGTAAAGTAAGAGTATCCCCCGTGCCGTAACCAGCTTCGGTTAAAGCAGTAGCATTACAACTTTCTATATAATCCACAGCTAATATTTTTATTGGAATAATCCAAAAAATAAACGTAACAAAAAAAACAACTAAAATTCCTCCAATGGTTTTAAACATATCTTTATAATAGCGCTTTGAGCTGAAAAATCAAAAATTTGTATTGGGCCACCACATATTGCACTCATGTTGATTAGCGACTAAGAATTGTACAGGTGATTGTAAGTTTAGACTCCAGTGTGGTCTTTGACCATTGTACCATAACAAATAATCAATCATTTTGT
>Ga0208373_1000749_pt1 | contig 51165 bp, 44 predicted proteins | sample RifOxyC2_FD_184036 | JGI IMG/M metagenome (GOLD analysis project Ga0208373, IMG submission 184036) | Soil microbial communities from Rifle, Colorado - Rifle Oxygen_injection C2 (SPAdes) | ecosystem: Environmental > Terrestrial > Deep subsurface > Rock core/Sediment | place: Rifle, Colorado...
ATTACAGCATCTACAAGTTATATCCGTCCGTATGAGGATGTTTGACTGAAGAGCCGTATGAGGGAAAACTTCACGTACGGTTCTGCGAGGGGACTTGTAGTTATGAGTTCTACTCGACAACTTTAAGGAAGATGATTGATATAAGCACAATGATTTTGTTTAAGATTTTGTGATTAAGTATTAGTAATTGTTTAGTGCTTAGGATTTAAATCTTAGTGATTGGTTTATGGGTTTGTTTAGTGCTTAGGATTTAAGTCTTAGTGATTGGTTTATGGGTTTGTTTAGTGCTTAGAATTTAAATCTTAGTAATTGAATTTTAAGGGAGCATAACTTGACCGACAAGAGCATGCGGATAAGGATCCAGATTATTGCTGCTTTTTTTATTCTCTTTGGCGCAGCTCTCTTTTTCAGGTTCCTGTATCTTCAGATCTATACGGGCGGCCAGATGGAAAATCTTTCCGACCGGCAGTCCGCGGACGTACAGGAGATAATAGCGGAGCGGGGATTTATATATGACAGTAACGGCCGCGAGCTCGCGGTCAGCGTGGAAGTGCCGTCGGTTTACGCCATCACTTACCAGGTGAAGAACAAGGAGGAGACTGCCGTAAAATTAGCAGGTATTCTCGGCATGAGCAGGGCGGAAATCTTGAAAAAATTTAATTCAGGCAGAAACTTTGTCTGGATAATGCGGAAAACGGAATATGAAAAAGGGAAGCGTATTAAGGCTATGAAGCTTCCCGGTATCAATACGGTCCTTGAGACAAAAAGATTTTATCCTAAAGGCACCCTCGGGGCGCATGCTCTCGGTTTTGTGAATGCCGATGCAGCGGGATGTGAAGGCTTGGAACTTTCATACAATAAATATCTCTCCGGTAAGAACGGAAAGCTTATCTCTGTAAAAGACGCTAAAGGCAGGGAAGTGGTCTCAGGTGAAGTGGATTACGAAGCTCCCCAGAACGGGAACAACATGATCCTTACTATTAACGAAGGCGTTCAGTCTATTGTTGAAGAAGAATTGAATATTGTTTTTGAAAAGTACCATGCTAAAGAAGCAACGGCAATTGTGATGAATCCTGCGACCGGAGAAATACTGGCGCTGGCTAACAGGCCTAATTATGACCCGAATAAATTTAATGAATACCCGCAGTCTTATCTGAGAAACAGGGCGGTTTCGACAGCATACGAGCCGGGATCCACCTTTAAGGCTGTGACTATGGCGGCGGCTTTTTCGGAGAAGGTAATAAGCGAGGGAGACCTCATTAACTGTGAGAACGGACAGATGATTGTTTACGGGCATAAATTGAACGACCATGAAAAATACAAGATATTGAATTTTAGAGATGCTTTTGCCAACTCCAGCAATATCGGTATATCGAAAGTAGGAGTTATGGTGGGGAAAGACAGGCTTTACAAATACATAAGGAATTTCGGGTTTGGAGATAAGACAGGTCTTACGATTTCAGGGGAAGTCAAAGGAATGGTCAGGTCTCCTGAGAAGTGGTCAGGACTTTCCATTTACACCGTTTCTATAGGTCAGGAAATCTCCGTAACTCCGCTCCAGATTGCCTCGCTTTATGCGACTATCGCGAATAAGGGAAAAATGATGCAGCCGATGCTTGTGAAAGCGATAAAGAGCAAAGAAGGAAAAATAATTAAGGAGTTTGCTCCGAAAGAAATACGACAGGTAATCTCCGAGCAGGTGGCAGAACGGATGACCCGGGTTTTAAAAGCGGTAGTGGAAAATGGCACGGGTAAGGAAGCGGCAATTCCCGGGCTTTCTTTAGCCGGAAAGACCGGTACCGCACAGAAGTTTGACCCGGCCATAAGAAAATATTCAAGCAGTAAGTATGTTGCGTCGTTTGCCGGTTTTGCTCCGGCGGATAATCCGAAGCTTGCTATTTTAGTAGTGGTGGATGAACCAAGCACCAGCAGGGGGATTTATTACGGCGGAAGCGTGGCGGCACCGGCCTTTGGAAAGATAGCAAAAAGAGCTCTCAGGTGTTTGGAAAAAAAGGAAACTGATGATATTGTTAAAAGTAATTAAGAATCTTAAATTAGAAAAGATTAAAGGTAATGTAGAAAAAAACATAGACGGGATTTATTATGATTCTAGAAAAGTAGAAGCAAACGGTGTTTTTGTCTGTATTCCGGGCTTTAAGGTTGACGGACATGCTTTTGCTTCGGAAGTTGTAAAAAAAGGCGCGGCTGCTCTTATTGTGGAAAAGGATGTGGAGAATGTTCCGCCGGACGTGACCCTTATCTATGTAAAAGATGCAAGAGAGGCTCTGGCGGAAATTGCTGCTGTTTTTTATGACCATCCGTCAAGGAAGCTTAAACTTGTCGGAGTGACCGGCACGAAAGGCAAGACCACTACATCGTATATGCTCCGGTCGATCTTTGAGAAGAACGGTGAAAAAGTAGGACTCCTTGGTACCATTAATTATGAGTTTAACGGAGAGGTTATACAGTCAAAAAATACCACTCCGGAATCTTTGGATCTGGAAGAGTTATTCCTTAAGATGGTGGTAAAAAAAGTGGAAACCTGCATTATGGAGGTCTCTTCTCATTCTTTGAAATTAAAGAGAGTTCATGGTCTTGAGTTTGACACCGCGGTCTTTACAAATTTCACCCAGGATCACCTGGACTTTCATAAAACCTTTGAGGATTATCTCGAGGCAAAACTTATGCTTTTTAAAGGCCTTGGTGTTAACAGTGTGAAAAGCTTTCCCAAGGTGGCTGTAGTTAACCTGGATGATCCTAAAGCCGCTGATTTTATGAAGGCGACAAAAGTAAAAGCTGTAACGTACGGGCTTAACGCCGGAGCGCATGTTGATGTCACGGCAAAGAATATTGTTTCGAGCGCTTTGGAGCTTTCTTTTGACATAGTTTACGCGGGTAAGGTTTTACCGGTAAAGCTTCAGATGCGGGGCAGGCATAATATAAGTAATGCCCTTGCCGCTGCCGCTGCCGGATTTGCCATGAATATCCATCCGGATAATATACAGGCCGGACTGGAAAACTTGAAAGGTGTTCCGGGCAGGTTTGAGGTTTACAACACCACAGAGGGAGTTTCAGTGCTTATAGATTACGCGCATTCTCCGGATTCTCTGGAAAAACTTCTTCTTTCGGCAAAGGATTTGAAACCGTCGAGAATTATAACGGTTTTTGGCTGCGGTGGAGACAGGGACAGGTCGAAGAGGCCTATCATGGGAAAAATTGCGATGGCGAATTCTGATATTACGGTTATTACCTCGGACAATCCGAGAACCGAAGATGCGCTTTCTATTATTAAAGAAATTAAAACAGGGATGAACGGTGGGGATTATAAAGAAATACCGGACAGGAAAGAAGCTATAAGAACGGCGCTTCTTCTAGCGAAGAAAGATGATGTTGTTGTGATCGCAGGAAAGGGTCACGAAGATTATCAAATTATAGGAAAAGAAAAGATTCACTTTTCCGACAAGGAAACAGCTGAAAGTATACTTTCAGAAAAGGGTCTATGGAAAAAATATTAGTTAAGGAAATAGTTGCCTGGACTAACGGGAAGCTTTTAAGAGGATCTCCTCTGGACGAAGTTTCTTCTCTTTCTATTGATTCGAGAACTATAAAAGCGGGGGCTTTATTTCTTGCAATTAAAGGCGATAATTATGACGGGCATTGTTTTGTAAAGAATCTGGAAAAACTTTCTGCGTTGGGAGCTGTCGTCAGTAAAGAGACGGAAGGATTGAATACTCTTAAGGTTGTAATATCTGTCGAAAATACAACTCAGGCGTTAAAACAGATAGCGGCAGGTTATATTGCAAAGCTTGCTAACGTGAAAATCGCGGGAATAACTGGCAGTAACGGCAAGACGACTACAAAAGACATTTTATGGAATATTATTTCTTTATCTGAAAAAACACATAAACCAAAAGGGAGTTTTAATAATGAAATTGGTCTGCCCTTGACGATATTAGGGGTGGATGCTTCTTACAAAGCTCTCATTTTGGAATATGGAACGAATCATCCCGGGGAACTTGTAAAGCTGGTTGGGGTGGCCAAACCGGATGCGGCGGCAATAACTAATATCGGGACGGCGCATATAGGTTTTTTTAAGTCCCGTGAAAATATACTGAAAGAAAAATGGACGCTTTTGGAAAATATAAAAGAGGGTGGTCTGGCGGTGATTAACCTGGATGATGCCTTATTAACCGGAAAAATGAGTTCGATCAAAGGAAAGATGCTGACTTTTAGCGTACTACGGCCGGCGGATATTTCCGCCGAAAATGTTACCGAACTTAAAGAAGGCGGTACGGCTTTTACTCTGAGTATCGGGGGAAAAAAGGAAAAGGTGAAGCTGAATCTTCTCGGGATTCATAATGTAAGTAATGCTCTTTGCGCTGCGGCTCTTTCCACGGCTTTTGCGGCGGATATTAAAAATATTGCCAAAGGGCTGGAGGAGTTTATAGCCGTTTCCGCGCACAGGCTTTCCGCGGAAGTTGTTAACGGAATTAAAATTCTGGATGATGCTTATAATGCCAATCCGGATTCCGTAAAAAGAGGTATTTATGCCCTTTTGGGTTTTTCGGCAAAAAAGAGAGTGCTGGTGCTGGGCGAAATGGCTGAGCTTGGTGAGTTTGCAGAAAAGCTTCACGGGGAGATAGGAGCGGTAGCGGCAAAGAACAATATTGACGCTCTGGTGGTGACAGGCCTGACCGGCGCATGGTATAAGGCCGGTGCCGTTAAAGCGGGAATGAAAGAGGGAAAAGTTTATCTTTTTCCCGATAATATCTCCGCCGGATTATTTTTAAAGAAATTTCTGGAAGAAGGAGACGCAGTCTTAATAAAGGGCTCAAGAAGAGCAGGTATGGAAAAAATCGTAGAAATGGTGAGGTTAAAATAAATGCTATATTATCTTCTCTATCCGCTGACCAAATATTGGAGTGCTTTTAATGTATTTAAGTACTCCACTTTCAGGGCAATCTATGCGGCTTTGACTGCTATACTGATTACATTTTTAATAGGTAACTTTGTTATAAAAAAACTGAAACAGATGAAGGTCTCTCAGCCGATCCGTGAGGATGGACCTAAAACCCATCATATTAAGACAGGAACGCCGACTATGGGCGGTATAATAATTATAATCTCCGTATTGGTTTCCGTGCTGCTCTGGGCTAAACTCGATAACGGATTAATCCAGCTTTCCTTGTTTACATTCGTTTATTTTGCGCTTCTTGGCGGGATTGACGATTACATGAAGCTTGTGAAGATGAACTCAAAGGGTATTTCAGCAAGAGTGAAAATACTGGGACAACTCCTTGGAGCCGCGGTAATTGTGGCATTTCTTTACACCTCTCCGGTAAGCGCCGAATTTGCGAGGCATATTAAAGTTCCTTTAATTAAATTTCCCGTGGACCTGGGAATATTTTATTTTCTCTTTATCTCTATAGTTATAGTCGGCTTTTCCAATGCAATAAACTTAACCGACGGTCTTGACGGGCTTGCCACAGGTTCACTTTTGTTTACCACTTTGGCTTTTACGGTAGTTGCTTATGTGGTAGGGCGCGTGGACTTTTCAAAATATTTAAATCTGATACATGTTCCGGCTGCTTCTGAACTTGTAATTTTTTGCGCGGCTATTGTCGGCTCCTGTCTGGGTTTTCTCTGGTACAACAGTTATCCTGCTCAGGTTTTTATGGGAGACACGGGTTCTCTGCCTCTGGGGGCTGTGCTCGGGCTCATGGCTGTGCTTGTAAAACAGGAACTCCTGCTTGTATTAATCGGCGGAATTTTTGTAGTGGAAGCGCTTTCGGTGATGATACAGGTCTTTTCTTTCAGAGTTTTTAATAAAAGGGTTTTTAAGATGGCGCCCCTCCATCATCATTTTGAATTAAAAGGTATGCCTGAATCAAAGATCGTTATCAGGTTCTGGATAATAGCAATAATAATTGCACTTGCAAGCTTGTCTTTGCTTAAGCTGCGTTAGGAGAAATGTTGAATTTAAGAGGAAAGAAAGTTACTGTTGTCGGTATGGCAAGAAGCGGAGTTGCTTCGGCAAAACTGCTGAAAGAAAGCGGAGCATTGGTGACTGTTACGGATATAAAAAATGAAAGTGAACTTCCGGAACAAAAAGAAGCTTTGCAGGCTCTTTCCGGTATAGAGATGGAGTTTGGCAGACATTCGGACAAGGCTCTCCTGGAGACGGATCTTATTGTTGTCTCTCCGGGGGTCGACACGGAAAAACCGCTCTTTGTGAAGGCGAAAGAAAAAGGTATTGAAATAATCGGAGAGCTTGAGCTGGCTTCTTCATTCTTTAAGGGCTCTGTAGTTGCTGTGACCGGCACCAAGGGAAAAACGACTACCTCGACTTTAATAGGCGAGATACTTAAAAAGGCCGGCAGGGAAACTGTAGTCGGCGGAAATATAGGAGAACCCTTGACCGGATTTGTAAGAGAGGGCGTGGATGATACCGGTACGATTTATGTAGCAGAAGTGAGCAGTTTTCAACTGGAAACTATAAAGACGTTTAAACCGAAAATTGCGGCTATTTTAAATATCGGAAGCGATCATATGGACAGGTATAAAAGTCTCCAGCAATATGTGGAAGCCAAAGGAAGGATTTTTAAGAATCAGACGGAAGGGGAAGCGCTTATTTTAAATGCAAATGATAAGTTTACGCCCCTCTATGAACAACAGGCAAAAGCAAAACAGTATTTCTTTGATATAAACGGCAGAGACAATAAAGAGGGTGTTTTCCTTAATAATGGGAATATTATTCTTCACTTAAATGGCGTTGAGAAAATGATTGTTAACCGGAAAGAACTCCTTATCAAGGGTTCTCATAATGTTGAAAATGCAATGGTCGCGGCTCTGGCGGCCGGTCTTCTTGGAGTGGAAAACGGTGTAATAGCAGAAGTATTCAGGAATTTTAAAGGCGTAGAACACCGGCAGGAGTTAGCCGGGGAAGTTTCCGGAGTAACGTTTATTAACAACTCCCAGGGGACGAATATGCTGGCGGTGGAAAAATCCCTGCTCAGTTATGACGCGCCGATAATACTTATTGCCGGCGGCAGAAATAAGAGAAGTGATTTTTCGGAACTGAGGGCTGTGGTTGCTAAAAAAGTAAAAAAACTTGTAGTTATCGGCGAAGCGAAGGAAGAAATTAAAAGAGCTCTTCTTGATGTCGTTCCTACAGAAGATGCGGCAGATATGGCAGATGCAGTAAGGAAAGCATTTGCGTCGACAGTTGCCGGAGATGTCGTTCTTATGTCGCCCGGTTGTGCGAGTTTTGATATGTTCAAAAATTACGAAGAGCGCGGGCGGATTTTCAAGGAAGAAGTCAGGAAGCTGCAGTTTGAAAAGACCGGAGGTTTATAGTGTACGACTTAGCACCCTCAAGAAAGCGGTTTGACGGCGGAGTTATTCTTTCTGCTCTCATTCTCCTTTTGGCTTTTGGAACCGTAATGGTGCTTTCTTCTTCCGGGATTTATGCCAACGATAAAGGACAGGCGCTGCATTATTATCTTATGAAACAGCTCTTTTGGATAGGTGTGGGAAGTTTAGGTCTTATTTTTTTTAAGAATATTAAATATGAAAAACTTCGTGAGCTGGCAAAACCGCTCTTTATCGCGGCCGTAATCTCGGTATTTCTGGTTTTTGTCCCGCACCTCGGCAGAAAAGTGGGAGGAGCCAGAAGATGGATATCGCTTTTCGGATTTACCTTTGAACCGAGCGAATTCCTGAAACTGGCGTTTATCCTTTATGTAGCAACGGCAATTGAGAGAAAACAGGAAGTAATTAAAAGTTTTGCTAACGGTTTTGTGCCGTTTTTAGTCGTTTTCGTCTGTATCTCAGGAGTTCTTCTGCTTCAGCCCGATATGGGTTCAATATTAATGCTGTTGTTTGTTCTGGGTTTAATGCTCTTTGTCGGAGGAGTAAGACTTGCTCATGTTTTAGCGGTTTCTCTTCCGATGCTTCCTGTCGGATATATGATCATAATGAGGGCCTCTTACAGGAGTAAAAGGATCAAAGCTTTTTTAGATCCCTGGGCAGACCCGCAGGGGATCGGGTTTCAAATAGTGCAGTCGTTTATCGCTTTTGGTTCCGGCGGCATCTTTGGTAAAGGTCTCGGAGGCGGCACCCAGAAGCTTTTCTATCTTCCGGAGGCGCATACGGATTTTATCTTTGCGATAGTAGGTGAAGAGGTCGGACTTATAGGATCTACAGCGGTTCTTTTGATCTTTGGTTTCATTATTTGGAAGGGCATTGATATTGCCATAAGGCTGGAAGATGTTTTCGGTAAAGTACTGGCGGTCGGGATAACTTCCTGGATAGGCCTTCAAGCTTTCATTAATATGTCGGTTGTAACGGGACTGGTTCCGACCAAGGGTTTGACTTTACCTTTTATCAGCTACGGCGGTTCGTCCTTACTTATAAATATGATGGCGGTGGGGATTTTGCTGAATTTGGCAAAACAGGTAAGAAGATAAGTATAAGAAATGGTGTTGGGTGCTAGGTTCTAGGGGCTGGGTTTAGATTAATGAGTTGTTGATTTAAATGATACTGCACTTAATCCGCCCCTGGCGGAAAGTAAAACAAAGTACCTAGAACCTGTGCCCGGGAAAAAGAGTAAATTTAAGAACGAGGAAAAACACTAAGTGAAAATACTGATTGCAACAGGCGGGACCGGAGGGCACATCTATCCTGCTGTTGCGTTTGGAAGAGAAGCTAAAAAAAATCATCAGGTGATATTTATCGGCGGGCGCGGAGGGATGGAAGAAAAAATTGCAGTAGCGGAAGGTTTTCAATTTCTTCCTATACCGGTGGGGAAGATATTAAGAAGGATCACTTTAAAGAACGTTTCAAATATGTTCAATTTTACAAAAGGGATATTTGCAGCAACGGCGGCAATAAGAAAAGAGAAGCCGGCGGTAATAATAGGTTTTGGCGGGTATGTTTGCGCACCGGTCGTTATAGCCGGATGGTTTACGGGCATTCCGGTTACTCTGCATGAGCAAAATGCGATACCCGGGCTTACGAATAAAGTTCTTATGAGATTTGCAAGGAAAGTATTTGCGAGCTTTCCCGGTACAGAGAAAGCTTTTAAAGGTAAAGGTGTTTACACCGGTAATCCCGTAAGGGAAGAGATAGGTTCTTTAACGAAAGAAAAGGCAAGTCAGTCCCTGAATATTGAGGCTGAAAGATCCGTGCTTTCTATAATCGGAGGCAGCCAGGGTGCCAGAAGCATGAACGCGGTTGTTTTTGAAGCTTTGAAAAAGCTAAAAGGCGGAAAAGTGGAAGTTCTATGGATGACAGGGGAAAAAGATTTTTCTCTTTATAAAGATAAGCTCTCCGAGATCGGCGGGTTAAAACCGAAATTATCGGCGTTCTTTGGAAACATACAGGAGATCTATGCTGTGACAGATCTTCTAATTGCAAGAGCGGGTGCCTCGACTATATCCGAGGTTATAAAATGTTCTATTCCTTCGATATTTATCCCGTTTCCCGCGGCGGCGAACAACCATCAGGTGCATAATGCACGGTCGATGGCGGAAAAAGGAGCGGCTTTGATGTTTGAAGAAAAAGACCTGACTGCCGAAAAGCTGGCGGATGAGATAGAAAGGCTTCTTTTTAAAAATGAAGGCATGGCGTCAATAAAGGAAAATATAAAAAAAATAATTACAAAAGACAGCGCGAAAATAATGTTAGAGGAGCTGAAAAAGGCGATATGAATAAAAAAACTTACAAAGCGCATTTTGTGGGAATAGGCGGTATTGGCATGAGTGGTATCGCTGAGGTTCTAATTAATCTGGGATACGGTGTTTCAGGCTCGGATGTTAAGAACTCCGAAATAGTCGAGAATCTTAAAACGAAGGGTGCTTCCGTAAATATCGGACACGCCGGAAAAAATGTTGCCGACGCAGCGCCGGATGTCGTGGTTATCTCGAGTGCGGTGCTGGCGGATAATCCGGAGGTAGTAGAAGCAAAGAAAAGAAATATTCCCGTAATTCCCAGGGCGGAGATACTTGCGGAATTAATGCGCCTTAAAACAGGCATTGCTATTGCAGGTACTCACGGGAAAACCACAACTACTTCTATGGCAGCGGTGGTCTGGAATGAAGCAGGTCTGGATCCGACAATAGTTATAGGCGGCAAACTTAATGTAATTAACAGTAATGCAAAACTGGGAAAAGGTGAATATCTGGTTGCTGAAGCCGATGAATCCGACGGTTCTTTTATGCATCTTAGTCCTGTTGTTATAGTTGTTACCAATATAGACGATGATCATCTTGATTTTCATCACAGCATGGAGAATTTAAAGCATCTCTTCATAAGCTTTATAAATAAGGTGCCGTTCTACGGTGTCGCGGTGCTTTGCGCGGATGATGATAATGTAAGAAGTATTTTACCGAGTGTGGAAAAGAAATATATAACCTACGCTATTAAGAGTAAAGCGGATATTACACTTAAAAAGCTTAAAGTAAAAAAGTTTGGCAGTGAATTTGAAGTGCTTTACCGCGGAAAAAACCTCGGGAAGTTCGTTGTTAATGTGCCCGGCGTGCATAATGTTCTTAATGCACTTGCCGTTATCGGTGCCGCCGTCGAGACAGGAATAAAACCGCAGGCGGTAAAGAAAGGCCTGGCGAAGTTTACCGGCGTAATGCGCAGGTTCGAAAAACTCGGAGAAAAGCACGGCGTGCTGGTGGTGGATGATTACGGGCACCACCCGACGGAGATTATGGCGACCTTAAAAGCGGCCCGGATGCTTAAGCCCAAAAGACTCATAGCGGTTTTTCAGCCGCACAGGTACAGCAGGACAAGGATACTCTTTGAAAAATTCGGCAGGGCGTTTAAAGAAGCCAATATGGTGGTGCTTACGGATATTTACGCGGCCGGTGAAAAACCGATACCTAATGTAACGGCGGAGCTGGTGGCTAACAGTATAAAAAATAACGGCAAAAAAGTGGTCTTTATAAAAAATAAAGAAGATATACCTGGGTATCTTTTGGATATCTGCAGGAAGGGAGACCTCATTATAATACTTGGGGCCGGAGATATCAGGAAGACCGGGGAAGATTTTGCGAAAAGACTTATTAAAAGCTAAAAAAGTACTAATGACTAGTGACTAATGACTATTTTAGGTAAGCGGCGGAAAGCTGCCGCGATATTACAATGAAGAGATATAGATATGAGGCGGAGTTTTTTCCGCCAACAATGAATAGTCAATAGTCATTAGTACTTAGTTATTAACATGAATGGTAATTAGTACTTAAATTACTGAGGATAGCATGAAGGTCAATGAAAACTTAATTATAATACTTGGGGCCGGAGATATTAGGAAGACCGGGGAAGATTTTACGAAAAGACTGATGAAAAGCTAAAAAAGTACTAATGACTGGTGACTAATGACTATTTAATGAACGCGGCAATAGAGCACCGCGATATTATAGAAAAGAAAGTTAAATATTAGGCGGGTTTTTTTCCCGCCAACAGTAAATAGTCAATAGTCATTAGTACTTAGTCATTCAACTCGATAGCAGTATTAGCAAGGAGTGTCAAAGAGTGTATGAAGATCAACGAAAACTTAAGTAAATATACCACACTGGGTCTTGGCGGGCCGGCGGACTGTATGATTGATGTTGCCGATATGGCGGGACTTAAAAAAGTGCTTTTATTTGTGAAAAAGGAAAAACTGCCGCTTACTCTGCTGGGAGGGGGAAGTAATGTTTTAGTAAAAGACGGAGGAATTAAAGGATTGGTAATCCGGTTAAAAGAAAATTTTTCAGAGATAAAGGTGAAAGGCAAAGAGGTCATTTGCGGCGGGGGAGCTGTACTCTCCGGTGCAGTGATAATAGCTGCGGCAAAAGGACTCTCCGGGCTCGAATTTGCGGCAGGCATACCCGGAACTGTCGGAGGCGCTGTGGTTATGAATGCCGGGGCAAATGCCGGGGAAATAAAAGATGTGGTTAAATCCATTACTGTAATAGACAAAAATGCGAAAATTAAAAAGTTAAACAGTAAAATGGCAGGTTTTATATATAGAGGGGCAAAGTTTGCAAAAAACGGCAATCTGATCGTGGTCGAAACAACTTTTAAGTTAAAGAAAAGCTCTAAAAAAGCCGTAAAAGCAAAGATATTTGAGCTTTTAAATAAAAGAAAAAAAAGCCAGCCGGCTTGCTGGGGTACCGCGGGTTCGGTATTCAAAAATCCGGAAGGTTTCTTTGCCGGTCGTTTGATAGATGAATGCGGATTAAAAGGCAAGAAATCCGGAAAAGTTGAAGTATCGGAAAAGCACGGAAATTTCTTTATTAATCGAGGGAAATCCTCAAAGGATTTTATAAAACTTATAGAGCTTGTAAAAAAGACAGTGCTTAAGAAAACCGGAGTAAAGCTGGCTGAAGAAATAAAAATATTAGGAGAGGATAAGTGAATAACTTGTTTGTAGAATATCATAAATTACTGAAAAATAAAAAAATTGTTCTTATTGCCGGAGGTATCTCTTCTGAAAGGGAAATTGCGCTAAGAAGCAGTGATGCCGTGGAAAATGCGCTCCGTAACATCGGACTTAAATATAGTCGCATAGATTTTAATGAAAAAAACAGGAAAAATATATTTTCACTGATAAGAAAAGCTTCGCCGGATATTGCTTTCCTCGGACTGCACGGGGCTTTCGGTGAAGATGGACGTATTCAGGGAGCCTTGGATATTTTAGGGATCAAGTATGCCGGGTCCGGAATGCTCGCAAGCGCGATTACCATGGATAAAATAATTACAAAGAAAATATTAATAGAGAGAAAACTGCCGACGCCCGGATATCTGGAATATACCGGCGGAAAATTGAAAATGAAACTTCCGGTGGTTGTTAAGCCCGCAGACGGCGGCTCAACCGTAGGTATTACAATTGTCAGAAATAATAAAGATTTTAATAAAGCAGTTAAACTTGCGCTGAAGTATTGTCCGAAAGTTCTTGTAGAAAAGTATGTAAAAGGCAGAGAGGTGACTGTTCCGGTGTTCTTTGGCAGGGCGCTTCCGGTTATTGAGATAATTCCAAAAACAGAATTTTATGATTATAAGGCAAAATACACAAAAGGCATGTCAAAACATATAATGCCGGCTAAACTTGAAAAGAAGCTTTACGGGAAAATTGAGGAACTGGCGCTTAAAGTACATGAGGCGCTTCTTCTTAAAGATTATTCAAGAATTGATTTTATTATAGAAGAAAAGACAGGAAAACCCTATATTCTTGAAGCAAATTCATTGCCGGGCTTGACGGGAACATCTCTACTTCCTGAGGCTGCAGGATATATGGGTATAAGTTTTGAAGAAATGATACTTTCAATGTTGGCGGGCGCGGTCAGGAATGGACAATAAAATACTGTTTTCTAAATATAGGAATAAGCCTGATATAAAAGGCACTAAAACCTATAAAGTTACGAGAATAGTATTGAAAACTGAAGCGGCAGCGGTAAGGCCAAAGGCAAAGATTACGCTTTCGTTTGCAAAGTTCTTAAAAGCGGGAAAGATCCTGCTTATAGCCGGAGCAGCTGCTGGTTTGGGTTATGCCGTTTTTACCGGAGTGGACAGATTAAATAACTCCCCGGAGTTTGAAGTAAAAGAAGTAAAAGTAAAGGGGAATAAATATGTAAGCAAAAACGAGATACTGGCGATAGCAAAAGTGGAGACAAGAAGGAATATGTTCGGAGTAAAATTAAAGGATGTACAGTCAAGATTAAAAGGAAACCCGCAGTTTAAAGGGGCTGCCGTTAATCGGGTGTTTCCCGGTACGGTGGAAATAGAAGTTACCGAAAGAGACCCGGTTGCTTATCTCGGGGAAAATAAACTTTATCAGGCGGATGCGGAAGGGATAACCTTCCCGGCTATTAAGTCTTTTTTTCACGGCAAGCGACTTTATGTCTTTACGGGAATAAATATTAGTTTAAGCGAGGTTGGAAAGAAAACCACTTCAAAGTCCTTAAAACAGGCTCTGGCGATGGTTGAAAAACTGGAAACAAAAGGGGTGCCGTATTTGAATGATGTAATGGCGGTAGATGTGCCCTGTCCGGAAGAGCTTTCGCTTGTGGTGCAAAATACAAAACAAGTGTATAAGCTCGGAGAAGGGAACTGGGATGAAAAAATTGATAAGCTCAGCTGCCTTCTTAAAAGTATAAATGAAAGAAAAAAAGATATCGCTTACGTTGATCTCCGGTTCCGTGACGAGGCGGTCGTTTCTTTTAAAAATAATAAAGCAAACTGATAAACCTAAAAGGGCGGTGAGAAAATGGCCAAAGACGAAAATGAAAAGATAGTGGTCGGGCTGGACATAGGCACGACCAAGGTCTGCTGTGTTATCGGAGAAGTTACAGATTCTGGAGGGCTTAATCTTATCGGTATCGGGCATTCCATATCAAGAGGTTTAAAAAAAGGTATTGTCGTTAATATTGAAACTACCGTGGAAGCGGTACGGAAAGCTGTAGATGAAGCTTCCAGAATGGCGGGAGTTGAGGTTGGTTCCGTATATGCGGGTATAGCCGGAAGTCATGTAAAAGGCCTTAATACAGAAGCGGTTGTGGCCGTTGCGGGAAAAAACAAAGAAGTTACAAACGGTGATGTTGAAAGAGTAATTGAAGCGGTCAAGACCCAGTCGGTACCGCCGGACCGGGAAGTAATTCACATTATCCCTCAGGAATTTATACTGGACGATCAGGATGAGATAAGGGCTCCTGTAGGTATGTACGGACAAAGATTAAGAGCAAAGGTCCATGTGGTTACGGCCTCGGTAGCCAGGACTCAGGATATTATCAGGTCTATAGAGAAGGCCGGTTATTTTGTGGAGGATATCGTACTTCAGCCTTATGCTTCGAGTGAAGCGGTGCTTACGCAGGATGAAAAAGAACTCGGAGTTGTTATGGTTGATATCGGCGGCGGGACGACGGATATAATTGTTTTCTCTGAGGGCGGAGTAAAGCATACTTCAGTAGTTGCCGTCGGCGGAATGCAGGTTACCAATGATGTTGCAATCGGACTTCGTGCTCCTATTGAAACAGCGGAGGAGATTAAGAAGTCTTTTGGCAGCGCTTTTGCCGGAACAATAAACGAGACGGAAGAGATACGGGTGAAACTTATTGGTGACAGGCCGGATCGTATTGTGCCGAAAAGGATTGTTGCAGAAATTATTCAACCCCGGATGGAAGAGATTTTTGAGTTTGTTTCTCAGGAGTTGAAAATGAATGGTATGGATGGCAAGGTGCCTTCAGGAGTGGTTGTTACCGGAGGCGCTTCTTTAATTTTAGGTATAGAGGAGGTTGTTGAAAAGGTGTTGAAACTCCCGGTAAGGGTCGGATATCCGCAGGGCATCAATGGTCTGGTGGAGATTGCCAATTCTCCCATGTATGCTACGGCGGTAGGACTTGCGCTTTACGGCGCAAAAGCCAAATCCGGAGGAAAAAGCGGACTGAGGTCTGTGAATAAAGGCCCGCTGGAGGGGGTTCTAAATAACGTGAAGAAATGGTTTAAGGAACTCTTTTGAAAGAAGCAGGGAAAGCAAGGACAGCAAAGAAAGCAAGAACAGTAAGAGCAGTAAGAGCAGAAAAAGAAGAAGGAGAAGCAAAAGAAGAAATGAAGGAGGAAAAGGAAGTGATAAAAAGTTGCAGAAAATCGGAATCAAATATTGTATCAGTGGAATCCGGTAGTTTTGCAATCAGCGAAATCATCTTCCAATTAAAAACGAAATAATATTACTAAAAGCCCCGACTAAACGTCGGGAAAAAAACGGAGGAAATACAATGATAGAATTTGCAAACGATCCAAGTTTTGCGGCCAACATAAAGGTGGTCGGAATCGGCGGTGCGGGAAACAATGCCTTAAACAGGATGATTGCCGCAAACATTTCAGGGGTTGAGTTTATAGCTCTCAACACCGATGCTCAGCAGTTGAAGAGAAATGCTGCTTCTGTGAAGATCCAGGTCGGCACCAAGCTTACCAAAGGTCTGGGTGCGGGAGCTAACCCTGAAGTAGGCCGTAAAGCGGCTGAAGAAGACAGGGAAAAGATCAGAGAAGCTCTTGCGGGTGCGGACATGGTCTTTATTACCTGCGGTATGGGCGGCGGAACAGGGACCGGCGGAGCTCCTGTCGTTGCAGAAATAGCCAAAGAGAACGGATCACTTACGGTAGGAGTTGTAACCAAGCCGTTCCGTTTTGAAGGGTACAGAAGAAAGATCCATTCAGACGCGGGTATAAAAGAAATATCCGAAAAAGTAGACACGCTCCTGATAATTCCGAACGAGAAACTTCTTTCTATAGTTGAAAGGACGACTCCGATGGTGGAAGCGTTTAACATGGCTGATGATGTTCTTCGCCAGGCTATTCAGGGCATCTCCGACGTTATCACTATCCCCGGGCTTGTAAATGTTGACTTTGCCGATGTAAGGACGATCATGGCAGAGATGGGCGGCGCCTTAATGGGTACCGGTATAGCAAGCGGAGAGAATAAAGCTACGAAAGCGGCGGAGATGGCAGTGACCAGTCCGCTTCTTGAAAATGTAAATATAGAAGGGGCGAGGGGCGTTCTTATTAATATCACCGGCGGTCCGGATTTAAGTTTGTTTGAAGTAAACGAAGCCACTTCTGTTATTTATGAAAAAGCCCATAAAGAAGCAAATATCATATTCGGCGCGGTCATTGATGAGAATATGAAGAATGAAATCAGGATAACTGTTATTGCCACCGGTTTTACTCCGAAAGCTAATGAAGCAATTCAGAAAGCGGAAGTAAAAAATGAAGTAGCGGTGGAAGAAAAGGAGCCTGAGCCTGCGGCAGAACAACAAGCTGTTTTGGTTGCAGCAGCTCCGCAGAAAAAACTTTCCCTTGACGATATAAAGGGTGAGATAGGAATGTCTAACCTCGAAGCCAAGGTAAAGGGCTATATGGAAAATGAAGATTTTGATGTTCCGACTTTTCTAAGAAAAAGAACGGAATAGAAAGCGGGGGCCGTGCTGAAAAGTACGGCCCTTTCTTCTCTTTCTTTAATCCGTTTAAGGAAAGGGAAGAAAAAAGAAAAGTACTTAGTCATTTTGTGTTAGCAGAAAGGAGCCCTTTGCTTAAAAGTTTTCTCATAGGAATACTCATCCTTACGTCATGCGTAAGGGCTGACGAGCCCTGGGGTATGATCCTGGGGTATCATAGAATTGTTGAAAAAAGAACCCTTTATCCTGATGTTACTATTACTGCCTTTGAAGAACAGATGCAATTTATTAAGGATAATTACGAGGTAATCTCGCTGGATTATCTGGTTTCTTGCATTAAAGAGAAAAAATCCCTCGAAGCCAACTCGGTGGTTATAACGCTTGATGACGGAGACCAGACCATTTATAAAAATGCGTATCCGATACTTAAAAGACTGAATTTGCCTGCTACGGTATTTCTATATTCTGATTATCCGGGAAAGGGCGGTATGACCTGGGAGCAGGTAAAAGAAATGTCAAATAATGGAGTAATCTTTGGCTCTCATACTAAATCTCATACCTTACTGACTGAAAAACTAAAAGGTGAGAGCAAAGAGAAATATCTTGAAAGATTAAGAATGGAACTTGTTGAATCAAAAAAAACAATAGAAGAAAAAATAAAAAAAGAAGTAAAGTACCTGGCTTATCCTTACGGGCAACATCTGGAAGTTGTTGAGGCGGAAGTGTTAAAAGCAGGTTATATTGCTGCTACGGGAATGGCCTGGGATAGAAACTTTGTTTCAAGTGCGTTGCTTGTTAATCTTAAACGCAGGCTTATTCCGGGAAAATATAAATTTAACGAGTTCGTAGATATATTCAAAAATACAAATCTTGATAAATCTTCGGAGACACTGCATGAAGACTACCGTTAAACTGGCTATTCTTGCCGTACTGGTCGGAATATTTGCCATATTTGTTTTAAAAATAGAATCTCCCGCGGGAAAAAACAAATCAAGGGAAAGTTTTACGGATATTGAAGTAACCCCCGAAGGCCATAATGCGCAAATAGAAGCTCCAAAGCAGGATATTCCTATAGAAAATTATCAGGATAAATATACTTTCCCCGGTCCCGAAAAAAATAAAGGAGCTAAATGGATAAAAATACTTAATTATCATGAAATCTTCCCTGAAAGCGTCCGTTCGAGCAAGGATCCAAAAATCAACAGGTTTTCCAAACCCTCGGATTTGTTGTTAATAGTTTCACTGGAAAATTTTGAAGAGCAAATGAAGTACCTTTCCGAAAATTATAAATGCGTAAAAATGTCGGATTTTGGTTTACGTCTCGAGAAAAAACAGTCCTACGATAGGGATGTAATAGTAATAACTTTTGACGGCGCCGATGAATCTATATATAAATACGCTTATCCTGTACTCAAAAAGTATAAGCTTCCGGCTACTTTGTTCCTTCATATTAACTCCGTAAAACTTGACAGGACCGCGATGAGCTGGGAAACAATAAAAATAATACATGAAGAGGGCTTAATGGAAATAGAGTCCCATTCAATGTCCCATCCTCACTTAAACAAAATGAAGGGCGGAGAAACCGGGGAAGAGTACGAAAAAAGAATAAAGCGGGAACTTGTCGAATCTAAAAATATAATAGAAGAAAAGCTTAAAAAGAACGTTTACTATTTTGCTTATCCTTACGGAGGCTATAACAGTACCGTTATGCGTCTGCTTAAAGAGAGCGGTTATAAAGCGGCGGTAACAGTGCAGTGGGATAAAAATACTATGGAATCCAACCCCTTTGCCTTAAAACGCAGAGGTGTTTTTGGAAATATAAATTTAAAACAATTTTCCGAACTCTTATCAAATAATTATAAAGATGACATGCGTGAATACGCAGATTAAAGTAATTATTTTGTTAATTATGTCCTTGTTTTGTATGGGCGCAGAGAGCCTCAAGGACAAAGTTATGCTTTCAGAAGTAAAGGTATCAGATAATGGAACAATCCGTAAAATAAAAGTATATACTCTCACCCGCGGTTTTGATACTTATTACCACCTGAAAGGGATCTGTCAGGCTTATAATATTTCCTTCTCCTATGTGCCGTCAAAAAAAAGAGTGCTTATGAACAGAGGTGTTAATTCCATGCGTCTTACTGTCGGCGTAGAACCAAAGCTAAAAGAATATTCTGTTTTTTCAGATAAGAGGTATTTTCTATCTGCAGATGGCCTGAATTATGTCTTTGCCGGACTGATGAAAGGTTCAGTAAAACTCGATAAAAAATCCAAAGTGCTTCAGGTTAAATACGAGGGAGAGATAAAACCAAAAAAAGGAAAAAAAAGCAGACCGGAAGTTAAAATGAATAACGGAAGTATAAAGACTATTCCTTTTTTACAGGGTGAAAAATTTAAAGTACAGAGGATAATAGTAGATGCCGGTCACGGGGGAAAAGATCCGGGTGCAGTCGGAAAAGACGGACTGCAGGAGAAGGCGGTTACTCTGGATATTGCTTTTAAAACAGCTGAATTAATAAGAGAAAAGCTAAAAAAAGAAGTTATTCTTACCCGTGATAAAGATGTATATATAAGCTTGCAGGAAAGAACGGCAATAGCTAATAAAAACAAAGGAGATATATTTGTTTCTATTCATATTAATGCAAATACCGACAGGGAGGCAGAGGGTACAGAAATCTATATATATGATGCGGATCCGTCCGATAAAAAATCAAGCAAGCTTGCAATACGGGAAAACATGGAATATTTGAAAACCGGAGGTATTAAATCCATCCTTTCAGAACTGGGTTCAAAATCTAATGATTATTTGAGTATTCTTCTGGCCGGGAACATACTGGATAATATTGTAAATAATGTAGATGTGGAAAGCCGGAATAAAAACATGATCCTTCGCGCCCCTTTTTATGTTATTGCGCATGCCAATATGCCGGCTGTACTTCTGGAAGTGGCATTCATTACCAATAAGAATGAAGAAAATAAACTTAGAGGTGATGATTTTAGAAACAAAGTGGCTAAGGCTATTTGTCAGGGTGTGGAAGATTTTATTAACGCAACAAACGAGCAGGATAAAGATGAGATCATGACTTCCCGGGAGCCGGTGACCGAGGAATACAAGAAGGAAGGATATACGGAACAGTGAGAACAGCAGGAGAAGCAAGGAAAGCAAGTACAGCAAGTACAGGAAGGGAAGAAAAAGAAGTAGAAGAAGGAAAAGAAGGAAAAGGAAGAATAGGAGTGGCATGATTTCTTTTGTTTTGAAAAATAAAAATACTACGGCGTTTACTTCGGTTAGGCCTGTTAGTTATAAATTGGAAGAGCTGAATAAGAAATTACCTGCTCTGTTAAAGAGGTTGAAAATAAAACCGGAGATTGTTGCTTTTGCGAAGCAGGTGCATGGGGCAAAAGTGTTTGACGTGAAAAGTGGCAAGTTTGTAAATGGGCGCGAAGCGGACGGATTTATTACTACGAAAAAGAATTGCCTCCTCCTGGTTTTTACTGCAGACTGCCTGCCGGTATTTTTATATGATGTGAAAACCGGATTCATCGGTATAACCCACTGTGGTTGGAAAAGCACAATAAAAAACATAGTATCTAGAGCCGTAGGGAAGCTAAAAAAGAAGGGCTCCAAAGTAAAAGACCTTCGTATAGTTCTAGGTCCGAGGATAAAAGAGTGCTGTTATGAGGTAAGCCCTGAGTTTGCCCTTAATTTCAAAGAGAAATATAGAAATAAGGGTTTTTGCAAGCGCGGCGGAAAACTATATTTTTCCTTGTCAGATATAGTGAAACTACAATTGAAAAAACTGGGAATTCCTGCTAATAATATAGAAGATACAGCTCGCTGCACATGTTGCGAGAAGAAAAAGTATTTCTCGTATAGAAGAGACGGTAAGGGAACGGGTCGGATGGTGTCAGGAATCATTAAAAGATAAGTACGAAGTACAAAGTACAAGGTACGAAGTTGAGCTAAGTATAGATATAAGACCATTTGATTTTGAACATTAAATAATGGAGAAAACTGTGAAAATAATATTAATTGTGCTCGGTGTTATTCTGACAACAGTCGAATTCGGGCTTGCAAAAGAAAAGCTGTTTCCATTAAATATTGATGAAATAGATTTTAATAAATATGAAATCAAAGGAAAACAAATAATACGGATAGCTGAAGATATAGACGAATCTGGTAATGCAAAAACTATTAAATATTATGAAATTGATAATGGAGATGTAAATATTACGATTAAAAAAGAATTAGCAATTGAAACCAGAGATGCTGGTATTTATAAGATTTCCGGCTATATTCCGGATGGATATGTTAAGGAATATTATGAATCGGGAGAGTTAAAAGCTCTTGTGCACTATTCCAGTAATAAAAGAAGCGGAGAATATAGTGCTTTTTCAAAGAGAGGTAATTTGATAGAAGAAGGTAATTATACAGGCAACAAAATTACCGGAATATCAAAATTCTACAAAGAACCCGAAATGAAGACTGAAGAAATAATTAAAGTAGATCGGGAAGACGAAATAGAGGATCTTCCAAAAAAAATAGTTTTCAAGTGCGAAGGAGACAAAATAGGCACAGCCTTGTTTTCCAAAGAAGAAAGGGAACTCAGCGTAACAATAAAAGATGCGAATGGGAAAAAAGTAAAGCATGAAATTGGAAGTTATATGGTTGTTAGAAATATAAAGACAGTAAAACTTGAAAAAGATGATTATGAGAGCATATATTTTTACTGTATTGATGGGGGAACCGGGGCGGCGTACTATGCTTTATATGTTATAAATACCAAAAAAAATGCTTTTGTAAGTTTTTCTATGGATAGATCTGTTGGCGATTCGTTTCAAATATGGAACACTCGGGATAAAATAGATAAATTTGAAAATGATGAAGATAGAAAAGAAAGAGAATACTTGGTAAAAATGGCAAAAGAGCAGGGATATGTCTCTCAAGAAGAAATAGGCAAATCCGAGAATAATCCGTACTATGCTTATTATTTCTGGCATAAAGACGGTGGAAAGAAAAAAGATGGTACAATAAGAAAATACAAGGGCAAAGAGACAGGGAACAGCATATGCTCGGAAGTAAAATATAATAATGTCAAGTATACCTCATATTTTAAAAGTGGGGTTATGGCCTACGATGAAGAAAAAAATGAACATTACGTAGTGTTTCATAGGGAAAATTCATATGAATGGGCGGATCGACTTGAATTGAAATATCCATATCTGTTTATTGTGTACAACCACGATGATAGTTTAGCAATAGTTAATATTAAAACAAACTTGGTAAAAGACTATGGCTTTGTTAAGAATGTTAAAATAGAAGACAAAAAGATAAAAATAGGCAAAAACGAAGAAATCCCCTATCCGGATTTCTAAAAGTCCAATGAGTTTTGTTTAAGATTTAGTAATTATGAAGTTAGTAATTGTTTAGTGTAAATCCTTAGAAAACCCACAGCCTCGTAAGCCCGTGGTAGTTGACTGCTTAGAATTTAGATCTTAGTAATTGCAATTAAGGAGAATTATGGATTTCACTGACCTAATAAAAAAGCGAAAGAGCATCCGAAAATATGATCTCACAAAGCCTGTCTCCGAAGAGCTCGTCGCCAAGCTCCTCGATGCTGCCCGCATAGCGCCTTCGGCTTGCAATCTTCAACCGTGGCATTTTATTGTCATTAAGGATAGTAAAGTAAAAGAAAAATTGAAAGAAGCTTACGGGCGGGAGTGGTTCTATACGGCGCCGGTGATTATTGTAGGATGTGTAGACACTTCTGTATCGTGGAAACGTTCTTTTGATAAAGCTGATTATAGCCATGTTGATCTGGCTATTGCCTTTGAACATCTCCTTCTTGCCGCAGCTAACGAAGGACTCGGCACCTGCTGGGTGGGAGCCTTTAATCCTGAAATTGCCCGGAAGGTTCTGGGTGTTCCTCAAAATATCAATATTATAGCCATGACCCCTGTTGGTTTCCCCGCAGAAGACCCGGTCTTGAGACCGAGGAAAGAACTTAGTGAAATTGTGCATAAAGATATTTGGTAAATCAAACATTTTGCAATGTTTTAAAGTAAAAGCTTTGAAGTCTTACGATGCTTTATATGACGAGCACTTTGAAATGAATTTTGAGGCGGTATTTTTTACGGTTTCAAATGCGCCCCTGCCGAATATAGACCAGGTGTATTCATAGCCGCCTTTTTTTATCTCATTATTTGGAAGGAGATAAGATGTGCCGCCGTTTGAAAGGGAGACGGTGTTTAATTCTACTTCGGGAAACCGTGTTTTTAGGTATCTAGACATTTCTGAAAAAACTTCTTCCTGAAAGAAAAGATAATTTACCGGACCGATAGAAAGCAAGCCGAGACTATAAGGCCAGTATTTTCTTGTTATATATTTATTATTTCCCTTGAATATTGTGAAATTCAAATAAACCATCATATCATTTGCCCAGCGTAACTCATCTTTTTCTCTCGCTTTTTTTACCGGAAGTTTTGAGAGATTACCGGGAGTATTTCTTTCCCGTAGCAACCAGAAGTTGGCAGTCAGCTTCTTTATATCTTTTTCAAGATCAGTCCTCACCGGCAGAGTGATACTTTTTGTCGAGTAATTAGCTTTATTAAGAGGTGAATAATTCAAATCTTTTGAAGCGCTGATCAGTTTTGCCGCAAGCCGTCTTCCAAAGGCTTTGGCGCCTTTTACGGAATAATATTTCGAATACGGTCTTAAGTCACCGGAACAGCCGTTTAAGAATAAAAAATCCCCTCCAAAATGTTTTTCCAGGGTTTTGAGAAGGAAACCGGGATAATCGGCGCTTATGATATTACCGTTAAAGTGTGCTACAAAAGTCGGGTGTGAGGCATATCTAACAATGCCTCCTAAAATACTACCTTTTGAACTCTTAAAAAGCAGGAGGGTGAGGTCTGGATCTACAGGTCCGTCAAGCTTTGCTGAAGCGGATACTTTTATCTCCGGAAAACCCAGAGAACTCAATTCTTTTTCAACATAGCCTTTAACGTGAATATCACCATTTTTGACGACGCAGCCGGAATTATCAATCACAGTTACGGTCCCAAAATCCCTTTTTGAATCCCAGCGCCTGTTGATATTAAATCCTTTTCCTGCTTCAGTTTTTATAAAAGAAATTTCAGCTTGGGATGCTCTGTTTATTGCCTTTTTTCCGGCGGTTATAAGGGTTTTTACGAAATAGTCATCTTTTAAATTAGGCATTTTGGGCATGCTGTGCGTGTGAGTTACGTTTATTACTATTTTACGTGGATCGATCCGTAAAGCTTTTGCGATTACTTTTCTGAAGGTTGTGGCAAATGGTTCGGGAAGCTCCACAAAATCAAGGGAGAATGTGATATGTATAGGCTTGTCATTTTCAACAAGGGCAAAACAACGGACGAAAAGCGGGTCGTTTATCTTATAACCGCATATCTTATATGTAAACGCCCCTGTAATATTTAACTTGGAAAACCCTGCTTTTATCATTTGAACCTCTGTTTGATGGTATCACAAATCTTTTGGCAAATTCAATAAATTTTGAGAGCTTTAAAAACTCCAGATCAGTAATGATGTGGTAAGTATGCATTGAAAAATAGGAGATTTTGTTAGAGGTCTTATTAAAAGCAATTTAAAAAAATGAGAAGACACCCAAGGCATATTGAAAATATATTCGTCTTGACAATTGTGTGGTTGTGTATATAATAGTCGTAATAATTAAGAATGTAAGTGCAAATATGTTGTTGAAAAGACGCTATATTTGTTGTAATATATAGTTAACATGTGTTAACTATAGTTAACAGCAGGGTGGTGGCTTATGAATAGTATGATCGAAAGTATATTCTCAAGTAAAGCAAAGATTAAAGTGCTAAGGTTTCTTTCTGTATATGATCCTGAAATGAGCGGTAGAGAGATAGCCAGAAATGTCGGAGTATCTCATGTCCGGGTTTTAAAGGTTTTGGATGAACTTTCCCGGGACGGCTTTGTTATAAGAAAAAGAGTCGGAAATACATTTTCTTTCAAGATAAACAACAGAAATACTGCTGTGAAATATATACTTAAGGAATTGTTTGAAAAAGAAGAAAGCTATCTTTCAAAAATGCTTCAAAAGATAATTGATGATATAGCCCCTGATGCATTGTCAGTTTACTTGTTCGGCAGTATGGCTGAAGGCAAGCAGAGAGCCGGAAGCGACCTTGACCTGTTCTTTGTCGTGAAAGATTATAAAAGCAAACTAAAGGCGGAAAAAAAAGACATAGAAAATCATACAGAAAGCGTGCTTGAGACAGGAAAAAAAGTTTCCAGTATCATAGTCACTCTTACTGAATATATAAAAATGAAAACAAAAAATAAACAGCTTTTAATGAATGTCGGAATGGGCCGGCATTTAAAAGGTAAAAAGTTAAACGAGCTGTAAAGCGAGGGGTGAATGACAGGAAAAATACCAAGGAAATTAAGAGAAAAAAGTACATAATTTAAATTATTTTGATAAGGCCGGAAAGTTCGTTGAAGCAATGAAGGCCTGTTTGGAAGAAAAAAATTACGACGCAGCAGCTTTAAATGGAGTACACGCCGTCATCTCCGCTATAGATGCCGTACTTGTCTTCAAAGGCGGCGTTGTAAGCGCAAGTCTAAATCACGAAGATGCCGTAAAACTGCTTGCTGAAATTGTTAATGAAGAAGACACTGTCAATCAATCAAGGCATGCTTTTGCGGTACTAAAAATGAAAACCAAAATAGAATACACAGACGATCGCATCACGGAAAACCAAGCCCTGGAAATAGAAAAACAAACAGATAGATTTTTACCTGGGCCAAAACAAAACTTCCAAAATAAGGGACTGACAACAGGCTTCACCGGTGTCTGTCCCCGGTTTTAATGATAAGTTTAAACAAATTCCACAAGAAAACACGCTTGTTTACATACAACCCAATTATGTAAGCCATATAATATAGTTCATCAAAGTGCCAAATTATCTTGAAAAGTACCGAGGCAAATGATAAAATAATGAGCAAATTACTGCATTAATAAGCAAAACTATGCAAAATCGACTTTGGAGAGAACATGGTTGAAGAGTATAAGCAGGGTATAGGCGAGTTGTTTTTGAATCCGGATCCGGATAAGCTCCGGGAGACTTTTAAAGCCAAAGATAAGAAAATGGTCAGTAAAGTCATGGATTTAAAGGATGCTGTTTCAAAATATGTTAAAGACGGGGATTATCTGGGGATTGGCGGGTTTGGTACCAACAGGATTCCTTCTGCGGCTTTGCATGAAATAGTAAGACAGAGAAAGAAAAATCTCGGTTTTGCGGGGCATACATCCACTCACGATTGTCAGATCCTTATTGCCGGAAAATGTATAAACAGATGCGATGCGGCTTATATCGTAGGTCTGGAGGCCAGAGGTTTATCGCCAAATGCACGCAGGGCTTTCCAATCCGGAGATATTAAAGTAACGGAATGGACGAATGCCGTTCTTTCCTGGAGATTAAAAGCCGCTGCTATGGGGCTTCCGTTCTTGCCCACCAGGACGATGATGGGAACGGATACTTTTAAGTACAGTGCGGCAAAAGAGATTAAATGCCCATTTACGGGGAAAAAACTTGCGGCAGTTCCTGCATTGTCCCCTGATGTCAGTGTAATTCACGTACACAGATCGGATGTTTACGGTAACTGTCAGATAGAGGGTATTTCTGTTGCAGACCAGGATCTCGCAAGGGCTTCAAAAAGAGTTATCCTGACCACCGAAAAAATAATCTCCAACGAGGAGATACGGCGCGAACCCCATAAAACATTTCTGCTTTATCTTTATGTTGACGCAGTTATCGAAGTGCCTTTTGGCTGCTATCCGGGCAATATGCCGAATGAATATTTCTCCGACGAGGAACATCTCAAGGAATGGATGGATGCGGAGAAAGATGAAAAAGAATTTGAAAAATTCCTTGATAAATATATTTACAGCTGTAAGAATTTTAATGAGTACCTTGAGAAAAAGGGCGGTATCGAACGTATTATGGAGTTAAGAAAGAAAGAATTTTTAATGTTCTAGTAAAAGGTATGGTATGGCTGAATATAATCCGCTTGAACTAATGATCTGCTCGGCAGCAAAGTTCCTGGAAGACGGCGCGGTTGTGGTCGTCGGTACGGGAGCACCTTGCGCGGCTGCAATGCTGGCGCAAAAAACCAGTGCGCCGAAACTTGTCGTACTTTTTGAAGCCGGCGGTATTGCTCCATTGCTTCCGACTATGCCTATCTCAGTAGGGGACTCAAGGACTTTTTACAAAGGACTTCAGGCTACTTCCATGGACAAAATAATGGAGGCTTGCCAAAAAGGTCTTGTGGATTACGCTTTCCTCGGTGGAGCGCAGATAGACAAATACGGTAATTTGAACTCCACAATTGCCGGTAGTGATTATTATAAACCAAAAGTAAGATTTCCTGGCTCAGGCGGTGCTAATGATCTGGGTTCTTTATGCTGGAAAACTATAGTAATGACCCCGCAGGATAAAAGGCGATTTGTTGAAAAAATGGATTTTGTCACGACTCCGGGCTTCTTGACCGGCCCGAACGCGAGGGAGGAAGCAGGACTTCCGCCGCACACAGGGCCTTATAAAGTCATTACAAACCTTGCAGTTATGGGCTATGATGAGAAAACGAAGCTTATGAGGGTAGAATCCCTGCATCCCGGAATAAGCGAAAAAGACGTAAAGGATAACACGGGTTTTGATATTCAGTTCATCAGTAACCTCAAAGAAACGCCCGCGCCTTCGGCTGAAGCGCTTAAAATATTAAGAACAGAAGTGGATCCCAGCGGATTTATTATTAACAGGCCGGCTTCCTAGGTCATGCGTGTTTTATTTAAGAAAGAGTTAAAAAGTAACAGTGTAATCAGCGTTGTTGGTCTTGCTAAGAACACCGGAAAGACAACTACCTTAAATAAACTGATAGAAGAAGCAAAAAGTATTTATAAAAGTATCGGAGTTATCAGCACCGGAAGGGACGGCGAGCGTGTTGACGTCTTTACCGGGAAAGCAAAACCAAGAATATTTGTTCCGGCAGGTTCGGTCTTTGTAACAACTGAAGAGTCGCTGGTAATGTGCGAAGCGCCCTGGAAGCTTTTAAAGAAAACGAGGTATTCGACAAGCATGGGCAGGGTTCTGATATTAAAAGCTCTAATGCCGGGATTTGTGGAAGTGTCGGGCCCTGTTTCGGTAAATGAGACCATAGAGATCGTTAAATTACTCGGAAAGGATTACAAAGCAGCGAGAGTTTTTGTAGACGGTTCAATAAACAGAACGGCGATAATAACATCAAGATTGAAGTGCGGGGTCGTTCTGGCAACAGGTGCGGTGTTAGGCGATCTAAGTGAAATTATAAAGGAAACGCTTCTTAAAATCACCATGCTAACCTTACCGGTTGTCGACGGTAAAATTAAGAAACAAATCCTGCGAAAAAATAACTGCGGCACTATCAGTTTCAATAAAAGAAAAGAAGCAAACGTGCTGCCTGAATCTTTACTGAACTATATTGAAAATATAAATAAAGGATTGTTCGACAGGCCGGCTTATATCTATACAAGCGGCGCCATTACGGATTTGATAATGGAAGCCCTGCTCAAAAAAAAGCTGGTTGTAGAATTAATCGCTCTGGATGCTTCAAAGATACACGTAAGCCGGAGTGCTTTTGAAAAATGGAAAAATAACGGCGGTTCTTTTAAAGTGGTAAATAAAATAAACCTGGTGGCAATAACTTGCAACCCATATAATCCGATGGGAACAAGTTATGAGCCGAAAAGGTTTGTGAAGGCGATAAAGAAGTATAGCTTAAAAATTCCCGTTTATGATGTAGTACAAGGTTCATAAGGTTTGTAAAGTTTGTAAGGTTTATAAGGTGGAATGGCAAAAAAATAAATAGTTCTAGGTGCTGGGCACTGGGGGCTAGGGAAGAAAGAACGTTGAGCGGAAGCGAAATCAGCCAATGTTTTGTGAACTTTTTCTCAACCCGTAACTCGCTATCCACCTCGGTGGATTTCGCAAAGGATTATGGTTTGATATTTGGACTTTGCTCAACCCGTAACATTCTTTATTTAAAGGAACAACATGAACAAACTAAACTTAAATAGGAACAAAATAGCAGCCTGCCGAAATTACTCAAAAATAATCGCTGCCGATTTGCAAAAGATCATAGATAAAAATACTACTGTTTCCGTGGAAAGAAGTATACTCCGATTGTTTGGGGTTGACGGTGTGGATAAATCGGGTCTTCCTTATCCCAACATACTGGCAGAGAAAATCAAAGAAGCCGGAGTTCTTCAGTACGGCGCTGCAAATGTAATGGCGTCAACGATGATCCAAAACAGGAAAAACTTCAAAGAAACAGTAAGCTTGATTATTTTGGGAAAGGTAAAACCGCTTTATGTAGCTGATAAAAGGAACAAGCAGGTAGTAAATAGGCTTTCTGAATATGGTATTTCAAGAGTTGAAAAAGCAAGAAAAGACAGGGCAAAACTGCAGGCGAAAAACCCAACCGGAAAAGGTCCCTGGTTCTACCTTATTGTTGCTACCGGTAATATATATGAAGACGTAAAGCAGGCGAGGTCGGCGGCTTTAAATGGGGCTAACTGTATTGCTGTTATCAGGTCAACAGCTCAAAGTCTTATGGATTATGTGCCTTACGGGGCAACGACAACAGGATTTGGCGGTACTTACGCGACCCAGGAAAATTTCAGGATCATGAGAAAAGCTCTGGATGAGATATCCGTAAAACTCGGACGGTATATTTATCTTGTAAATTATTGCTCGGGACTTTGTATGTGTGAAATAGCCGCGATGGGGGCGATGGAACGCCTTGACATGATGCTGAATGATTCGATGTACGGGATAATCTTCAGGGATATTAATATGTACAGGACGTTTATCGACCAGCATTTTTCCAGGATGATAAATACGCAGGCGGGAATAATAATAAACACCGGAGAAGATAATTATTTGACTACTGCGGATGCGGTAAAACAGGCGCATACCGTATTGGCCTCAGAGTTCATCAATGAAAGGCTTGCGAAAAATGCAGGTATGCCGGAAAAATTGATGGGACTCGGACATGCGTTTGAAATAAATCCGGATATTAAAAATAGCTTTCTCCTGGAACTTGCCCAGGCGCAGATGGTGAGGGAGATATTCCCTGAGTCACCAATAAAATATATGCCTCCGACCAAACATATTACCGGGGATATATTTAAAGCTCATGTTATTGATTCAATGTTCAACCTGGCATCAGTTGCCACTAACCAGTCCATTCATCTTCTCGGTATTTTGACCGAAGGAATACACACGCCGTTCATACAGGACAGGTATTTAAGCATTGAAAGCGCGAAATATGTTATGAACGCGGCAAAAGATATGTCAACAGAAGTTACTTTCAGAAAAAACGGACTTATTCAAAAAAGAGCAAATGAAGTTCTGGATAAAGCTTTAAAAATGCTCGGTAAAATAAAAAAAGAAGGGCTTTTAAATGCGCTTGAACAGGGATGTTTTGCCGATATTAAAAGACCGAGAAAAGGCGGCAAGGGCTTTGAAGGTGTTATAGCAAAGGCAAAAGAATATACTAATCCGTTCGAAGAAAGATGGAGCTTACTTAAATGAGCAAAATGATAAAACCTTACGGCGACAAGTTAAATGACGGGATGGTACAGCTTAGTTTTACTTTGCCCGTGAAAGCTGATCTGGCGGAGGAAGCAGCTAAAAACATTGCTTTAAAAATGGGTTTGGCGGACCCGCACACTGTCTATCATAAAGATATCGGCGAAGGGTTTACTTTCGTCATTGTTTACGGCAAATGTACCCATTCTGTTGACGTTTCAAAATTAAAGGTAACTAAGGTTGTCGAGGAATGGATGGGACTGGATGAAGTTAATGAATTTGTAAAGAAAAATATTAAAAGGAAAGTCGTAGTCGTCGGGGCCTGCATAGAATCAGATGCGCATACTGTCGGTATTGATGCAATATTAAATATGAAAGGTTTCAGCGGGGATTACGGTTTTGAAAGATATTCAGCATTTAAGGTTTACAATATGGGCGCGCAGGTGCCGTGCGAAGAACTGATCAGAAAGGCCAAAGAAGTGAACGCTGATGTGATACTTATTTCCCAGATAGTGACCCAGCAAAATATACACCTGCATAATCTTACAAAACTTATTGATATGATAGAATCCGAAGAGCTGAGAGATAAGTTCCTGGTCATTGTCGGCGGGCCTTCCATTAATAATAAATTCGCAAAAGAATTGGGTTATGATGCGGGATTTGGAAAAGGAACTTTACCCTCGCACGTAGCTACTTATGCGGTTAAGAAAGTTTTATCAAGAATGGGGAAAGTAAAGTCAAAACGAAAGCAGTGCTGAAAAAAATATAAGTGATGTAAAAAAAAGAACAATGTTGGAATAAAATATTTATCAGTAGAATCAGATAGTTTTGTAATCTCTTCGAAAGATCCGCCAATTATTTAGGGCGGATCGTCGAGAGATCCGCCTTATATAACTGGCGGAAGTGGTATCGTGATTGTTGAATGCTATCCGCCAAAAAGATCGGCGGACGAACATGTATAATAAATTATGGTAGTTCGAAAGGAGACAATATGGCATATTTATCGTACGACATCAAGCCTCACAAAGTGAAAAAGATCAAAACAAAATATAGGGAGATAAAAACGGCAATACCGAATCCAAAATCCGTTCAGGTACTCAAAGACCTGAGGAAATATGAACCGAGAGCTATGGGCGGACAGCCGCCTATCGTCTGGCATAAAGCCAGGAATTTTAATGTATGGGATGAGTATGGCAATAAATGGATAGACTTTTCCTCAGGCGTTCTGGTTGCGAACGTCGGGCATTTAAGGGAAGAGGTTAAACAGGAGATTCTAAAGCAGGTGAAGCAGGGCCTGATACATAACTATTGTTTCCCTAATGTTCAAAGAGCGCGTCTTGTTAAAAAACTTGTTTCCATGTCGCCGAAAGGCATCGAAAAAGCGTTTTTATTAACTACCGGTTCGGAAGCAGTTGAATGCGCCATTAAACTTGCCAGAACTTACGGGCAAAAGATCGGCGGAAAGAAAAAAATAGGGATACTTGGTTTCAGCAGCGCGTTTCACGGTAGAACACTGGGCTCGCAGATGGCCGGGGGTATTCCCGGGTTAAAAGAGTGGATCGTCAATATTGATAAGTCTTTCTATCAGATACCTTATCCGGACGGGTATTTTAATAAAAACACAAGTTTTGAGTATTTTAAGAAGGCTTTAAAGGCAAAAAAGATAAAGCCGAATATGATAGCGGGCTTTTTAATGGAATCCTATCAGGGCGGGATTGCAGCTTTTGCAGACAAAGAATATATAAAAGGCGTCCGCGCATGGTGCAAGAAGAATAAAATAATATTTATAGACGACGAAGTCCAGGCAGGATTTGGCAGGACGGGTAAGCTGTTCTCCATAGAACATTACGGAATTACTCCTGATATTATCTGTTGCGGTAAAGGGCTTTCAGGAGGGCTTCCGATATCTGCGGTACTCGGACCGACAAAGATCATGGACATTTACGGTCCCGGCGAAATGACCTCTACTCACAGCGGCAATCCTCTGGTTTCCAGGACTGCCGTAAAAAGTCTTGAGTTAATTCAAAATGAAAAACTCGTGGAGCGCTCGGCAAAGCTCGGGTTGATACTGCACGCAGAGTTGAATAAAATAAAAGATCAGCATAGTGATATTATCGGTGCTGTTAACGGCAAAGGGCTTCTTGTCGGCGTGCTGTTTAGAAAAGCCGGTACGGAAAATGAACCGGATGGGACTATCGCTTTTAAGATCGTAAAAAAATGCATAGAAAAAGGTCTTATGCTTTACGCACCTCTGGGTACCGGAGGAGCTACTATCAAAATGAACCCGCCTTTAATTATAGAGGAAGCCGCTTTAAGGGAAGGTATATCTATATTTAAGGAAGCGCTGGAAGAGACGTTAAACGAAAAGTGAAAGAAATTTACAATTGACGATTTACGATTGACAATTTATGGTAAGCGGGAAAAGCTCCGCTATGTAAAGTGGTGCCAAGGCATTGTGAGACTTTTGTAAGCAGTTATTTTGCCTGTATCAGTGGAATCCGGAAGCGTTGTAATCGGTGGAATCGTTTTACGAGGAGGGAGGATTTTATGCAGAAATTTTCTAAGGTTAAATTATGGAAAAATGTGCCGGAAAAAGATTGGAATGACTGGCACTGGCAGATACGTAACAGAATAACTGATGTTAAACAGCTGGAAGAAGTAATAAAGTTAAGCAAGCAGGACAAAGCAGAGATAAATATGTGCCTGGCAAAGTTTAAAATGGCTATCTCTCCCTATTACGCTTCATTAATGGATCAAAATGATAAAAAATGTCCGGTAAGGATGCAATCTGTTCCTACCATATTGGAAACAAAGACAGCGGAGAGTGATATGCATGATCCTTTGCATGAAGATACGGACTCTCCTGTTTATGGAATTACGCATAGATATCCAGATAGGTTGATTTTTATGATTACGGATCAGTGCAGTATGTATTGCAGGCACTGCACCAGAAGAAGAGCCGTCGGAATCACAGATAAAAGAATATCGGACGCGCAGATAGATAAATGCATTGAATACATCAGAAAAACAAAAACAGTCAGAGATGTTGTGATAACCGGAGGCGATCCGTTAACGCTGGAAGACGATGTTTTAGAGGGTGTAATTAAAAAGATAAGAGCAATAAAACATGTTGAGATAATAAGAATCGGAACCAGAATGCCGGTAGTGTTGCCCATGAGAATTACAAAAAAACTTGCCAATATGCTTCAGAAGTATCATCCTTTATGGGTTAATGTGCATTTCAACCATCCGAGTGAAGTTACAAAGGAAGCTGCGGAAGCCTGCGATATTTTATCAAGGGAGGGAATACCGTTAAATAATCAGTCTGTTTTGCTCAAGGGTATTAATGATTGCCCGCATATAATGAAAAGACTGGTTCATGATCTCTTGAAGATACGGGTCAGGCCGTATTATCTCTACCAGTGCGATCTTTCGGTAGGTATTGAACATTTCAGGACTTCAATAGGAAAGGGTATTGAACTGATGGAAAGATTAAGAGGCTATACCAGCGGTTTGGCAGTGCCGACCTTTGTAATTGACGCGCCTGCAGGCGGCGGGAAAGTTCCGTTAATGCCTGAATATATGATCTCAAGGTCAGACAAAAAGATAATTATCAGAAATTACGAAGGTTTGATCAGCGCATACACCGAACCTGAAAAAGGAGAAAGCAGCTGCAAGAAGTGTAATTTATGCAAAAACGTATTCAAAGAAGATAATATCGGAATTGCCAAGTTGTTTTCCGGTAAAGCTGTATCCTTGAGACCGATAGATTCTAAAAGAGGGCATGAGATCAGCGGGACAACGTTCCACGCTTAAACGAGGGAGATATGATGTTGAAAAATAAAAAATATTTTAAAAAAGATTTTTGGGCCCCGCCCTTGAATTTTGACAAAAATTTAAGGAAAAGATTTGATCTGCAAAATAAGATCTATGTGCATGATGTTACCTTGAGGGACGGCGAGCAAACTCCGGGTGTTGCTTTTTCGACCGAAGAAAAAGTTTTAGTCGCGCATGAACTTGACAAGCTCGGGGTTAATTCCATTGAGCTTGGACTTCCGGTAGTACCCAAAGATTTTAAAGCCATGGAAATATTAGTGCGTGAAAAATCTATTAAAGCAAAGCTGACCTGTCTGGTCAGGGCAAGAAAAGATGATATTGATGCTGCCGTTAAAACAGGGATAAAAGCGGTTATACTGGAACATACGGTCAATACCGTTGCCTGCGATCTGGCTTACGGAATGACCGAAAAAGATCTGATCAAAAAAAATATTGAAATGATCAAGTATGCAAAAGAACGTGGTCTTTGGGTCAACTGGATGGGCTGGGATGCTTTCAGGAGCGAGCCAGCGCAGATAGAAAGAATATTCAAAGCTGTTGTATACGGCGCGGATCCTGAAGCTGTAACAATAGCGGACACTTTTGGAATGCTTCATCCTCTGGCTACTTTTGATTTCTTTAAAAAAATGCGTAAGTGGTTCCCTGAAAAGTTACTGGATCTTCACGCTCATAACGATATGGGTATGGCAACTGCGAATGCGGTTTGCGCCATAACCGCGGGAGCAAACGGAGTGCACACCGCCGTAAACGGTCTTGGTGAAAGAGCAGGTAATATCAGCCTGGAAGAGGTGGCGGCAACGCTGGACGGCTGTTTTAACATAACTGTTTTAAAAGATCTTAGCCGGATCTCCCGGGTTTCAAAATTGCTGGTTCAGCTTTCAAAGATCAAGGTTGCAAGCAATAAACCTATTGTGGGCGACGGCCTATTTATTGTCGAATCAGGGCTTATTATGCATATATTCCTTAAAGCGCAGCAGAAAAAATTCCCGATGACAATTATGCAGCCATTTTTACCTTCAAAAGTAGGGCAAAATGATATAAAATACGTAGTCGGTAAAGGTGCGGGTAAAGCAACGGTTGAGCACTTTACCTCTAAGTACGGAATTAAATTAAGCGATGAAAAAATATTCAAACTGATAGAGCTGATCAAAGATGAAGCAACGCTGAGAAAATCTTATCTGAGCGTTGATGAATTCCTTGAGATAGTAAAAAAAGTCAGATAAAAGGAGAGATATCATGCTGGGAAGCAAGTACGGAACACACAGAGTAATAGAAAAGAAAGGGTTGATGCCGCAAACTGCGTTTAAACTGGATAACAATATGGATAAGCTTTATGACAACGAGATCCTGATCGCCGTTCAGACTTTAAATGTGGACTCGGCCTCTTTTACGCAGATAGAAAAACAGGCCAAGGGTGACGATAATAAAATAAGAGAGATCATGATGGCAACCGTTAAAGAAAGAGGCAAGCATCAGAACCCGGTAACAGGTTCAGGCGGGGTTTTGATAGGAACGGTAGAAAAAATAGGCAGCGCTTTAAAAGGCAAGATAGATATAAAAGAAGGGGACAAGATTGTTACACTGGTTTCTTTGAGCCTGACCCCGCTTAGAATAGATAAAATAAAAGATATAAGAAAAGATATCGACCAGGTGGATATTGACGGTAAAGCTATTTTATTTGAAAAAACTATTTATTCAAAGATTCCTAAGGATATAGATGAATCCCTTGCTCTGGCTGCATTGGATGTTGCAGGCGCGCCCGCGCAAACAAGAAGGCTTGTAAAAAAAGGCGATACGGTTTTTATCATAGGCGCCGGCGGGAAAAGCGGAATTCTTTGTGCTTACGAAGCAAAGAAAAAAGCGGGAAAAACAGGATATATTATCGGTACGGGTCATAGTGACGAGAGTACGAAGAGAATAAAAGAAATGGGTTTCTGCGATGAAGTTATACAGATAAATGCGACTAACCCTCTGGAAGTTGAGGAAAAAGTAGCGGCTTTAACGAAAGGTAAAATGGCGGATGTTACGATTAATTGCGTAAATGTCCCTGAAACAGAAATGGCCTCCGTACTTGCGACCAAAGAGGACGGAATTATCTACTTCTTCAGTATGGCAACAAGTTTTACCCGCGCAGCCTTGGGCGCTGAAGGTATTGCCAAAGACATTACCATGATAATCGGTAATGGCTACGCAAAAGACCATGCAAAGATAACGCTTGATATACTAAGGGAAAGCAAGAAGATAAGAGAGTTGTTCACGAAAATGTTTGTGAGTAAATAACAGGTGATGGGGAGAAACAGAGGCGCGGATGAACGGATGCTCAGAGGCGCAGCAAGAGCGGAAGGATAAGCTTTATTCTGTCATCCCGTACTCAGATACGGGATCCAGCGTCTGTGTTTTGTTAAATAGATACCACCTTAATGTAAGCAAATGTTGACATAACGATATACGTGAGTAATGTGATAACGTGGAACGTTTTAACAAATTTCTTGAAATGGAGTTACTGATGACTAATGTTTACATTGTTGGCGCAAAACGTTCTGCAATCGGCGGGTTTGGCGGGAGTTTATCAAACATTAAGATTACGGATGTTGCGGCGCAGGTAGTAAAAAACCTGCTGGCAGAGTCATCGGTTCAGGCGGGGAGTATCGGGGAAGTTATCTTCGGAAATGTTCTTCAGGCCGGATTAGGTCAAAATCCTGCAAGACAGGTAAGCATATTATCCGGCATCCCTGAGGAAATTCCTGCCTTTTCTGTTAATAAAGTTTGCGGCTCTTCGTTAAAGTCAGTAGCCCTTGCGGCGCAATCAATAATTGCGGGAGAAAATGATCTTGTTCTCGCGGGTGGACTGGAGAGTATGAGTAATGCGCCTTATTTACTCCCGAAAGCGAGATTTGGATATAAAATGGGTAATGGCGAGATGGTTGATTCAATGATAGGGGATGGTTTATGGGATGTCTTCAATAATTATCATATGGGGATTGTTGCTGAAAATCTTGTCGAGAAATATAAGATAACAAGAGAAGAACAGGATAAGTTTTCTTATGAGAGCCAGATGAAAGCGAAAGATGCTGTGGAGAAAAATAAATTCAAAGAAGAAATAGCTCCGGTTGCAATTAAAATAAAGAAAGATACGGTAATATTTGAAAAAGATGAGTGTCCCCGGAAAAACACAATTTTAGAAGCTCTTGCGGGTTTAAGACCGGCTTTTAAAAAAGACGGTACCGTTACCGCCGGGAATTCTTCCGTGATTGCGGATGGAGCCTCTGCTGTTATCCTGGCTTCAGAAGAATCGGTAAAAAAGAATAGCCTGAAACCCCTGGCAAGAATTGTCGGATATGCTTCTGCCGGTGTTTCTCCTTCCTTGATGGGGGAAGGCGTCTCTTCCAGTGTAAAAAAACTATTAAGCAAGCTTAACATATCTCTGGATAAAATAGATCTGTTTGAATTAAATGAAGCCTTTGCTTCGGTAGTCATTTCCGCCGAAAGGGAACTTAAATTTGACAGAAATAAATTAAATGTGAACGGCGGCGCAATTGCCTTGGGCCATCCCATCGGTGCCTCCGGCACCAGAGTTTTAGTGACTTTAGTTCATGAAATGAAAAAGAGAAATTCCAACCTTGGACTGGCTTCCCTCTGCATAGGCGGCGGCATGGGTATTTCGATGCTTGTAGAAAAAGTATAGCCGGAAGAAGATCAGCTTTTGTACAATTCATCCATTTACTTCCAAATTTTCATCAGTTATTTGAATTGAAATTTGGCTTTCCATATTATATAATACGAAATCAGGGTTATAAACAGTTGTTATTTTAAAATAAGAGGGGAAAACAGTGAAAAAATCAGATTTAATAAGCGCTTTAAAGAACAACGGGATAAACAGAGGTTCAAAGCTTCTCCTTCACAGTTCTTACAAATCTATTGATTTTGAAGGTGCGCCGGAAGAGGTTTGTAAGGGTTTTATGGAAGCTATCGGGGAAGAAGGGCTTTTGGTAATGCCGACACACAGCTTAAATTTTAAGAATTATCCGAAAAACATCGGTCCATATAATCAGGGAAGGTCTCCGTCTCTGGTAGGGGCTATCAGTGATGCTTTCTGGAAGATACCTCGGGTTGCCAGGTCGCTTCATCCCACTCATAGTGCTGCCGCATGGGGAAGAGGAGCGAGAGAACTGGTAAGCGGGCATGAGAAAGTAGATGCTATTGGTACGGATTCTCCTATTGAAAGATTCAGCAGGACGGACGGGAAAATATTAATGATGGGGTGCAAACTAAACTCCTGTACCATGGGACATGCCGCCGAGTGGCAGGCAAAAGTACCGTATCTGTCTGAGCACTTTGATCCCATCTGGGGTTTTACCGCGGAATATATTGATGAAAATGACGGAAAAGTAAAAGTATACACATTTAAAACGGTTCCGGGCTGTTCCTTTGGTTTTGAAAATGCCGTACCCTGGCTTAAAGAAGCCGGTTTTTTAAAGGAAATTTCTCTGAACAAAGAAATTTCTTATCTAATAGATGCAGCCGGTTTTCTGAAAGTGGTGACGGAAAAACTGATACAAAATCCCGGCGCCCTCTTAATCCAAGATGAAGACCACATTTCGAAATGCTACCACTGTAAGCAGGTTAGAAAACTGATGCAAGGAGCGGTGCCAAGTTCATAAGGTTTTTAAAGTTTGTAAAGTAAAATTTTGAAAACAATTTTTGATGCTTGGAATATATAATACTACGCTTATAAGACTTTATGGACGTTATAGGCGTTTTTTGCACGAATAGCAGGAATAGTGTTTTTAATAGTAGAATTAAGCTGTATGGAGGATTTGTATCATGTTCAAACTTGCGGTTTTTACTGATGAGGTCTCACAGGACGTGAAGGAAGTTGCGGCTTTTTGCCGAAAATGGAAGATAGAGGCTGTAGAGATCAGGACACTGATGAACAAAGGGCCTTATAACTTCTCAAAACCTGAGATAAAAACTATTAAATCTGTATTGAATGACAGTGGTATCAAGGTTTGTTCGATTGCCGGTCCTTTTTTTAAATGTACAATAGATAATAAAAAAGAATATAATGAGCATATTGATATCTTGAAAAACTGTATTGATCTTGCGGGGGCGACAGGAACAAAGATCATAAGGGGCTTTACTTTCTGGAGAACGGGGATTGCGGAAGAGCAATTGGATCATGTGCTGGAATATTTTCCGGAACCAATTAAGCTGATCAAAGGTGCAAAAATGACACTGGCGATTGAAAACGAACCGGCGACTTTTGTGGGGTGTGCCAGAATGTTAAAAGTATTCCTGGATAAGGTTAACTCCCCGGTCGTAAAAGCTATTTGGGATCCGGGTAATGAGATATACGATATAGACGGAATTGCGCCGTTCCCGAACGGTTACCGGCTGGTAAAAGATAAGATCGTGCATATTCATCTTAAGGACGCTGTCCGGATAGGTTACGAAGGGAAAATAGCATGTGTTCCTATGGGCGAAGGTGAAGTAAATTACTGGGGACAGTTGAAAGCGCTCAAAGAAGACGGTTACAACGGATATATATCTCTAGAAACCCATTGGAGAAAGAAAAATATGGAGATTAAAAAGATAGCGATGGAAACACCGGGCGGTGCAAGCTGGTCTTCTAACGCCAGGGAATCCAGTGATTATTGCATGCAAAATATATCCCGGATGATAAGATCTCTGTGAAATATATAAGAGGGCAAATGAAGATAATATTAAATATGTTTATTTGTGTAATTCTGGCAGCAGGTACCCTTAAGGCTACGCCGTTTATTGCGGATGGTGGTTTTATCACTCCTCAGGGAAAAAATGACGTTAAGGTTAACCTGTTTTATAATCAGTATACCGGTAGTTATGACAACTCCGGTGCTTATTCCTCTTTTGCTCCCGGGGTTACGCGTCTTGATTATACTCTGCTTTTTGACCTGAAATACGGCACGAGCAGGGATGCGGATGTTCAAATTATTTTACCTTATATGAATAAATTGCACACAGTTGCCGGCGGAATTTCTTTTGGGGCAATTGGCGTCGGCGACCTGACTGTAATTGGCAGGCAAAAGTCCAATGAGAACAAGAGTTCAGGCGGAATGCTTACGGTAGGCGCCGGTGTTAAAGTTCCGACAGGAAAGAGTTTTTTTAATGTTGATCAAGGTTCTCTTGCCACCGGTACCGGCACCTGGGATGCAGGGGCTGTTTTAAATATGCAGGAAAATAATAACGGGATTCTTCTTTTCACCGATGTTTCCTACTGGTACAGGTTTGGACTTAATATACGAAAGTTTGCCGGTTATGACATCTCAGATATAAAAGCAGGAGAGACTGAGGTTAAATTTACTCCGGGCACTATTTTGAAATATAATATCGGAGTTGAAATGCCGGTAATCAAGCAATTGTCAATTGTCGGAGAACTGAATGGAGAAGTGTATTATGATAATAAAGCCGAGTATGTTTCAAATAATGCGGATGCTATGAGCGATTTACTGTTAAAGGGCGCTCCGGATTTTACTTTACAAAAAAGCGTGAATCATAGATTGGCAGCCGGCGTTAAAATATATTTGGGTGATAAAGTTGCCCTGGGCGGAGGTGTTTCAATCCCGGTCAGTATGGTCAATTCGTTCGGGAATATGACATATATTATCCACTGTAGATTATTTTTCTAAGAAAAATAATTAAGAATTACTAAGATGTAAGCACTAAGCACTAAACGAAACGGAAAGATATTAATATGATTCAAAGAATTTGTTTAAGGTTTTATTATTAAGTATTAGTAATTGGTTAGTGCTTAGAATTTAGTTATTAGTGATTGAGTTATACTAGGAGATTGGGAATGTTAAAATATCTGAAAAAAATATTTGGGACAAAGAATGAGCGTGAAATAAAACGAATTACACTTATTATCGCTAAGGTGAATGAATACGAAAAAGTCATAAAAAAACTGACAGATGACGAATTAAAACTAAAGACTCCGGAATTTAAGAGCCGCCTGGAAAAAGGCGAGACTCTTGATGATATTCTTCCGGAAGCTTTTGCGGTTGTCAGGGAAACCTCGGTAAGAACCATAGGACAACGCCATTATGATACCCAGCTCATCGGCGGTATTGTTTTACATGAAGGAAAAATTGCGGAAATGCGAACCGGTGAAGGTAAGACCTTGGTCGCTTCCCTTCCTGCTTACTTAAATGCCCTATCGGGAAAAGGTGTGCATCTGGTCACGGTTAACGACTATCTTGCTGAAAGAGACAGTTTTGGCAAGGGAAATTTCAAGGGTATGGGAAACATTTATTCCTTTCTGGGGCTTACCTATGGCTGTATAAAAAATGACTCCTCAAATGAAGACCGCAGAGCCGCTTATGGTGCGGATATTACTTATGGTACAAATAATGAATTTGGCTTTGATTATCTCCGAGATAACATGGCGACTGCGCTGGAGGATCTTGTCCAGCAGAGGCCGAAGAATTTTGCCATAGTTGATGAAGTCGACAGTATACTTATAGATGAAGCCAGGACTCCTCTTATTATCTCTGGTCCGGCGGAAGAATCCACTGATAAATATTACAGGGCCAACAGAATAGTTCCGGAGTTTGCAAAAGAAACGGATTATAAAGTTGATGAAAAAAGCAGGACTGTCGTACTCACCGAAACAGGTGTATCAAAAGCTGAAAAACTTCTGGGCGTAGAGAATATGTACGAAGGTGTTAACATGGACTGGGCGCACTATGTTAACAATGCGCTTAAAGCCCATGTTCTCTTTAAGCGCGAAGATCATTACATAATAAAGGATAATGAAGTACTCATAGTTGATGAATTTACCGGCCGTTTGATGCCGGGACGGCGCTGGAGTGACGGGCTTCACCAGGCGGTGGAAGCAAAAGAAGGGGTTAAAATAAGAAGGGAAAATCAGACCCTGGCGACTATTACCCTTCAAAATTATTTTAAGATGTATAATAAACTTGCCGGAATGACAGGTACCGCGGATACGGAAGCCGAAGAGTTCATGAACACCTATAAGCTGGATGTTATAGTAATTCCTACTAACAGACCGATGGTTAGAAATGATTTTCCTGATGAGATTTATAAAACCAGGAGTGAAAAACTTAAAGCTGTTGCAAATGAGATTGCGGAATTAAATAAGCAGGGAAGACCTGTTCTGGTCGGAACAATCTCTATTGAGAAAAATGAAGAGCTGTCCTCCTTGTTGAACAAAAAAGGTGTAAAACATCAGTTATTAAACGCCAAATTCCATGAAAAAGAAGCTGAGATCATTGCCGCGGCAGGCGCTTATGCCGGTGTTACGGTTGCCACCAATATGGCGGGACGCGGTACGGACATTGTGCTCGGGGAAGGAGTGGCAAATCTCGGAGGGCTTCACGTTATCGGCACAGAGAGGCACGAAGCCAGGCGTATTGACAATCAGCTCCGCGGCCGATGCGGAAGACAGGGCGATGCCGGTTCGACAAAATTCTACCTCTCACTGGAAGATGATCTGATGAGAATATTCGGGGGAGATAAAATATTTAATCTTATGGACCGGCTGGGAATGGAAGAAGGTCAGCCCATCATGCATCCGTGGATTACCAAAGCGATAGAGGGAGCTCAAAAGAGAGTTGAAGGCTTTAACTATGAAGCCAGAAAACACCTTCTCGAATATGATAATGTAATGAATAAACAGCGTGAAGTCGTCTATGGTCAGAGAAGAAAAATACTGGAAGGCGATGATCTTAAAGAAAATGTAGTAAAATGGATGGAGGATATTGTAGACGGACTTATGGAGGCTTTTGCTGCAGAAAAATTGTCTCCCTATGAGTGGGATATGGAAAGTTTAAATCTTAGAATGAGCGATATTTTTGGAATAGAGTATAAACTGGAAAAAAATGTTCTTTCGGGCATGAGAAGAGAAACCCTGCGGGCTGATATTATAGAGAAAGTGACTGCTTTTTATGAAAGTAAAGAAAAGACGTACGGGAAGATGTTCAAATTTGTAGAACGAATGGTTATGCTTCAAACTATTGACGGGAAATGGAAAGATCATCTTTATGCAATGGATCAACTCAGGGAAGGTATAGGGCTTCGCGCTTACGGAGGAAAAGACCCTCTTTTGGAGTATAAAAAAGAAGGGTTTGAAATGTTCACGGATATGATTGAGCGTATCAAGGATGACACCCTTAGAATGGTTTACAGAGTACAGCTGAGGCATGGCGAAGAAATAGAAAGACAGGAGCTGGAAGAAGCCGCCAAAGCAGGAAAAGCAGTTGCTTCAAAAATTAACTATTCCCACAGAGAAGTCAACCAGTTTGGCGCCGCAGAAGAAGCCGCAAGACAGCGTCAGATGCAGCGCCAGGCACAGCAAGGCCAGATGGACCCCATGGGCGCAAGGCTCGGAGACCGCCCTGTGATGAACCAGGCCCCCCGCACAACCCCGATTAAAAGAGATACTCCCAAAGTCGGAAGAAATGACCCGTGTCCCTGCGGAAGCGGGAAGAAATATAAGAAGTGTTGCGGACAGCATGAGGAATAAATTAGGGACAGCGACCAATTTATTCGATGGTTGGCAAAAGAAAAGGAATATATTTACTGCTCTGCAATATCGAATTAGGGACAGCGACCTTTGACTCTCAGGATTTCTGTTTCTTAACTCTCGAATTTCGTCCATATACTCTCCCGTAAAAAAGACATCTTCTTATCATTGTTTTTATCCTTCTTGTTTGATTTGGTATTCCATTTTTATCTGTATAAACTATTACAGATAATATATAATAAATAGAGCGAGGGTTGTTAGAAACCAGTATTTTATATAATTAATCAGGAGCGGGTATGGAATTGAGGGAATCCGAAGTATTAGAGTTTAAAAAATCAACTTCTGAACTTAAAGAGGCAGTAATCTCTATTGTTTCTATTTTAAACAAACATCAGAAAGGCGAGTTGTATTTTGGAGTTAAAAATGACGGGGAGATTGTAGGTCAGACAATAGGAGCATCTACTCTGCGGGATATTTCTCAGGCAATATCGAATCACATTGAACCAAAGATATACCCTTCAATAAATTTAGTCAACATCGAAAGCAAATCCTGTATTAAAATTGAGTTTCAAGGCGAAGATATCCCATACCACGCTTATGGTCGTGTCTACATCAGAGTTGCAGATGAAGATAAGCAGTTAAGTCCTCACGAGATTAGAAAAGTAATTATACGAAAGCATAATGATAATTATAAATGGGAGTCTGATCTCTCCGATTATGACGTAAAAATGGTAAGCGTCAAGGATGTAAAAAGTTTTATAAATAAAGCAAAATCAGCTAAACGAATTAATTTTGGCTTTAGCCAGGTAAAAATAGTTCTTAATAAACTGGATTTAATACGTAATAATAAGTTATTAAAGGCGGTAGAACCGTTATTTTGCAATAATAATTCCTTTGAGGTTCAGGTCGCGGTCTTTGCTGGAACGGACAAAATAACTTTTCTGGATATAGATAAAATAACAGGGAATCTGTTTGATATTTTGGAAAAATCTGAAGCTTATATAAGAGAACACATTAACTGGGGAGTGAAATTTGGTAAACTAGAACGGGAGGAAATTCCTGAAATACCTATAAAAGCAATAAGAGAAGCTTTGGTAAATTCGTTATGCCATAGAGATTATGCTGTTCCGAAAGGCAATGAAGTTGCGGTTTTTAAGAATAGGATTGAAATATATAATCCTGGAGAATTCCCTAAAGAAGTGTCGCCGGAAGACTTTATTACAGGTAAAGAAAGATCTATTTTGCGAAACCCACTTATTGCAGAAGTATTTTATAAAGCAAAAGAAATAGAAAAATGGGGTTCCGGACTAAAGAGAATTAATGATGAATGTAAGGCTGCAAATGTAAAAGTCGAATTTAAAATCCTCAAAACCGGATTTATGGTAGTGTTTTACAGATTGGATGAAAAAGCCAAGGTGTTACCTCTTGGACCCAACACACAGAAAACACACAGAAAACACACAGAAAACGCACAAGAAACACACAAGAAACACACAAGAAACGCACAGGAAATAATAGATGCAATAAAGATGAATTCAAAAATAACCAGAAAGCAGCTTTCAATTAAAACTGGAATGACAGAAAGTTCTGTTATTCATTATCTTAGAAAACTTCAGGAAGAAGGAACGCTAAAACACATTGGCTCGACCAAAAGCGGGTATTGGGAAGTTATGGATGCTGACAAAAAATAATAATTAAAATATCTGGACATGTTGTCCAGATTAAAAGTTTACATATGAATAAATAAGGGCTTTTAAGGATAATTTTGGCTGGCGGTAAATGGGAAAACCATAACAAATCAGAATACATTAGATAGAATAAATGATTTTGAAGTTTCAACTTTACCAGATCTTATGCGCTACGATGCATTCGGTAAATCCACGAACGTGAAGTATGACTCGATGAATAAAAAAAGTCTCTAAATTGATTTGCTCCCATCTTTTGCTGATCTTCCAGACATCCCAACATCCAACCTTCTTATTTCATCGAGCCTCCATTCAGCCAAAGCCCTTTATTGAATAAAATCACTGTTTTTGCTATACTAAAGCATGTTTTATTATTATTTGATTGTCATATCCAAAGTATTCTATTGGTTCCTGCTATTTCTTGTGTTTTATACCTTTCTCGGGTATCCTTTGCTTTTGGCTTTTATAAATTTGTTTAAAAAGAAAAGGGCGCAGGATAGACCGGAATATTTTCCGGAGGTATCACTCATAATTCTTGCGGGAAATGATCAGAACAGTATTGCAGCTAAGCTTGATAACTGTCTTAGTCTGGAATATCCGAAGGAAAAACTTGAGATTATTGTCGCGGCTATAGACTCTTCTGATAACACCGGAAAAATTATAGAAGATTATTTCAATAAAGGTGTTAAACTCCTTTTTCAGGCGGAAAAGAAAAGCAGCAGTATGGCGGTAAATTCTGTTGTTTCCGAAGCAAAAGGAGAAGTGGTCATTATTACGGATGCTGCTTCTTTGATTGAAAAATACAGCCTCAGAAATATGGCAAGGCATTTTATTGATAAAAATGTAGGACTGGTTGCGGGAAATATTGAGATAGCAAATAAAGGAAATGATTATCTGGTGTCAGGAGAAAAAGTGTTTTTGGAACTGCAAAGAGTTGTTCTTCTTAATTCCTCAAAACTAAAAAGAATCATAAATGTAAATCCTGAACTTTACGCCCTTAGAAAATCAGATTTTACTAATCTTAAGGATGACGGAGTTGAGGCTAAAACCGCGCTTCCTGTAATGTACTCTTATGCGAATAAAGACTGCCTTTACGAACCTCTGGCGCAGGCTCTGAAAACAATACATACAGATACTGAAGTGAATTTAGAAGAGAAGATTTCGGCAACCGTGAAGGCGCTTGATTCCTCAAAATATGTCAGAGAGCTCTTTAAAGCGAAAAAGTATTTTACACTGCTGCAGCTTGTGTCTTTTAATCTGCTTTATGGCGCTTACGGGGTTTTACTTCTCGCCCTCTTTCTTTATAATCTTATGGTTCTTGGAAAACCTGGTTATGTGTTTTTCTTTTCGGCGCAATTTCTTTTTTATGTGGCAGGAGTCTTAAAGCTCTGGTCTTTTCCGTATTATGTAACTTTTTCGGCCTATGCGCATATTGCGGGTTTGGTCAGGTTAATAAAAAGGGAGCGTGGGAATGGAAAAAGCTAAAGTATATTTTGCTGATGCAAGAAGTAAGATCTGGAATTATGATTATTCTCTCCCTGCAAAACTCGAAGAACTTCTAGAGAAAGTTGACCTTTCAAAATATATTTCCCCGAAAGATAAAGTAGCGGTCAAAACTCATTTTGGTTCTCAAGGCGCGTTTAGAATTGTCCGTCCTGTGTTTATAAGGAAAATTGTTGATGCGGTTAAATGTCAAAAAGCAAAACCTTTTGTGACGGATACTACCAGGATTGAATCACTTGATTATCTTGAAGTAGCGGCTTATAACGGTCTGACACATCTGAGTTGCGGTGCTCCGGTAATTATAGCTGACGGTATAAAGGGTATGGATTCGACTCCGGTAAAGGTTGAAGGGCATAAACATATCAGCGAAATAAGCGTTGCCAATGCTATTTATCACGCGGATGCGATGATAGTTGTTTCGCATTTCAAAGGTCATCTTCAAGCCGGGTTTGGCGGTGCGATTAAGAATATAGGTATGGGCGGTGTTTCTCCAAAGACACATGATGGTAAGAACAACAGAGGTCGTCTGCATTCTGTGGATGACAAGCTTCCTGCCTGGGATAAAGCAAAATGTACTTTATGCAGGAGATGTGAAGCTATATGCCCCACAGAAGCTGTAATAATAAAAGGAAAAAATATCGAGATTATTGATGAGGCTTGCTGGCGTTGCGGCAGGTGCGCCAGGATTTGCAAAGAAAAAGCGCTTGATATGCCAATTACTTCAGAACGCTTAAATACACATATAATAGAAGCTTCCAAAGCTGTGATGAGCACCTTTAAACCGAAAAAAGTTATATTTATAAATTTCATGATAGAAATGCAGCCCGAATGCGATTGCATGCCTATGGCGGATGTTCCTGTCGTAAATGACCAGGGAATAGCTCTCTCGGATGATCCCGTTGCCGTAGATCAGGCCTGTATAAATATAGTAGCAAAAGCGAAACCTCTTCCCGACAGTCTTGCCTCTGACTTAGATATTGCCGAAGCCGGAGATACTTTTGGCGCCGTAAACAGAGTAGAGACAAAACTTTCGCTTGAAATAGGCGAAAAGATGGGTCTGGGCAGCAGAAAATATGAATTGATAAAGATTAATAAGAAAACAAAGAAGTCGAAACCCGAAGAATGGGAATAATCCGCCGAATTGAAATAACAGTATCAAATCCGGCAAGATTGTGTTTTTAAAATGAGGAGATAAAGAAAATGAAAAAAGTTAAGGTCGGTATAATAGGTTTGGGAAGGAGCGGCATGAACATTCACGCCAAAGCGTTCCTGAAAATGACCGATAAATTTGAGATCGTGGCAGTTGCCGATAAACAGTTTGCTGACCGCGCCGCGGAGCTTAAAGCTAAGACCGGTTGCGCGGTATATACTGAATTAACTGATCTTATAAAAGACAAGAATGTTGAATATGTGATAAATGCCACGCCGAGTTTTTTACATAGAGATGTCACCATAAAAGCAATGGAAGCCTGTAAGTTTGTTACCGTGGAAAAACCGATAGCGGCAAATGTAGAAGATGCGGATGCGATGATATCCGCGGCGAAAAAACTTGGAAAGACTTTTTCTGTATTTCAGAATTTGAGATGGGATGAAGAGATCAGTAAATTGAAAAATATAATGGCAAGCGGTAGGATTGGGGAAGTGTACTTAATAAGGAAACATACCGGTGTATACCAGCGCAGAGATGACTGGCAGGCAATGAAGAAATTCGGGGGCGGCGCTACAAATAATACATTGGTGCACCATATTGACCAGTCCCTCTTTATGACAGGTTTTGATGTAAAAAGAACAGCTTCAATGCTCCTGAAACTTGTAACTTCGGGAGATGCTGAGGATTTTAGCAAGATACTTGTAATAGGAAATAAAATATCAATAGACCTGGAAGTTTCGACGGCCTCTGCTTTTAGCTTTCCGAGATGGGTGATTTTTGGAAAATACGGTACGATAATGGTCGAGGGCGCGGGAAATGAAATTACAATAAAGACAAAGTATCTGGATCCTTCCAAATTGAGGATGCTAACAAAAGCAGAAGATATTAAGCCTTTCTCCGACGGTACATATCCTTCAGATAAAATAGAATGGAAAGAAGATGTTGATAAGTTTGTGAACGATTGGGGAGCCAGCCACGTCCGCTACCACGAAGCCGCGTATGACTGGATAGTAAACGGCAAAGAAGTACCGGTAAATCCCGAAGAGACCAGATTGGTTCTGGATTTAATTGAAAAATCAAAGAAAGAAAACGGGTTTTAAGCTTCATTAGTTTAAATTAAAATTATTGCTTATCTCGCCGGTTTTTTTGGCGGATAGCTTTATTGATATCACAGATAATACATTTAATATAGGGCGGGATTAACTCTCGCCCCTATTTGATTCCTAAATAGATTGTAAAGATATCCCTAAAAATACCACCGGATAAAGAATTGAGGTGTAACTCCTACCCTAAAAAAAATAGTGTTGTCCTCCGAAGGAGAGATTACGTTAAAAGAATAAAATCCACAAATATAAAATCTTGCTTCAATGGAATAACTGAAGTTTGGGATATCTTTGAAACAAAAATGTTCTATTCCTACGGGAAAAGATAATGTTGAAGAGATTGTTCTTACCCCATCTGAATATATGCAGTAGCCAGCTGATATGCCCATTCCTTTAACAAAAAAGATATTGTTTGTTTCTAATATTTCGGTCCTTTCAAACCAGGTGTATCTTGACGGAATAAATGAAATAAAAGATATATTATTCGAACCGGAAATGCCCGATGAAAATATTAATTCGCTGCCGGATTTGTTGTTATCCCACCATCTTAAAGAGGCGTTGAAAGTTGACCAGGGCAGTTCACTGATTCCTATAGAAATTTTCCCTGCAGAAAAATGAGTTATAGAGGTGCTTTCCGTTTTTACGGCTTCATTACTACAAAATGCGCTAATGCATACAATAAAACTTATGAATAAAATATTTAAACACTTAGATGTCATTTTATTGCCTCATTTGCAGATAAACTAAAAATACCAGCGTATATAAAATCTCGGAGACACCGCTAACCTTAAAGCGTATGTTTCAGAGACAGAGGATGAGTACTGATAGTAGCTATAAATATATCCTGCCGATATATAAAATCTTGCCTCAACAGAATAACTTAAATTCGGTATTTCTTTTAAAAAGAAATGCTCTACACCCACAGGGAAATATCCGTGTAGGTAAATATATCCATACTTGGAATAGTTGGTTTTTTCATAAGAGAAACTGGAGCCAAATCCCAACCCGCTGTAAAGAAATGCATCGTTAATCCCGGAAAGTTTGTTTCTGTCAAACCAGGTATATTCGAATCCCGCGGATGCAGTAACATCATATTTTACGATGTCGTACTCTAGGTTTGTCATATAAAGAATTAATTCGCTTCCGGATTTGTTTTTATCCCACCCTCTTAACGCGATATAGTTTGCCAGCCAGGGCAGGTTATTTACCCCGATAGAGCATTTACCGCCGGAAAAAGGAACTGCTGAAGCACTGTCAGTTTTTACTGCAGGTTCTTCGCAGAATGCGGCATTGAGGCATAAGAACATGGAAATCACAGCTACATATATATTAAGTTTCATTTTACCCCCCTTGGTATTTATAAGATACATTGTAGATATTATACACGAAATAAATATAAAATATAAGGAAAAATAGTGAAAAATAGTGAAATGAAAGAGGCAAGTTTGCAGAAGTAGTATCGTTTTTGTGAGAAATGTTGCGTTCAATTCGTCAGACAGTGTCTGACGAATTCAGTAAACTGTAACTGCTTTTACAAGTTTGACGGCGTGTCAAAATTCCGAGACACTGTCTCGGAATTATCCTGTTAATCCTAAATCAAAGTAGAGATATACGTAAAACACTGAAGATTAAATGAATAGGTAGTTAGATTTAAAACATCTGCCTGCCAGCGATTCCGCAACTATAATAAATAGCCCTATAAAAACCTGTATATACCCTGAGAAAAACGATTATTACCTGTTTAAGCAAATTCGCACTCACAAAAAGACTTGACATACTTCCAATATCTATG
>Ga0208373_1000750_pt1 | contig 51110 bp, 63 predicted proteins | sample RifOxyC2_FD_184036 | JGI IMG/M metagenome (GOLD analysis project Ga0208373, IMG submission 184036) | Soil microbial communities from Rifle, Colorado - Rifle Oxygen_injection C2 (SPAdes) | ecosystem: Environmental > Terrestrial > Deep subsurface > Rock core/Sediment | place: Rifle, Colorado...
AGGATGTAGATTCTTTCGGCTTATTGCATTGAAAGGATGGAGATGGTTGAAAAGAAAAGCAAGAAGTATTATAGAATTTAAAGAGGTGATGAACAATTTTGTATTTGTTAAAAACGCAAAAGTTTAGGGTAAAGAAAGGTTTAAATAGAGAACTCACTAAAAATAATTATAATTAAATAATTTTCAAATAAAAGGAGGTACAAATGGGAACAGTAATCGCCAAGAATGTCGTTAAGAGAAAGTCAGGTTTTCTTTACTATGTCGACGGAAAGGGAAACGTATGTGAAGCTAAAATGGCTAGAGGCGGAAGAAAGAAGAAGAAATAATTCTTCTTTTTGACTAATTGTTTTTCTTTTTTTATTTTAGTCTTTTTTATTTTGTTTTATTATCTTATGTCTGAGTGGTGCGTGGAGAGTGCTTATGGGTGATTTTTGATTGGGGTTTATTTTGGTGAGAGTTGTTTTCTTACTTTTTCTTCATCTTCGGGATAGGTTAGACCTATTGCTTTTTCTTTTGTGGAATAGATTTTCATTTTTATTTTATCTGAATTGATAAGATTGCTTATTTCGGTTGGGAGGAAGCACTCTATTGCTCTATTTCCTTTGTTTATTTCTTTGAATTTATTTATTCTCTTTTCAAACTCGAGAGTCGATTCTTTCGGAAAGCCAAATATATTCATGCTGCAAAGAGCTTCTGAGGAAATTCCTTTTTCAGCGAGTTTTTCCTTTTGTATTTCAAGGGTTTCCACTATTGATTTTACAAATTCATTTTCTAGAGAGAATATTCCTCTATTTGCAGGCTCTTTTTCTGGGAGATTGTCTTTTAGTTTGTATCCAATAGTTGTTGGGGTTTTTTCATTTTTTAAATGGTCAAAGAGTAGTTTGAATGAATTTTCTCCGTAGATATCATCTCCATTGCATATTACAAAGGGAGTTTCTATCAAAGGAAGAGCAGAACAGAGAGCATCGAATGTCCCCCAAGGTTTGTCTCTTTCTTTTTCGTCGTATTCTTGGAGCGCATATTTAATTTGGATTCCTTTGAAACTATTTTCAATTGCTTTTTCGTATAGTTCTTTAGATTTTTCGCTTACTATGAATACTATTCTTGTAAATCCTGCTTTGAGAGATTGATTTAGAGAATATTCTATAAGGGTTTCGCCATTTGGGCCTATTTTGGAAAGTCCTTTCGGTTTTCCACCAAATCGTTTTGACATTCCGGCCAAGAGATAAACTATTGTCGCTTCCATCTATTTGTGAGAAGGAGGAGATAATTAAACTTTATGAATATATAATAAAGAGAATAAATGTATTTAAACTGCTTTTTCTTTTTTGTTTTATGTCATTGGATGATTCAATAAAGCAGTTAGTTGTATCTGATATTGAGAAAAGAGGAGTTTATCTTCTGGATAATTATGCAAGGTTTAATCACAAGATTATTACTGCTCTATATAATGCAGGCGCTCTAAAGGAAGAGGATTTGGATAAGGCAATAGAGGGCGCAGTTGTTTGTACTGCGAGAAAAGATTTTGCTAGGATTTTGAATCATGGTTATTGGCCAGATCATGTTGGAAGCCCCGAATGTTTGTCATATGCCATATCTCATGCTTTTCTTTCTCATGATGATGTGAGGAGAATAAAATTTGATCATGGACAAAATGCCGGGGACTTTTGTAGGCATTATAATTCTGATAAACTCATAGAAAATTTAAGAGGGAAGTTTTTGAATCCTTCTGGATGCAAAGAATATATGTAAATGTAATAATTTCATAAAAAATAAAATTTTTCGCGGGGTTTCTCCAAAGAAAAATAGCCACAATAGTTAATGAGGCGCGAAGCGCCGAATGCCGCCGACATGGTTGCTCTTCGGCGCTTAAGAACTTCGCTTAAGGGTAATTAAGCGTATTAGTGAATAATATTATAAACCTCTTTTGACTTCGATAAGGATGAATTACATCGAGAAATATAGAAAGATTGTTAATGAGCTAATTAAGAAGAATTTTCCAATCCTTAATGGACTGAAGATAATCGTTAAAGAGCAAAATTTTAGATATCGCGCGAAGGTTAGTTATTTGCCTTGGGGGATGAAGATCACAGTTGGTGAGAAATTGAGGAAATTCCCTGAAAAGTCAGTAAGAAGAATACTTTTTCAGGAATTGTGCCATTTGGAAATATTCCAAAGAGAAGGTTTCTTCAAAACAAATATTCTTAGTTTAAAGTATATCTTATCTTCACGGGATTATAAAAATCTCTTTAAATCTGAAAAAGATGCGAATATTTTAATGATAAAGAAAGGACATTGGAGAGAGGTTATGACTGCGAGAAGGACCAATATAAGGCGTAAATTACCCTATGCTTTATCATTAGAAGAAATTAAATATTATAGAGAGTTATATTCAAAATGATTTTAGGAATAGAATGCACGGCACATACGTTTGGAATTGCTGTTGTTGACAAAGGCAAGGTTCTTTCTAATGTCAGAGATATGTTTACCACAACATCTGGAGGGATTATACCTATGGAAGCTGCAAAACATCACGAAGAAGTTGCTCAAAGAGTATTTATGGAAGCAATTAATATTGCCGGAATTGCTGAGAGTGATATTAATGCAATTGCCCTTTCTAATGCTCCTGGATTAGCTCCATGTTTAATTGCAGGAATGAAATTTGCAAAAAAGAAGGCTTTGGAGTTTGGGATTCCGATTGTTTCTGTGAATCATTGCATTGCCCATCTTGAGATTGCAAGAACTGCTGGAGCTAAGGATCCTGTTCTTTTGTATGCTTCTGGCGCAAATACACAGATAATCGCTTACACCGAAGGATATGCAATCCCTCGGATGCGATCAACTTTAAAGCCTCAAAAAGTTGCTCGCGCATCAGGAAAGTATAGGATATTTGGGGAGACATTGGATATTGGAATAGGAAATTTCATTGATAAATTTGCTAGGCATACGGGATTGGGCTTTCCAGGAGGCCCTAAACTTGAATTAGAGGCAAAGAAAAGCAAACATTACATTGAATTACCTTATTCAATAAAAGGAATGGACGTTTCTTTTTCTGGAATGCAGACTAAGTTGCAGCAGCTGTATGATAGAGGAGAAAAGATAGAGGATTTGGCTTTCTCTATGCAGGAAACTGCTTTTGCAATGCTTGTGGAGGCTGCAGAAAGGGCTCTTGCTCACACAGGGAAGAAAGAATTGGCTTTGGGAGGAGGGGTTGCTTGTAATTCTCGATTACAGGAGATGTGCAGGATAATGTGCAGGGAAAGGGGAGCGAAGTTCTTTTGTCCGGAAAAACAATTGCTCGTAGATAATGCAGGGATGATAGGATATTTGGGAGAAATAATGTTTAATAAGGGAATAAAAGAAAAACCTGAAAATGTAGATATTAAACCTAGAGAAAGAACAGATCAGGTTGATGTTAAGTGGAAATAATAGTTTATTTCTAATCACATATTAATTTTTAAACAGGTTTATAATTAAATATCAATGGAATGTGAAATGGGACAAAATGGTAGAGAATTTTGGGAAGGGGTGCTGAAAGAAGATAGATTGGACATGAAAAAAATAGGAGAGCTTAGAGACTACATTGGCGATAGAGAGGAATATAAAATATTTTTGAATTTAATCGGAAGAGATTTAATGTTTGCACGCACCCATGGGATTAATGTTGATGAAGATTATGAATATTTGCAATGTTTGAGGGAGAGGTGCTATTGAAATGGCAGAAATAAGGAAAAAAGTTCTTAGAGAATATTTTGAAAAAATATTATCTGGAAAAAAGAATTTTGAAGTGAGAATTGCAGACTTCGATTGTAAAGAGGGAGATGTATTAATATTGGAAGAAATCGACGACAAAAGAGAATATACTGGAAGAAAAATAGAAAAAACTATTAAATATGTTGCCAAAACTAAAAATTTTAAATTTTTTAAACAGGAAGATATTGATAAATATGGCTTTCAAGTCATGGGATTTGATTAAAAGCACGAAATCTTTTTTACGAAAAGATTTAAACATCAAAAACTTTCAGTTTTTGTGGCTTAAAACTTTCTTCAGAAAGTTTTAAATACCCTCATTTGAAAGTATATTTAACCGATGAGGTAAATAAACTCTAACGAGTTTAAATTAAATACGGAGGCCCACATGGACTTCTATAATATCATTGAAAGAGCAAGAAAAACTGGAAAAATCGACAAGGGAGTAAATGAAGTAACCAAGGCAGTTGAACTAGGAGTTGCCAAAATGGTTGCTTATGCAGCTGACGCTAATCCAAAAGAGATTGTTGCACACCTTCCATTAATATGCAAAGAGAAAGGGATATTTTGTGTCGAAGTTGATTCTAAACAGAAATTGGGTATTGCTGCCGGAATAAAGGTAAGTGCTGCTGCAGTTGCTGTAATAAATGCCGGAGAAACTGAAAAGGAAATTGCTCTTATTAAGTCTCAAAAGACTAAGTAATAATCTACAATGGCAAGAGAACAAAAAATAAAGGATAAAGTTCAGGAAGGCGCAGGCCCTTCTTCAACAATGAAATCTAACTTAACTTCTGAAGGACCAGTTAATGCTTTAGTTGAAGAATTTATTGGAAGAACTGGAGCAAGAGGAGAAGTTACACAAGTAAAGGCTAAAATTCTATCTGGAAGAAATGAAGGAAGAAGCATGAGAAGAAACGTTAAAGGACCGGTTAGAATAGGCGATTTGCTTACAGTAAGAGAGACTGAAATAGAAGCAAGAAAGATAAAAGGAAGTTTTAAGATTACAAAGGAGAGAAAATCTAAATAATTTACCATGACAAAGTGTACATTCTGTGGCGATGAAGCTCAATATTTTCAGGGAATTAATTTAATTAAGAATGATGGAACTGTTGATTTCTATTGCTCAAGCAAGTGCAGAAAGAATGCATTGAAGCTTGGAAGAGACAAGAAAAGAATGAAGTGGACTGAAGCATACAAGCTTGAATTGGCTAAGGAAGCTCATGACGCTCTTAGATTGAAGGAAAGAGAAAAGACATATGCTGAAGAGCAGAAGGTAGAGACTCAGAAGAAAGCGGATAAGAAAGTCGCAAGAACAGCATTTAAAGCTAAGAGAGATGCGAAGAAATAAGGTTTAATTCTGAATGTTAGTATCTAGATTATAAAATGTTGGAATAAAAATAAATATCTTATGTTCGATGTTTGATGTTTGAGGGATTGTTGATGAGATAATTAATCTTTTTAGAAATTATTTATCAGTTTTTTTCTTTTCTGGAAAGAGTTCATCGCTTTTGTTTGTAATTATCATTCTTTTATGCAAACCCATTGCATTGCATACTGCGAAATATGTTGGGAGAGCAAATTGATCAAATATTTCCGATGCGATTCCGGGATTTTGTCCTTGAGAGATCATAAATGATTGTCCTGCTAATTTTAATGTAGCATAGGGGGCATCGAATACGAAGAAAAATGCTTTTGCAGCATTTTTGAATTCATCCCAGACTTTTCTTGGAGAGACTTTTCCTAGCTCATTTACGAATTTTTGTTTATTTAGTGCGACTTCGGATACCATGTAAGTTGTGTATCCTGCTACAAATTGTCCTGCAATAGTTCCTGCGCTATTTGTAACGCATTTTGCTATTTCTGGCGCATCTGGACAGTGTCTTTTGAGCATATCTGCTGCAAAATCTGCAACTGGGCTTCCTGCAAAATAAAATGGAGCTAGGGCAACAAGATTGCTTACAATGAAAAGATTTCCTGGACGAGTGTCTAATTTGTCTCTGAGAGTTTTTCTTGCATTGCATGTTTCACTTCTTTGTTCAATGTTATCCCAGTTTAAACAGTCTGGATTTTTGTATCCCACTTTATTCGCTACAAATTCGCTTGTTTTTGCTATTGCTTTTCCAGCGAGAATTGGCATAGACAGAGCTAGATCGGCATAGCTGCCAAGAGTGTATTTTATGTCGTAACTCAGTTTTCCCATAAAAACTCACTTTAAAATCAATATATAAATCTTTCTATTTTGTCATTATAGGATAGTAACAAGGACAAGGTTTAAATAGCTCTTGCTTTTACGTTTTTTATGACATTTAAAGATAAAGTTGCAAAAGTTAGAAGGGCATTGGCAGAGCATTGCGTAGAGGCAACTGCATTAACTACTGTTTGTAATCCCATTTATGCTCTTTTCGAAGTGGCATCTAAGATACCAAATGAGATTTCTATTTATAGTAAATATACTGGAACTCTTCTGAGTTATATTGGTTTGTCCAAGTTATATGTCCTAGGTGGAAAAATATGGGACGGGGCTTTTGGGATAGACGAGAATACTCCTCTTGAGAAAAGAGTAAAGCATAATAAATTGTATACTGCCGCATTTAATGCGGGATTTAGCGTTATATTTTATCCGTGCAATGGCGAACATGATCCTTTGAAAATTGCTAAAGCCACAATTGCCGCATCATTATTGGGATACTTTTCCGGTGATTTCTCTAGAAGTGCGGTCGATACAGGGCATGAATTAATGGGATTTAAAGAATCAGATAGAACTCCAAAGTTTATGAAAAACTTGGGTTCTGGGGCAAAGAAAGGACTTGCAGCATTACTTATTGCTAGTTCATTATTAAGTATGAAAGGAATTTATGAGACAAATACATTTTGGTCTGAACTTAATAAACGTGAAATTGTTCAAAATAGTTTTATAAATAAATAATTTTAATTAAAAATAATTAGCAGCAATCTGCTCTAAGAGGATCATATCCTTCTTTGGAGGATTGGACTTTTGATTTATATGTAGATTGATAAATGGTTAGCTTTTTTGGCACTAGAAATCCCATATAATCTACTATAAATCTTCTTAGAGGAGCCATATCCTCTCTTGTTTCTTTTATTGCTTCTTCCAAATCATTGATTGACATGTCTTCTGCCCTGTCTATCTAGGTTTGAACTCTGCTTTTTGGTCGAGTTTTAGTCAAAAATGTTTCTACTTTCATGTTTTTTCTTGTATTTTGAGAGTTTAAAAAGCTTTTTGTTTTTTGTAATTTTCATTTTCATTTTTTCTTTGATTTTTTGTGTTTTTTATCCGTTGATTTTGCAAAAAACTCGTTTGTCGTCGGGAAATGGCTATTTTACTGCAGTAAGATTTATAAAGGAAGTTGTGCTTTTCGGTTTGAAAATAGGGAGTGAAAAGAGGCAAAAATCTGAAAATGGCAAAGGAAGAAGCAAGTAAAAGTTATTCAGCTGAAAAGATAAAGGTTCTTGAGGGTTTGGAAGGAGTTAGATTAAGGCCTGCTATGTACATTGGCTCAACGAGTAAGACAGGATTGCATCATCTTGTATGGGAAGTTGTTGATAACTCTGTAGATGAAGCAATGGGAGGCTATTGTGATACTATAGAAGTCAGTATAAACAAGAACGGTTCTGTAACTGTATGGGATAATGGAAGAGGTATTCCTACTGAAATACATCCAGTATATAAGAAATCTGCATTGGAGATAGTCGTTACGAAACTACATGCAGGAGGAAAGTTCGATAAGGGAAGTTATACAGTTTCGGGAGGACTTCATGGAGTCGGTATATCTGTAGTTGCTGCATTATCTAAGTTAATGAAGGTTACAGTAAGAAGGGGAGGCAAGATTTATTTCCAAGAGTATAAGATAGGGAGGCCATTGGCAGATGTTAAAATAAAAGGAGAGTGTGAGAAGTCCGATTCTGGAACTGAAATTACATTTTTCCCAGATGAGGGGATATTCTCAACTACTAAATTTGAATTTTCAACTCTTGAAAGCAGGTTTAGAGAAATTGCATTTTTGAATAAGGGATTAAAGATTATATTGAAGGATGAGGAGAATGGAAGAAAGGAAGTATTCCATTATGAGGGAGGACTAATTGAATTTGTAAAGTATGCAAATAGGACTAAAGAACCAATACACTCAAAGCCAATTTATTTTGTAAAGGAGCAGGATAAAATAATGGTTGAATGTGCAGTGCAATATAATTCCGGATATCAGGAAAATGTTCTTAGTTTCGTAAATACAATTAATACTGTTGAAGGCGGAACGCACGTAGTCGGATTTAAGACTGCTTTAACAAGGGCGATAAATGAATATGCTAAAAAGAATAATTCAATGAAAGGGGAAAGTCTTACAGGGGATGACGTAAGAGAAGGATTGACTGCCATTGTTTCTGTAAAAGTTCCTGAGCCTCAATTTGAAGGACAGACAAAGACAAAACTTGGAAATTCTGAGATAAAGGGAATTGTTGATGGAGTTGCAATGACTTCTTTGTCCATATTCTTTGAGGAAAATCCAACCGTTGCAAAGAGAGTTGTTGAAAAGGCATTGGAGGCACAGAAAGCAAGAAATGCTGCAAAGAAGGCAAAGGAATTAGTAAGAAGAAAGAATGCATTTAGCGTTGGAGGACTTCCTGGGAAGTTGGCAGATTGTTCAACTAGTAAGACTGAATTGAGTGAGTTGTTCATTGTTGAAGGAGATTCTGCGGCGGGATGTTTTGCCGGGAATGTTAAAGTTGCTTTGGTAGATGGAAGAAGTTTGTCTTTTGAAGATTTGGTAAAAGAAGAAAAAGAAGGTAAACAAAACTTTTGTTATACTATCAAAAAAGAAGGGAGTGTCGGAATTGAAAAAATAAAGAACCCAAGAATTACAAAGACAGATGTTGAAGTTATTAAAATAGTTTTAGACAATAATGAAGAAATTGTTTGTACTCCAGATCATAAATTTATGTTAAGGGACGGAAGCTATAAACAAGCAAGTGATTTGAAAAAGGAAGATTCTTTGATGCCATTTCATAAGAGAATTTCAAAGTTGGGAGGTAGAATAACTATCAAAGGTTATGAAATGGTTTGGGATCAAAATAAAACTTGGATATTTACACATATGTTGGCTGATGAATATAATTTACAGAATGGAGTGTATAATAAAGAACAAGGAGATGCGAGACATCATATAGACTTTAATAAATTAAATAACAATCCGACTAATATCCTAAGAATTTCTAAAGAAGAACATCTACTTTTACATACTGAAAATTTAGCTGAGACCTTGCATAGTGAAAATATAAAGAAAAAGGCAGCCGAAGCTCATCAAACTAAAGAATATAGAGAAAAAATGAGCGCTTGGGCAAAACAGCCCGAAGTTCAATCAATAATGAGTAAAAGATCTAAGGAGATGTGGGAAAATACAGAATATAAAGAATTTATGGTAAACAAGTTTTTAGAGTTCTATAATTCCAATGAAGAATATAGAAAGAAAAATAATGAATTATTGGATAAAAATCAGAAAGAATATTGGGCAAGTCCTGAGAATAGAGCCAAGGCAGCGAAAAAGGTAGAAAAGTTTTTTGAAGAGCATCCTGATGCGAAAGAGTATCTTTCAAATTTGGCTAAGGAGCAATGGAAAGATGAAATGCTTCTTGTTTGGAGAAGACAAAAAACAAAAGAGCAATGGACCCCAGAATTTAGACAGAAAAGAAAGGAATCTTATGATAAGACATATTATAATAAAACAATAAGTCTGATGAAGAAAGTTGTAGAAAATAAAGGAAGTTTAGGAGAGTTCGATGTAATTAGGGTAGAAAATAATGATAAATCTATTTTGAGCATGAATGAATTTTGTTTGAGATTCTTCAATAATAATCAAGAAAAAATGCTTGAGGCTGTGAATCATTATAATCATAAAATAAAAAGAATTGTGAAGTTAAATGAAAAGATAGATGTTTATGATATTGAGGTTCCAAATACCCATAATTTTGCTCTAGCTTCTGGGATATTTGTACACAATAGTTCGAAGCAGGGAAGAAATAAAGAGTTTCAGGCTATTTTACCCTTGAAGGGTAAGATTCTCAATGTGGAGAAAGCGGCGCCTGTTAAAGTTTTATCATCTGAAGAAATCGTTAATTTGATTACTGCAATAGGAACAGGAATAGGTGAGCAGTTTGATTATGCGAAATTAAGATACGCAAAAATAATTACAATGACTGATGCGGACGTAGATGGGGCACACATTAAGACTTTGCTTTTGACTTTCTTCTTTAGATTTATGCCAAAACTTATTGAAAATGGAAATATATACATTGCAGTTTCTCCACTTTATAGGGCAAGAAAGAGAGGCGATCATTATGTTTATTCAGACAAAGAACTTAAGGAATTAGTTTCTAAATTGGGAGGGAGTGTAGATGTTCAGAGATTTAAAGGTCTTGGAGAAATGAATCCCGAACAGCTGTGGGAAACAACAATGGATCCAAAGAGAAGATTATTGAAGAGAGTTACAATTGATGATGCTGCGGCGGCAGATGACGTATTTTCAAGGTTAATGGGAGACGACGTTGAACCTAGAAGAAAGTTCATTGCGGAGAGGTCGCATGAAGCTCAAATAGATATTTAACATGGTAGATGAAGAAAAAAATGGAAGCGCAAAGGAAGCGGAGAGAAAGATAGATGCAGATATTGAGAAACAGGAAGAACTTAGAAGGTCCAAAGATTTAATTGAAAAAGGAATTGCAGGTACTGAAATAGTTTCAGAGATGGAACAGGCATTCATTGACTATGCAATGTCAGTTATAGTTGATAGGGCTCTTCCAGCGGTTGAAGATGGACTTAAGCCAGTACATAGAAGAATTTTATATGCCATGCATACTCTAGGGCTTGATACAAGCAAGGCAACGATGAAATCTGCAAGAATCGTTGGAGAAACAATGGGTAAGTATCACCCACACGGAAATTTAGCTATTTATGATGCAATGGTAAGAATGGCACAGGATTTCTCACTTAGGTATCCTTTGGTTCATGGGCAAGGAAATTTTGGATGTTTTGCTGGAAATGTTAAAGTTGCATTGGTGGATGGTAGAAATTTATCATTTAAAGAGTTGGTTGAAGAAAATAATAAAGGGATTCAGAATTTTTGTTACACTATAAAATCCAATGGTTCTATAGGGGCAGAAAAAATATTACATCCTAGAATAACAAAGACAGATGCCGAAGTCATCAAAATAATTTTAGATAATGGTCAGGAAATGATCTGTACACCAGACCATAAATTTATGTTAAGAAATGGTGAATTTAAACAAGCTCAACATCTTACAAAAGAAGATTCTTTGATGCCTCTTTATGAAAAAGAAATAGGAATTATCCCGAGAGCAAATCATAAAATAAAAAGAATTGAGAAGTTGAGTGAAAAGATAGATGTTTATGATATTGAGGTTCCAAATACACATAATTTTGCGTTGGCTTCGGGGATATTTGTACACAACTCTATGGATGGAGATAGTCCTGCAGCGGACAGATATACTGAAGCTAAGTTGAGTAAGATTTCTGCAGAATTACTGGAAGATATTGAAAAGAAAACGGTAAAGATGAGAGGTAACTTCGATAACTCTTTGGAAGAACCTGAAATTTTACCTGCTAAATTGCCTAATCTTCTTTTGAATGGAGCTACGGGAATTGCAGTAGGGATGGCAACAAATATTCCCCCACATAACTTGACAGAAGTTTGTGATGCAATAGTTGAATGTATTAACAAACCTGGTTCGACTATCGAAGAATTGCATGAGATTGTTAAGGGTCCGGACTTTCCAACTGGAGGAATAATTACCGGAACTTCTGGAATAGACGAGATGTATAAGAATGGAAAGGGAAAAGTGGTTATAAGGGGAAGAACAAGCGTTGAGGAGCATAAGGGAAGGCCAGTCATTATAATAACTGAAATTCCTTATATGGTTAACAAGTCCGATTTAGTTAAAGCAATTGCTAAACTTGCCACTGAGAAAAAACTTCCAGATGTTTACGATTTAAGGGATGAATCTAAAGGACTTGGGAAGATAAGAATTGTTGTTGAATTGAAGAAAGAGGCAGACCCTAAGTTTACTCTTAACAAATTATATACCTCTACTAATCTTGAGACTAGTTTCGATGCGAATATGCTTGCTCTTGTTGGAAATAAACCTAGAATATTAAATTTGAAACAGATTATTGAAGAATACATAAAGTACAGGCAGTTGATTATAAGGAATAGAAGCAAGTTTGATTTAAAGAAAGCTGAAGATAGATTAGAAATTGTTCTTGGATTGCTAATTGCTTTGAGAAATATAGACAAAATAGTTGAATTTATCAAAAAGAGTGCTAATGCAACAGATGCACTTGAGGGTTTGACTAAGAAATTTGATTTAACTGAAAGACAGGCGAAGGCAGTATTGGAAATTAAGTTGCAGCAGTTGACTAAGCTTGAGGATGGTAAATTAAAGGACGAAGAGAAGGAACTTAAGGAAACAATAACTGAATTAAAGAGAATATTAGGAGACGAAAAGGAGATATTTAGAATAATAAAGTCTGAAGTACAGGAATTGAAGAGAAAGTATGGGGACGAGAGAAGAACTAGAATAATAAAGAAAGTTGAGGAAATTACTGAGAAAGATTTGATTGAAAAGAAGGATGTTGTTGTAATGATTACAAATGCAGGATATTTGAAGAGAGTGGATGTAAAGTCATATAGAGAGCAGAAGAGAGGGGGAGCGGGAGTTGCAGGTGGAGATTTGAAGGAAGAGGACTTTGTAAAGAACCTGATTACTTGTTCAACTCATGATTATTTGCTGTTCTTCACATCAAGAGGAAAGATATATTGGCTTAAGGCTAATGATGTTCCGGCATCTGAAAGACAGGGAAGAGGAAAGGCAATAATTAATGTTCTTGATTTGAAGGAAGAGACATTGACAAATGCAATGGCTGTGAAGAACTTCGATAAGGGATATTTGATGTTTGCAACAAAGCTTGGAATTGTAAAGAAACTTCCATTGGTTGATGTAAGCAAGCCAAGAAATGCAGGGGTGAGAGTAATTAATCTTCCAAATGATAACTCGGATGCATTGATTTCTGTAAAGGTTGTTGAGGACAAGCAGGAAGTAATTCTTGTTACGAAGAAGGGACAGGCAATAAGATTCAACAGCGATGAAGTAAGGCCAATGGGCAGATCAAGCTATGGGGTTAAGGGAGCAGAGCTTGGAAAGAATGATGAAGTTGTATCTATGGAAGCAATACCTCATGATGGGAAAACTACAATATTGACTGTTACAAATAGAGGATTTGGAAAGAGAAGTGATTTAGCAGAGTATAGAAAGACAAGCAGAGGAGCTAAAGGGGTAATTAATTTGAACACTTCAGATAAAACAGGAGAGGTTATCTCTTCATTGTCTGTAAATGGAAATGATTCAGTTATCGCAACAAGCACTAAAGGAATGGTAATAAGAATCTCGATGCGTGATTTGAGAGTTATGGGAAGGGCCACACAGGGAGTTCATGTTGTAAAGCTAAAGGAAGGCGACAGAGTCGCAGACATCGTTAAAGTTCCGAAGGAAGATGATATTCCAGTTGTGGGTCAACAGGAATTGGACGTAGAGAAGAAGTAGTTTAAGTATATAAAGTATAAACGACTTTTAATAAAAACAGAAAAAAATAGTTATTATCTGCTGTAGTAGAATTCATCAGATTAGGATATTTAAAGATTTAAGTATTTGTTTCTTCCAGTAAGGATATAAAAAATTTACTTTTTATAATCTTCTTTTAATCTAAGAGTTGGAAGAGGAAGTCTATTCTTTTCATTATCTTTATACATCTTTTGTCTTTCAGGTGTTGGGAAAAGAGGGTCTTTTCTTAGAGGGTAGGGGGTTGTTGCTCTTATTGGAATTACATTATCTGGAAGGGGAAGTCTTGATATTCTGTCTTCTAAATCTTTCTCATCTAATGCGCTTAGGCTGCTTGCTTCAATTGATGGCAATTTGGCGCTAAGGGCGAGGGCAGGGACTTCCATTGGAGTTTTACTTACTGAAGCATATATTGAAGGGCAAACTAAAGATGCACAAAGCCCTAGAGATAGTAAATAGTTTTTCATTTTATCAGCAAAGTCCTTTTCTTTTCATACCATTTGCGAATAGGGATGTGGAAAATAATAGGGTACCAACGTAAAATAGTGGGGAAACTCCATTAACGAAATTAACTCTTCCAACTTTTGCAGCTATCTTTGGGTTCGAAGTTAGTTTATTATATTCTGTCATATCTGCTTCGAGTTGTGCATGTACTTTTGCATGTCTCTGTGCATATTGGGAATTTTCCTGATTTCTTGAGCTTTTATATTCTTCAAGCTCGTTTCTTTCAATTCTCATTTTTTCTTCTAATCTTGCAGCCTGATATGCAGGATCTTTGGAAGTTTGTTTTTCATATAGCCCAGTCATGCCTGCACCAATTGCTAAAGTCATGCCTAAAAGCCCAATTGCAATCTGTTTTCCTGCTGAAAATTGTTCTGCCATGTTTATCCCCTTTAACTTTGGATATTTAAATGTTTGTTTTGATTTTTTATGTAAAAATAGTTAGCTAATGTAGTCGTTTATACCGTTGAATAGGATTGTTATAGAAGATATCTACCGTTTAAGGATAGTTTATCTGTTCTTAATATTATATCTAGGATAATTATTTATAATTCTATATACGGGTTTAGGTTGTTTAACTGGGGAGATAACATAGAGTTTTGGAACTCTATAATGTTCTGAAATCTCATTGGACCAGTATGCCCAAAATATGGGGTTTTGTTTGTAGACTTGTATTCTTTCTCTAACCTCTGGAAATAGAGAAACATCGGGAGTCATTATATCTGCAGCTGCAACTGGAAGTGTTGCTAGAGATAGTGCAAAACATATGTTTGTTAACGATTTCATTGTATTGAATTGAGTCTTGTCTAGTATATAATAATTTTGTCACTGGAGGTTATATTGCAAGAGTTAACCAGTGGGAATATCTTTCATCTTTTCTTTCTACTGCTTCTTTGAATTTGTCTCTTATCTTTTTTGTTAATGGGCCTGGGGCGGCTTTCATTTTTTTATCATCCATAGAGGCTATGAAATGGATTTCTGCTGCAGTTCCTGTGAAGAAGGCTTCATCTGCTTCATAGACGTTCTTTAGGCTCATTGGAATTTCTCTTACTTTATATCCTAAATCCTGGGAGATTTTCATTATGCTGTCTCTTGTGATTCCTGGAAGGATGTTTCCTGCAATTGGGGTGAAAAGAATTTCTCCTTTGATAATAAATAGATTTTCTCCTGGGCCTTCAGCTACATTTCCTAAATAGTCAAGGAGCAAGGCTTCATCATATCCAAGACTTCTTGCTTCTTCTCCTGCAAGGATAGAGTTTTCATAGTGTCCAGTTATTTTAGCAGTCATTATTGAAGATTTTGGATGTATTCTTATGAATGATGAAGTTTTTACTCTTGAAGGTTTGTCTCCCAGATATGCACCCCAGGGCCAGCAGGAAATAGAAACATTCACCGGAGCTCCAATAAGAGAGAGGCCCATTTTTCCATAGCCGAAATAGATTAGTGGACGAACGTATCCTGATTTAATCTTGTTTGCTTTTACTGTTTCAACTATTGCGTTAAATATTTCATCTTGAGAGAATGGAACTTTCATGCTGAAAGCTGAGGCTGAATGGAATAGTCTTTCTACGTGCTCCTTGAGTCTAAATATTGCAGGACCTTTTTCCGTTTCATATACTCTTATTCCTTCGAATACTGCAGAACCATAGTGTAGAGAATGGGACAGGACATGTATCTTTGCGTCATTCCAAGGAACCAGTTGTCCGTCCATCCATATAAATTCAGTTGTTTCCATTGTTTTCATTGGTTGGTTTTGTTTAAAAATATTCTTGTTAAGAGTTAATGGCATCCCTGACAAAGCTAAACATGCTCCTAAAGTTTTCAATTCTTTGCTTAGCTGAATTTATCATGTCAGGTACTATTTTGTTTAGCAATTGCTCATCAACTTGCCCAAATATTTCTCTAATCTCACTGCGAGCTTCAGCTATCATTTTTGGTTCTTCTGCGACTATGTATCTGGCTAAAAGTGTATGGTAGCAGGTTTTTTGGAAATCCCAGAAAGTTGTTTCTTCTATTCTTGGCCCATATCTTCGGGGATTATCTCTATCTGCATGCATTTGTTCATACCAATTTTGCCAATTGGGGCTGCTCATTTCAAATTTTAGACTGCGTGCTTGACTCAAGATGGTTTTTCTTATTAGTTCTAGTTCTTCGTCATTTATCTCGTTCATATTAATCTCCCTTGAATTTCATATCTAACTATTCTTTCAATAGTTATGGGTCTGGAATTTCTGTAGGGGATTGCTTTTATTGGAATTTCCCCGAGTTTTCTTATAATACCTATTGGTTGAACTTCATCTCCTTGAAATGTTTCAAAAACTTCTCCAGTTTTACTATCTGCAATAATTCTCGGGCTTGCATAATCGTTCTTCCTTAGACCCATATCAATATTTTCTCTTAGGGTAAAGTATCTTTGAATTTCACTAATCCATTCTTTTTGTTGTTGCGTTAAGTTTTTGTATTTCATGTTAATTTCTCCTGAATAGTCTCTTTCGTATTTGTAACATACTCTTTGTATAATTCAGGTATCTTATTAGCTAATCTTTGAATAATTATTGGATCCTGCTCGAAAATACTCGTCTTAGTGAGTTCTTCTTGAATTCTAATCCATTCATCCATTATTCTTTCTGCTCCAATTGCATCTCTTATTTGACTTTCATCTATTCTTTCCCCATAATTTTTTCTTATTTCGGGCAAAGATTGCTCTAGGGCCATGTTGCATAATGTTGCGGCTCTCATGAAACCTAATGACCACATGTTTTTACTTCCTCCTGAATTAATTCTTCTTGAATCACTTTAGATTCATCCATTATTTTCTTTAGAATATTCTTTATTTGTCCCGCGTTTTTCTTGTTTTCTGCTTTATTTAGTATTTCTAGTTCTCTTTGTGCGTTGAAAATTGGGATATTGTTTTGTTTTTTTATTTCTCCGACTATCTTAATTACTTCAAGTCTTTTATCAATGAAATCTATGAGGACGTTATCTATCTCATCTATCTTTCTTCTTTCAATACCTAGCTTTTCAGCTATCTGTTTGTTTTTCATCCTGAGAAATATGGAATTATTCCAACTCCTATTTTTGCTAATTCTAAATCGGGGTGGGAGACTCTAAAAACGGGAAGAGAAGTTCTTTCTGGATGTCTTTCTTCATCTCCTTGCCACATTGTTCTAAAAACTCCAAGAGTTTTTCCAGAATATTCAACTGTCCCCCTGATTACAAATGTTTTCTTGCCTGAAAAAGTTGCAACTACATATATTCCTTCTTGTCCTTTGCTGCAACTATCTACAAACTGGGCAATCTCTTGATTTGACATTAGTATCCCGTGTCTTTCTTGTATATGGGCAGAGCTATCTTGATGTACAAATATTCTTTTCCCAATTGTATTTTCGTTTTCCATCACTTTTTCACGAGATTTACCTATATATAAGATGTTGTATAAAATACGAAAAATAAGCGAAATATTTATAAATAGTCGTATATTATACGAAATATGATAAAAGAACCCTTTGTTAAGAAGCTATATGGAAAAAGATTTGTTGGTCATAGTTGGGACCATATTGAAAGGGTACATAATATGGGTATGAGAATAGCAAAAAATGAGAAAAAAGTAAATCGTAAAGTTTTAGATGCTGCGCTATGGTTGCATGATATTGCCAGAGAGAAAGAATTTGAAAAAGGCGTTTGCCATGCAACAGAAGGTGCAAAGATGGTAGTTCCGATACTTAATGGATTAAAATTTAGTGGGGAAGAAATCAATTTGGTTTCTGAGGCAATAGAAGTACATAGATTTAGCAAGGGAAAGAAAGCGGAATTTATTGAAGCAAAAATTCTTCAGGATGCAGATAGACTGGATGCTTTAGGTGCAGTAGCCATCGCTAGAATATTTAGCTATGGTGGATTTACCAATAGACCTATATACGATAAAAATAATTTAAACTCTAAAAATAGAAAAACAGGAATTGGACATTTTTATAATAAGCAGTTAAAATTGAAACCAAACACTTTTCACACAAAAATTGCGAGGGAGATTGCAAAAAAGAGATATAATTTTATAAAATTATTCCTAAAGAATTTTTATGAGGAGATAAAATGATAAAAGAGATAGTAAGAGAGATTCAGGCCATAAAGGATAGAAATAGAAAAGTTGAGATGGATAAGGCTTGGGAGACGAGTTGGACAAGAATAATTTCAATAGCTTTGATGACATACATAGTAATTGTTATTTTCTTTTTGGTTATTAAATTATCAAATCCTTTTCTTAGTGCTCTAGTTCCTTCTTTTGCATTTATTATTTCTACATTGACCTTGCCATTCATAAAGAAAATTTGGATTAGAGGTAAAAAATGAAGGACATAACACCAAAGATAATAGAATTGTTCAAGGAAGGATATTGTACTCCTTTGATATCGCAGATAGCAAAGAAACTCAAAGAGCCTGCGACTACCATTCACTATAATGTTAAAAGACTTGAGGCAGAGGGAGCAATAAAGAGTTACAAAGCAGTTTTTGATTATAAAAAAATTGATGAGGGGCATTGCACATATCTTCTTATTAATCTTATACAAAGTAAATATGGGGATCCTGAAAGTGTTGCAAGGGAGATTGCTAAAAATCCTAATGTAGAAAGCGTAGATATCGTCACAGGTGAGTATGAGTTAATTGTTAAATTGAGAAGCAAAGATATTGATGAATATTATGCCTTTGTGAAGGACGCCGTGAAGAGATATGGGTTTGCTAAAGTTGTTTCTCTAACTTCTTTGCATCAATTTAAGACTGATTTTGTTAAATTGGATTAATTAGTTATCTAAATGTAACTTTAAAGGAGTAACAAAACGAAAGATTTAAATATAAGTTTGTGCTCTGGAAAATATGGCAAATCAAACACAAAACGCGCAATCAAGAAATGCAAGAGCTGCAACTGGGCAGATTTATTTTATGCCTGAGGAAGCACCTTTAGTGAGAGCTTTATTGCCTGAAGGGGCATTTTTCTCTGTTGTTAAACCTATTACTGGCGATGCAGAGGTTAGATACGCACAAGTTTTTGGAAATGAAGCAATAGGTGAGAGAGAAAGGGCAGAAGAGAAAAGAAGAAAATATCAGTTAGTTATGAATGCCTATGAAACTCCTCTTGAAGGGGATCCTTTATCTGGTGTTGAAGGGATATCTAATTTTTATAGGGAGATGGGGTTTGATGTAAATATTAAAGCAGCTAGGGATGCTAGTGGAAAAGTTGTTAAGGGATTCAAGGCAATATATATAAGAAAAGCTTAATCTTAATTTTCTAATTATATAATTATATAATTTTACCAATATCTATTATTTGCTGAAGAAGATGAATCTGAACTTGATGAACTTGCATAGTATGGTTCATATCTCCAGAATGAACCGCCGTTATAAGTGGTTGGATTGGTTGATGTTGTTGAACTTGACATGGAACCCCAATCGCTTCTATCTTGGTCTGATTTTACCAAGGACATGACTTCTCCGCTGTATTTTTCACGGGTTGTCTCGCTAACAGAATAGGATATTGCCCCTCTTGTGCTTTGAGTGTATCTTACTTGATAGCTAGTGGTTCTTTCGGATAGAGGGCCCTGATATTTCATATTGTAGGAAGAGCCGATGTTATTGTAGTTATAATTATTTGAATAGGTATTTGGTGAGAAGGTATAACTTGGATAGACTGCATTTTGCTCACTTGATCTGAATCTTACCTGCTGGTTTGAATTCTGATTTACGAATGTTCCTGCAGAGGTTAGACTGATTGATAATAAAAGAACTATGGAGATTATGGATAAAGCAATAAGGGCTTTATTTGAAGTTAATGTCATGTTTTTCTATTCTCCAAGGATTATTTAAACTTAATTATTATTTATTGTATCTTGCCGTAGTAAAAATCGCAGGGGTAAGTGTAATCTCTTGTTGCGCATCTGTTCTGGTCTGCCCTTACATATCTTACTTGATAATCTGAATTGTAAATTCGATATTGTCTTGTGTCATAGGTGCGCAGGTATGAGAGTTTGTCATCTTGTGTGTATAGAACATAATTTGTTTTTGGAGGATTATTCTGATAATTTATGTTATAGACGTACTGGGAGTTGTAATTGCGGTTATAGTTATCGTAATAATAACCATTATAGTAGTATTCGTTATCATTATAGTTATTGCTATAATAGTAATCGTTGTTATAGTAATCTCTATTGGAAGTTACTGAATTGTGGCAGTCATATCCATAGTATCCTACTTCACAGGCAAGTGCAGGTACTCCGAAGGAATTGCTATCTTGATTATTCTTGGTGTTGCTGGCTGAAAGAATTGGAGTATAGGCCGAGGTTAAAGCAAGAGAAATTACTAGAGCTAGAGCAATTAAACTAAATAATCTAAGATTTTTCATATTGGAAATTTGTAATTTTTATATTTAAAGATAATTATACTCTAGTATTAGCTTAGTTTAAATGGAATTAACGAGCAAGTTCCTGCTTTATTATTTTATCAAATGCAGAATAGGATTCTGCGCCTTCAATGACTTGTCCATTTATGAAGAATATTGGAGTTCCTTGAACATTATTTTCTTTTGCCATTGCCAAGTCTTCTTTCATTCTTTGCTCATATTTTCCAGATGAAAGATAGCTATTCAATTTATTCATATCGGCGCCCAGAGATTGAGCGAGTGACTTCATTTTGTCTATGTTTCCGGTATCTGCCTGATTTGCGAAAGCTAATGTATGGAATTTCCAAAATAATTCATTGCTTTGCTCTGCAAGTCCATAGGAAACTGCCAATGCTGCCAAGCCTGCTCCGTGTCCTTGAGCATATTTGAATACTATCTTTGCTTTTCCCGTTTTTACATAATTTTCTATAATAAGTGGGAGAGGCGCTTGCCAACTTGCATCTCTGGATTTTAGAGCAGAGATTACTTGTGGATTTTCTCCATCTGCAGCTGCGCAGTATGGGCAGGAGAAGTCTGAAAATTCATATATTGTTATTGGTGCGTCTGTATTTCCAAGAATTGGAGAATTTCCTATTTCTAATGTTAGATTGGCAGCAGTGTTGTTTATGATAGGATTTTTATTTAGCAAACCAAATCCATTTGTTATAATTCCTGCTACAATCAAAGCTACAATTAAACCAGTAATCCAAAGGGCATTGTTCGAATTAACCTCTATTCTATCATCCTTTGGTGTTTGAGTGTTGTGCATAGACATAATTCTTAATTATTGTTTTTAAACGTTGTGAAGGATTAGTTTTTATGTTTTACATATCCCGTTGTAGGCCAATATTTTCTTTGGAATTCTTCTGCATGGGGCTTATATTGGAATCTTGCTATTGGCTTAGGCTCTGTAATTATAAGGTCTCTTTTTTCATCTCCGCAGTAAACTTCGAATGGAAGATTTTCTTCTAGATTTTTTTGTTTTTTAGGCATGGTTTGTCTTATTTGTTTGGGTTTATATTTATTATTGTAGCAACTTGGTATTTGTTTAGAAAGGTTTAAAATCCGAGATATTGGAGGATTTTTATGGAAAATTGGAAGAAATGGGCAATAGGCATGGGGGTAGGGCTAACCCTTAGTTTGTCTGCTCTGGGAGTTGGAGGTTATGTTTATAGGAATGAAATAAAAGAATTTTTCTTTCCAGTTTACAAAGGCAAGACATTCAGAGTAGCTCAGTGGAATACGCAGGCGCTAGGGGATTCAAAAGCATCTAGACCTGAGTTAATGAAAGGATATGCCGAGAGATTAAGTCAGTATGATGTTGCATTTGTGCAGGAAATAAGATATGATTCAGATAAGAAAAAAAAGAAACGTCAGATTGATTCTTCTAATGGCCCATTTGAAAAATTGTGTGAATTAATGCCCGGTTATGAACATAGAATATCTAGCAGAGCTGGAAGAAGTGTAAGCAAAGAGCAGTATGCAGTTTTTTGTAAAAGAGGTATAGAAATTGAGGAATTTAAAGATTTTAATCCTGATGAGCAAAATAGATGGGAAAGACCACCGGTAAAAGTTACTTTTAAAGTTGGGAACTATCGTTTCGCGACTTATAATATTCATACAAAACCAACAGATACTCCAAATGAAATTCGCAATTTAGAAAACGTTGTTGAAGATAGAGGGAATGTAATGGTTCTTGGCGATTTAAATGCATCAGGAAGTTATTATAAAAGAAGAGAGCACAATGATTTCTCGGTTTGGCATTGGATAATAAAAGATACGGATGATACCACCGTTGCTAAGTCAAGAAATGCATATGATAGGTTTATTTTAAACAGAGATGCATTCAGAGAGTTTATAGAAAAGGGAATAGATACTAATGTAACCAAGGACGTTTCAGATCATTATCTTGTTTGGGTTAAGATGGCTGCACAAGAGAGATAATTCATTATATTATTTTGCAATTAATTTTATATACCTTATTTATCTAAATAAAATATGTCAAAAAGAGAAGAATCTGGAGATAGGTCATTAACTCCGAGAGAAATGAACAGGGCAGTTAAAGAAATGACAAGATATCTCCCGAGAATATTAAAAATTAAACCTCATTATGTTGGTGTTTGTGATGAGAAAGATATTAGAAGTGACTATAAGAATTAGTTGTTTTATCTTAGATTTAGTTTTCAAAAAGGTTTAAAAAGCAAATCAGATAGGTTAAATTAAGCTCCGATAGTTTAGCGGCTAAAACACGACCCTGTCGCGTCTTAAGGGAACAACGTTCCCTTGAAGTTCAACCTTCCTCACAGAAGAGCTGGAAACGCAGTACGGTTGAGTCCCGGGTTCGATTCCCGGTCGGGGCGTTTATTCTTATTGACGATAAAGTTTACACTTAAAGTTGGGGAATCGAACTTTCTGGCTAAAGATTTTAGGGGAAGGGAGGTAATGAGCAGGGCTGAAAGATTTTTACTGCCAAAAAGGTAAGGATTTAGAATAATTTCTGGCTCAATTATTCTAAGCTCCAAAGAGAGAAAGAAGAACGAGACGGATTTCTTCTTCAATGAGGTCGAATTTCTTGTTATCTATAAAATCTTTCTTTCTTAGTTCTGCTTCGAGCTTCTTCATTAGAGTTTGTTTGATTTCTTCTCTATCATATAAATTAAAATTCTCTTCAAAAACTATTGCTTTTGCCATTTCAATATAATTATTGTATTCTTTTCTGTATTTGTTTGCATAGAGCTCATTTGAATTAACCATGCTCCCTATTTTATGGCTAAGGGCAAGCGCAAGGTAATTTGTGAGTTTATTTATATTATCTTTTTTTGACATTTTTAAGGTATTTATAGATTAAATCTAATTTCTCTCTTATTATTCCTTCTATTTCTTTTCTAATGGCGCCCCTAAGGACATTATCTTCTTTTATGAACATTAGTTTGTCTTTTCTCATTAGCTTTTCAAGCCCTAGATCTATGAGATTTGGCGCAATTTCCTTATTTTTCAAGAAATTTTCTATGGTGACTAATTTTCTCAGTGAATCGTAGTATACTTTCCCATCATCTAGCCCAACTTTTAATAAATCTTCAGGCATCATCAATAAAAATCTTATATGATTTTCATCTACTCTAGTATCTCTAGCTATCTCAAAGTGTTTATTAGAAACGAAATAATATAACATGCTCCTGGTTAGTGGACAGATATTAAGTAATTCGTCTAGTTTATTTTTTGGAACTGAAATGATATGAAATTTTAAGTTAAATTCGGCAATCAATCCGTTATATACCCTTTCTTCCTGATTTTCTTTTTCTGTTAAAATCATAATGTCTATATCATTATAACCCACACTATTCGTTAGAAATGAACCAAAGACAAAAATTTGTTCGATTCCTTTAATATTTTGAAGATTATTAAATATTCCTTCTATTAATTTACGCTTGAAATCACTTAAATCTGCTTCTTTTAGATGGTTATAATAGAGTTTAGAGACTTTTTTTATCAGCCTTACCTCAACTAAATCCCCTGCTTCAAAGTATTGTTCCATTTCCCGAGGTATGTAAATCTGATTATAGCTGCTTCCTTTTGAGACTTTATGTTCGAATTTCATAGTACGTATTAAATACGTATTATTTATAAACCCTTCGTTCCTCTTGTTTTATTCCTTGTTATCTCATGCCCAATGTCTAATATATTTTCATAAATGGGTTTTACTGCCAAAAAGGTAAGGATTTATGAAGATTTTACTGCCAAAAAGGTAAGGATAATAACCAAAACATTATATACACCGACGTTATATATAAAATAATAAGATTAAATTTTACTGCCAAAAAGGTAAGGTTTATAAAGTCTAAAATAGTCAATAATGCATGAGTTATATAGAAAAAAAACTAATAAATGGAAGAACATATGCTTCCTTTGTAAAGAAAGTCTCTTTTATGAAAAAAGTTCTAGTTATAAAGAAGAACATAGGGATTGATTCTCCCACACTAAACAAAGAAAAATATCTGATGGACAATTTGAAAGAATTATCTGATGAAGAATTTGATTTTAGAAAGAAATTCCTGGATAGTGTAAAGGAAAGTATCTCACACGATGAGACTCTTCCAGAGAGAATAGAAATGAAAGCAATAAAGATAAATAATCAGACAGAGGGAAAGCAGTGTGAAAATATCTTAAATACTGAATTTGCAAAAGAGTTCATTTTTAATTCAAATAATATTGAAGGTTCAAAAATCCCATCTGAAAGAGTAAGAGAAATTATAGATACTGGAGACACGAAGTATTATGACAGAAATGAAGTAAAAGAAGTTCAAAACTCTATTCTTGCTTTTGAATATCTGAGAAGTTCCTTCAAATTTAATATAATTTCTGTAAAAAAACTTTATCATACCCTAACTGAGGGATTGGTTATGCAGAATAAACTTCCATATCCTAGAGGTTTCAAGAAAGAACCCAACGTAGTAGGCAACTCAACCACGACTCCTCCTGAGAAAGTTGTAGAGGAAATGACTGCCCTAATGAAATGGTACAGAGAAAATAGAGGAAAAATTCACCCACTAATTCTTGCATTTGAATTTCATAAAAGATATGAAGCAATTCATCCTTTCTCAGATGGAAATGGAAGAACGGGGAGAATGATTATGAATAAAATTCTTATAAGTAATGGCTATTCTCCAATAATTGTATATAAAAGCAATAAACAAGCCTATTTCAACGCAATAGAAAAATCAAGAAAAGGAAGGGTAAAGAATTATTATCAATTCCTGCTTGAGCAGGCAGATAAAAGTTATGATTATCTTCTGGATGTAATAAGTAGATATTGATAGTTATCTCCTGTCCTCATGGCTATCATTATCTCATGTCCAATATCTAATATAAGGGGGCGGGGGCGGGGACGAACCAACCGACCAGCGATAAGAATAAGACTAACTACGCCATACACTCGACAAACTACCCATTATTACTCTTCAGTTTTTCCTTTTAAGTATATATTATTTTATTTTGGACAATAAATTTGTTAAATCTTTAATTTCAATTGGATCATAGTTAATGTTTTCAACACTTACATTTATTCCTCTTAGGCTTTTCTTTTCATGTATATGCCCATGAACATTAATAAAACCCCGAGGTATTTCTCCCTCATCTAAAGGATTATGACTAAATATCCAGTTATCAATTTCCAATGTTCCTTTAATTAACATAAATCCTGCATTTCTAACTGCTCTATGGTCGTGATTTCCTCTAATTAGAATGATTTTACCATTTAGTCTATTTCTTATCTGAGTTATCTCCGAATTATCTCCCAAAGCAAAATCACCTAGATGAATTACTAAATCTTCTTTTCCAACTTTTTCATTCCATCTTTTTATAATCATTTCATTCATCTCCTTGATATCCTTAAACGGTCTCCCAGTATATCTGATGATATTTTCATGGTTAAAATGAGTGTCTGATATTACAAATATTTTCTTTTCATTTTAATACCTCGATAAGGAAATCGTGCACATCTAAGAATAAATCATAATCCTTACGTTCATATAACATTTCTTTATCCATATCATTTGTTCTTTCTTGCCGAGACGATATGTCCTTGTGATGCATTATACTATTCCTTACTTTTATCATTTTGTCTGTAGAAATTTTCTCTTTCAAACCAATTCTTTTATTTTGCATAAAATTTATCAAGTCTATGAGGTCAAAGTGTTGAAATTTTGGTAGTTTGGTCTTTCTTTGCATTTCATCAAACCTTTTTACTTTTCCTAGACTTTCAGGTGTTTTCTTATATCTTAACCAATTACACATATCCTCATTTTTCAGATTGTTTTTAATTAAGATGTCTCTGATTTTTCTTTCAAACTCATTGAACAGACAATAAAAATAAACATAAGCCAATGAGTTAATTAAATCGCAGAAGTGAATAACACCTACTACCTCTCCGTTATCTATCACAAAAAACAGATTATTTTTTCTTGACTTTTCTATAAAATCAGTTATGCTATCCGAAGGGGAAAGGGTTTCATCTCTTACTATCTCTTCTTTTGAAAAATTTTTATTTGATTTGTTAAAAAGCATATAACTTTTGAAGTCTTCCGATGGAAGAATATCAATATCTTTATTTTGACAGAATTCTGTAGGATTACCTAAGTCTTCATAAAACTTAACTTCTTTCGTCATTAAGTCGTTTATCTTTATTAATGGGGCTATTTTGCTTGATATTGATGACATATAATCATCTAATTCTCATGATATAAAATTCTTTCTATCCTCTAAATATCCTCTTTCTGCCAATTTCTTCCTGAGCACATCCATAAGATTTTTGTCATTCCCCATAAACTCATTGCTTACATCAAGAACAACAATCTCTTTGTCTAAGGCTTTGGGAAATTCTTAATAATATGGAACTTATGAACATCTTTCATGCAGAAGATAATATCTGCCCAAGCTATTGCTTCCTTCGATATGACTGTTTCTGCGTGTGGCAAAATCCCGCAGGATTTCGCTTCGTAGTCCTTGCTACTTTCGAATAAAGAAGCGGCAGCGGGGCTTCTGTCCAGGTTGCTTGAACATACGAAAAGGAGATGGGTTTTCATATTAATTGAGAGGTTGGTTAGTTGATTAATCTTATGATTGCTGGGCTGAGGGGCGAGCTAAAACTCAAACGAAAATAACTCTAAATCAACCACTAATACTCCGAACCACACAAATTATAGATAACTACCTCCACTCCTCTACCCTCTTTTCCCTCAAATCCTTTGAATAATATAACCTTTCAACTTCTCGGCTTATATCCCCCACCGCCTTTTCATCTTGTATTTCAATAATGGATTCATAATGCGTCTTAAATCCACTGTAGCTGAAATTAGCTGAGCCAAGATAAGCCACGGTTTCATCAATAATAAAAATCTTAGAGTGAATGAGCTCTGTGCTCTTAGGGTTTGCTCCAGAAGTTGAATCAAAAACCTTAATCCTAAAAATTGGAGTGTATTCTATTCTACAGGGCTTTTCAAAATAGTAATATGTTATGATACAAATAGCCACTATAAATATAAATATCGAGATGAAAAGCAGAACTTGGGCTAGGAAAGAAAAGGGAAATAATATAAGCGAAAACAAAAGCACAATTAAACCTGCAAATAATCCTCTCTTTCTGCTTTTCTTCTTGTTGGAGTCATCAATTTTTGTTTCTTTAACTAAATCTTTTATAGTTAAATCTGTGTACCTTCCTGCTCCTATGAGCTTGTCACAAGTTATTAGAGTTACATCTTTTCCTTTTTTGCTCAATTCAACTAGCTCTTTGACATAACTCGCAGAAAGGTAAGGAGAGACTATTTTAACTGATTTTTTAGCATTCTTTATTACTTTCATTAATTCCTGTCCCGCATTCCTTCCAATATAGATATTATCGTAATTGCTAGAGGTTCTCATAGACATAGGAGTAATCTAAGGAATAAATGCTTTTCTATCTCCATCAAACAACAAAAGCCCTACTAAACCCCCGAAACCTCCCCCACATTACCAAAAGACAGATTTAGACAAAATTACAAAAGGATATAATAAATAGTGAAGAAACTTAAATATTAGATAGACTTAGAATAATTGGAGGGTAAATAATACATGGGAGATGACGAAAGCGATTCGGAAGAATATTCAAGAGAAGAAAGAGATGCTGATGAAGCTGAAAGAAGAAAGAGAGAAGTAGGAAGGGCACCCTATGGAAGCAGTGATTATTGCAGGAATGCAGCATACATACTTAGATCGTATTCAAATCCAAACAGTGAGACTCGCGAAAAACTCAGGGAACTTGAAAGAAGAGGTTATTAGGAAGGGCGAGATGAGGCTGAAAAGGAAGAAATGACGACTGGTGCTAACTGAAACGACAACTTCGTTTCTAATACTGCTAGTTTATGTGAGTTTTAGAAACGAGTTACCCTATGAAACAAGAAACCCTACAAAACGCCTTGTTTCAAAAAGAGGCATTTTTTGACTCTTTCTGAAACGACACGAAAGATTTATATACGATGGAGGCATTACCCATTTATGAAAGCAATAAATGCCATACATTCGGCTTTACTAAATAGAGGGAAGATATTCAAAAAAAAGGAAATACTTAGTTTATCTGAAGAATATAAGCGACTCAAACTTAAAGATAATCCAAAGCAAATTATACAATATTTATCTAAGCATAATTACATAAAAAGAATATTTTTAGGTTATTATTATGTTAACTCATATGATGAAAGAAAGAGAAATTTCTATAATTACTCAGATAAGGAACTTCTGTTTTATGTATTAAATAAAGAAAAAATAAAATGGTATCTTGGTCTTAATACTGCGATATATGAACAAGGTAAGACCTGGCAGACACCTAATATGCTAAATATAATAAACACTAAATTAAGCGGTAAGAGAAAAATAAATGGACTTAGTATAAAATTCATAAAAGCAAAAGAAAATCTTATTTTTGGGTTAAAAGAATCAAAGACAAAGAATAAAATAAGTTATTTTTATTCAGACCCTGCAAAAACCTATATAGATAAAGTTTATTTCAAACAGACAGATAGTTTAGTAAGAGTAAAAAATACTCAAGAATATCTAAAGAGGTATCCAAAATGGGTTGGCAAGAAATAAACATAAGCAGATATATAGAACAGTTGAAGATTAGCCTGAATTTAAAAAATAATGACAATCTCTTGGAAAAAGACCTTCTTTTAACTTTAATTTTAGCTGAATTTGAAAAAATGGATTTGGGAAAAGATTTAATTTTCAAAGGCGGAACCTTGCTTTCGAGGAATTATCTAAAATATCATAGATTCTCAGAAGATCTGGATTTTGTGTACAAAGATTCTTCAAATATCCGAGAACTTACTAGAAACCAGAGAGAAAGGAAGATAAAAGTATTTCTGGACTTCTTTACTCCAAAGCTAAAGGAAGTGGCTGATGCTTTGGGTTTGGTATTTAGCATAAATAGAAGCGATAGAAAATTCTGCAAAATGTTGAGTGGTAGAGTAGTCTATACGTTCAAATTATACTATTCAGATTTAAAATACATTAAAGTTGAGATAAACTTTGTAGAGAAACTAATTAATAAACCTGAAAAAGTCTCCATAAAAACAATAACTGATTTCTTTGATTCGAAAGCCATTCTATATGATCTTGGATTGTCCTATCAAAATTTTATAGTTTTAAGTTACCCAATTGAAGAAATTATTTTAGAAAAATATAGGGCAATATTAACAAGAAATGCATTGGCAGAAAGAGATTTATTTGATTTATTCTTAATACCGAACTCGTTAAATGCAAACATAGAAGAGATTGTCACCAAAATAGCATGTTCTTCACTTATCAAGAAAGACCTCAATACCCTAATTGCAAACAATTTAATTCTTTTGAATGAGGGTAATTTCTTTAAGAGTAGAGAAAAGATAGAAGACTTGGCAGTTATTAAGTATAGTCCAGATGAGTTTACCTACTTTAAGCAGAAAATACAACCCAAACTCATAGAGATATGCAGGAAGTTTTTAGAAGCGGAGTAAGAATAGAAGGGGATGAGTTACTTTGAAGTTTATCTTAATTGTTAGAGCCGTATTCTTTCTTTAATTCATCTATTTCTTTTTCGCTGAAAACTCCTCTAAATCTTTCGCATAGACTTATGTATTTATCTTTATCTTCTTGTATCTGCGCGATATCCATTAGAAAATAAATTATCTCTTGCTTGCCCTGGTCTTTTTTAGTCATTCCTTCTGTTTTAATAAGCATTCTTGTCTCTAAATTTTTTAGTTGCAATTCGTTTAAATTATCAAGCAGAATATCTTTATCTGAGTCAAAACCATAATAATCTAATGAATAAGTGTATTCAGAAATTTTATCAGCTAATTCTTCACTATCGCAAGTCTTAACAAGACAAATAAAATAATTTCTGACAATTAAATCAAAATCTTTAGTTAGCATTGCTAAAAGATCGTTATAGTCAAATAAATCTTCTTCTGCACAGGAGTGAATTAGTAAAAAGGGCACTAATTTATGATAACAATTTTTGCATTCTTCCAGTTCGTTATTTTTAAATTTCTCCTTTAGTATTCTAAGGTATTGCTTTATTATCTTTAATCCTTCATTATCGTACATTTTGTCCATGTGATAATTGCCCTTTTTAGCATCCGCTATAAAACAATCAATATCTTTTTCGAGAGTTTCTTCGGTTAACTTATATTTTATTGTTTTTATTAGTTTCATCTTTATCCTCTTTGTTTAAAATATCTCAAAAAAATTATTCTTATTTGGGTTCTTAGTTATCTTATTGTAATAACTAGGATATTCTTCCCTTATTCTTCTTAATTTTTTCTTCAGATAGTCTTTTTTGCACTTTTCTGAACAGAATAATAGGACTTTTTCATCAGCGAATTGGGAAGCTAACCAAATGCCTTCATTAAAACTATTCCTGTAGTTTTTGCATTTTGTCATTTTATTATCCTCAAAAATGGAGAAGGCTCAAGCCATCTCCATTCATGATTATTTGAATGGGTTATTGTAAGAAAATCCTTTGCCCTTGAGACTGCGACGTAAAACAACCTTAATTCGTCATCTCTCTTTATCTTATCTAACTTGTCAAAATAAAATGGGATGACCTTATCATTGCATCCTGCAATGATAACATGCTTCCATTCTAGACCTTTAGCGCTGTGAATGGTGCTTAAAATTACTTTGTTCTTGTATTTTTCCCTTCTTTCCATTTCAATCAGGCTGTCAAGAAAAGCAGTTACTCCCTCACCATCATACTTAAACTCTTCAAAAAGCGCCTTAAGAGTTTCTATATTCTCTTCCTTCTCTTCTATTTTCTCGTGCTCAGAGGCGTATTTTTTGTGTATTCTTTTATGATAATCAAAGAACTTCAAAAAAGATTCAATAGGATTTTTTAAATCATCTTTAACAATCGTGTTTAGCCTACAAAGATTATCGGCAATTTGTGGGGATAAGCTTATCTTATCAATATGGTTTAGAGAGTCCAGAATTGAGGAATTATTTTCAATTGATAATCCCTCTAATTTGTCAATCTTAGCTTTTCCAATGCCCTCGATCAAACCAAGCACTCTTTCAAATTCAATTTTTGAATATGGATTTGCCTTTAATCTCAAAAAGGCAATAATGTCTCTTATTTCCTCTCTGTCAAGAAATCCTCTTGCCCTTGACAAATGGCAAGGGATTTTATTTCTTCTGAATGCTCTCTCTATCTGCTTCCCCAAATTATTTGTCCTGAAAAGAATAGCTATATCTCCAAGATTCTCCTTTCTTTTAATTAATTGCTTTACTTCTGAAACAAAAAAATCAATCTCCTCGTCAAAAGAATAAAATCCCCTTATCCTTATTTTTTCTCCATTTTCCCTTGTGCATTTTAATTTTTTATTTATCTTAAAAGATAAACTTTTTATTATCTTGTTTACTGCTTCGATTATCTCCCTACTGGATCTATAATTATCTTCTAATATTATTTTTTGATGCTTCTTGTCAAACTTAAAAATTAGTTCATTAGAGGCGCCCCTCCATGAATATATATTCTGGCAATCGTCGCCTATTAAGCAGAGGTTATTATTCTGAATTAATTCCAATATATTTCTTTGCACTACATTCAAATCTTGAGCTTCATCAACCATAATTGCCTTGAATTTGCTTGTATAATAGCTTTTTACTTTTTCATTTTTATTAAATAATTTGTAAGTCAGCAAAAGAATATCGTCGAAATCAAGTATATTAGATTCATTTAATTTTTTTTGGTACTCCTTGTAAACTCTTATGCCTGCTTTTTTAATTGCAGAATTTACTCTAATAATATCTCCCCCAATTGCCTCTTCAATTAGTTTATTTGTTTCTTCAATATCACTGCCTTCTTCGAGATCTTCATGATGTATCCCTGCATTTTTGAACCTGTTTATCCTATCCAAAAAATATAGCACATTATCATTTACAGGATTTAGCCCTAGCTTGTGGATTACTTCTCTGATTATCTTTTTTTTATCATTTTCCTCTGTTAAAAGAGTAAAACCTTGCCTTACCCCTGCCTCTTCAGGGTTTTCTCTCAATATCTTTAGAAATAATGAATGCATTGTTCCAATATATTTTGGGATCTTCTTCGTTCTTTTGCCAATTTTTTCAGTCATTTCTTTGGCGGCTTTATTAGTAAAAGTGGTCATCATTATTTCTTCAGGGCTAAAATTGCAGTTCTCAATAAGATTAAGATATCTTTCCACTATGGTAGTAGTTTTCCCTGTTCCAGCACTTGCTACTATAAGCAAATTGCCTTCTTTGGTGTTTATTGCCTCTTTTTGCGCTTTATTCAATAATGTTTGTCCTTCTTTCATTTTTTCGCCTCTTTAGTTTTCACCAATTTCAGATATTCTTCATTAATAAGCACCCACCAGTTTTCTGCGGTATCTACTTGTTCATCTTCAATAGTGGAAAGCCAGTATGTTTCAAAGTTATAGGCTAATATTTCTCCCAAAACTTCCTGCTCATTATTAATCACAGCATAGACTGTGGCAATTACAGGGGCAGGCCAGTCTAATCCATCATCTAAATCATCTTTATTAATATCATAATTAACATAAATTCCAGACTTTATTTTCTTGGTCTTAGGAAGTTTTGGCAAATCCTTCAAAAATTTATCTGCTCCGCTAACTTCTAAAGCCCATTTTTGCAACTTCCTTGCATTTTGCAAACTCATTCTATATCTACTCATTTTCCTATCTCCTCTTCTGATTTATCTAGGCAACATTTCTTATATTTCTTTCCAGAGCCACAAGGGCATGGCTCATTTCGGCCTATTTTCTTTTCATGCGATATTGGGAATTTTACTAATTCAGGAAAATTAACTCCAAGAGATTCTGATTTTTCACCGATAAATTGAATAACATCATTACTATTTTGAAGAGTTATGGTATCAAAGTCTTGAGTTCTAAACAAATCCATCATTTCATTAAGATAAAAAATAGCACTAACTTTTGCATCTTTAATTTTGTAATATTTATTCCTATAATCATATATCTCAATTAAATTCAGATATGCTGCAATCAATTTAGAATTTAATTCAATAGCTTTTTCATAATGTTTAATTGCTTCAGAATATTTGTTAAAATTTCTTGCTATATTTCCTGCCCTTAAATTAAGTACTGCATTCTCTGGCTCTTCTTTAATCCTATTTAGAATATAGTCATAAGATTTTTTAAATTGTATGGGATTATTCTCGACCATTACTTTACTATCTGCTGATACTACTCCTGTTCTATTTCCCATTATTGTTCCCATTGCTTGAAACATAATGTCTCTACCCCCCTGTATTGTTGGTTTGATATTATTACTAAAACAATATCTGCACATTATTTCATTTTCAAAATGAAATTCTGACTTCTTATCTCCTAATATCTTTATAAGACCTGGATTAATATTCTGCTTTTTTTTACATTCTAAACATTTGAACTGTATTTCTAAATCATCTTCATGAGTAAACATTCTTTTTTTTAACTCTCTTTGGTTAATTTTTTTAGTAATAGATTCTTCTTTAAGAAACTCCTCTGCAAGGGGCTTCAATTTTTCAACATCCTCTTTAAGACTTTGTTCATAACCGACAGGATCTTCAAGCATTTCTAGGGTACTTTTTATTTCTATTTTTTCAGACTTGGATATCCTATCAAGACTAATAAGTTCTTTCAACAATGGAAGAATCTCTTTTTTTCCTTGTTTCGGAAAATCAGAAGTAAAGGCATCAATATAAAACCACTCATCATATTTATCTTCATTTTTTAAATAATCTTCCGTAATTTCTTTCATAAATTCATAGACCTCATCGTTTTTTATCTCAGTTAAAGCTCCTACGAGAAAAAAATAGAATGTCTTTTTTTCAAATTGGCGCTTATTTTCTTCAATTAAAGGTAAAATTGCAGGCATACCAATCTCTGTTAATGCAAGCATTGCATCTTCGCCATAATCTCCATAATCTTTTTTTTCAATTTTAAGAATATAATTAATTAGAGGGAAAATGGATTTTTCATTCTTGATATTTTTGAGAATTTCCAAAGCAAAAACACTACTCCAAGTTCTCACATTCCTTAATAATTGGTGCAATAAATCCAATGATTCGTCTCCCTTTTTTGATAGCTTATTAATTACGGGCTCGAGTTTTTTCTTAACTTCTGAATATTTCAATTCATATCCATTTTCATTATCATATTTTTTTAGTTCTTCAATTAATCCACTTATTTCCTTGTCCATCTTAGATATCCTTCAAAGAAAGCCTAAAGGCTTTCTCTTTTTTAGTTAAATCTATAATTTCCTTGTCAATTTCTCCCCTGATAATAGCTGGACCCAACTTTAGATAATTGACTGATGAAAATTTATCATAAACTCCTTTTTCTTTGATTAATTTTACTATTTGTTCTTTATCTTCAGGATAAATAACTTTTTCATATTCCTTGATAAAGCATTTTTTATTATTTCCAAACAAAACCTCAGTATTCTTTTCTTTTGCAAGAGCAATAATCTTCTTCTTTAATTCATCTTCTTTTAATTCAATTTCTTCTTTCTGCCTATGCAATCTTTCAAACTCATCAACTAACCCGTTATCGTTGCTCATTTCTCCTTTCCTCTCTGAATTTGTTGGACTTCCCAGGAACCATGTTTCCTTCCACCAACTCTCACTAATAATCCTTTATTCTTTAACTTTTCAAGATATTCTTTAACTGTATCTGCAGTTATATTAAGCTCCTTGGCTATTTCTTCTCTTGTAATAGTTGCGTTTTTCTTGATTGCATTCAGTATTTTTTGCTCCAGTTCTGTTGGCTTTTGGGGGGTCTTTTGGGGGGTCTTTTGGGGGGTATCTCCTGCAAGTTTACCCAGTTCCTCATGAGTAGGTCTAAACAAAGTTACGGCAAAAAATTTGCCAAATTGAAATAATGGTTCTTTTAAGCCTGCTCTTTTCATCTCTTCCCTGATCCTGCCTATTCCGCTTCCTATATGTTCAACTAACTCTAATTTATTGAATAGACTAAAAAGGGTAGGGTTTCTCGAAAGGCTTCTTGTTCCGAATTCTTTTTCTTTGATAATTAAGCCTCCAGGATTGCTTATTTCAACTCTATCATCAAAAATATCTACTTGTATATATGCTCCTGTTTCAGAATAATCTCTATGAGTCATCGCATTAACTATACATTCCTTTAATGCTTTATCAGGAAGTTCCAATATTTCTTTTCTTGGACCAAACCCCTCCATCCTATAAACTGTTTTCAAATTAGCATGTAGAAACTTTAGAACCTCCTCATAGTTAGAATGAATATCTAACTGAAAATCTTTCTTATCTAAAATAAATGTTTTGTCTAATCCCTTAAATAAAACGCATGTGACTGTTGCCTGAGGAATAAATCTCTCTATGTTATCACAGAAGAATAAAACTCCAGCGTTCTTGAATTTATTTTCAACAATAACTCCTATATTCTTTAGAATAGATTCATCAGAAATAACTCTACTTAATTTTGCTTTATTTAGATAGGTAGTAAGCTTTGTTTTGTCATATCCATCTTTAAAACTAAAAGTGGGGTGAATGGCTTCATCAAAAAGTATTTTTCTCTCTTTGTTAAAAAATTCTCGTATTTCATCTGTAGATAATTTTTGAGAGTTGCTTCCCTGCCTTAAAAAGAAACCAGTCGAACATCTATAAGGTTTATTTAGCCCTTCATCAACATTTACAATAAGAACATTGTCCATTGTTTCAAGTTTAATATCAATCGAGGGATCACAGTTTCTTGCTAGATCTTGAATTTCAGACTTTAGCTTATTTGATATTTCAATGCCCTTGACTTTTCCCTGATCATCAACACCAATAATAATTCTTCCACCATCCGTATTTGCAAAAGCCACAAACTCTTTACCTAAACTTCTGGAATCAAAACTTTCTTTAAACTCTAATTTCAATCCCTCTCCTTGTTTCAATAAAAAATCAAATTCTTTTTTATCCATCTTTTGCAAACTCGTTTATAGCCTCCCAATCCTCCCCGTATTAGTTGAGATATACTCAATCATACATAAACATCAAAATACTGCTATAAATTCCTTTCCATTGTTCATTTTATATCATAACACATGATTATCCCTATCATTTTTATTAACTTTCATTACTTTTTCGTAATATCTTGGGTAATTTACTTTTATTCTTTCCAATTTCATTTTAACAAACTCTTTTTTGCATTTTTCAGAGCAAAAAAGCAAAGGAGAATTACCCTTGAATTGTGATTCAACCCATATTCCTGAACTTGCTTCATTTTGACAGTTTTTACATTTTGTCATTTTAGACTATTAAGAATCAAATCTCCATACCTCTCAAATTTCTTATCACCTATTATAATCCTTAGGGATTCGGGAGTATCTGGTTTTTGTTTTGCTATTTGTCTTAGCACAGAATCGTGAAAAACGACATAGGGTGGAAAGCCTTCTTTCAGAGCGACTTCCATTCTTGCCCTTCTTAATTTCATAAATAACTTCTCTTCATCTGGGCTCAGGTATATTTGATTAGACTGAACACCTCGATTTACCACCATGCCTACACCGTGATTTACCCCAGTACTTACACCATGATTTACACCTATACCTACTCCCTTATTTAGAGAAATTAACTTTTCATCAACTTGCTCATAGACTTTATCAAATAACTCATTGAATTCTTCTACATTGTCAATGTTTATCTTGAAAGAACCGACGTACCATCTACCTCCTGTTGTTTGCTTCAAATCTACTGATATTTTGGAAGCATTTGTACTTTGCGGAAGGTTTTGATTTTCTTCCATGTTTTTATTAGATTTTATCAGGTTTTACAGATATAAATTCCTTTCTATTTCAAAACTCCACCTAAAACCCTCCGAACATTTGATTTTACACAATACCTAAAAGAGTTACCCTATGAAACAAAAAACCATGAAAACGCCCCGTTTCAGAAATAGTCAAAAAATGCCTTTTTTTGAAACGACACGAAAAGTTTATAAAGAGAGGTTATGTCTAAATAACATAAAACCACATTTTAGGTTAACTAAACATAACAAGAATTGGTGTATCAAACGCACCGATTCAAACAAAATATGAACAATACAAATGAAGAAAGACTAATCGAAGCGTTGAAGAGAAGCAATAAATGGTGGGGCAATTCTTTTAAATTAGAATATAAGCCCCGAGAAATCTACCCTGAAATAAAGCGATTTTTTTCAAAAAAGCAGATAATTGCTCTAGTTGGACTGAGAAGAACAGGTAAAACCACCCTCATGTTCAAACTTATTGAGGAAACTTTCACATCAATGAATAAGGAAAACATAGTTTATTTTTCTTTTGACGACTTCAAAGAGACCAAACTCCTGGAAGTAATAAAAGGTTATGAAAGGCTAATGAAAAAGAACATTGATGAAGGGGATTATTTTTTCCTTTTTGATGAAATTCAAAAAGTCAACAATTGGGAAGAGCAACTTAAAAGAATATATGATGAATATCCAAATATTAAATTTGTTATTTCGGGTTCTGAATCCTTATTTATCCGCAAAAAATCAAGAGAGAGTTTAGCGGGAAGAATTTATGAATTTCACGTTAAAACCTTAAACTTTAGAGAATACCTGACATTTAAAGAAAAGAAATTTAATAATATTCAGCTTCATAAAGAAGAGATTCTTAGAGAATTTCATAATTATCTTATATGCAATGGCTTCCCTGAAATCATTACTGAAAGCAAAGAAGATGCTTCAAAATATATAAAAGAAAATGTCCTTGAAAGAATAATTTACAGAGATATACCTCAAATAGTCCCAATTGAAGATCCTGCTCTTTTGGAATCAATTTTCAAGATAATATTAGAAAGCCCAGGAGAAATCATAAATATGAACGAATTAGCAAAGGAGATGGGGATTGCAAGACAGACAGTTTCGATATATCTAGATTACTTGGAAAAATCATTTCTGATAAGAAAACTATATAACTATTCAAAAAACGCAAGAAAAACACACAGGAGGTTCAAGAAGTATTATCCGACAATCCTACTTCCAGATATTATTGACAAGCGGGAGATATTTGGAAAAGTATTTGAAAGTGTAATGGTTAATCAGATTGATGCTGAATTCTTTTGGAGAGATGAATATAAGAATGAGGTAGATATTATTCTACCAGATACCCTAACTGCCATAGAAATAAAATCGGGAGATATAAAAGAAAGAGACCTTGTTTCGCTTAAAAGATTCATTGATAAGTTCAAGTCGAAGAAAAAAATTGTAATTTCCTATGATTTAGAAAAAGAGATATCTGGGATTTCGGTTGTACCATTTTTCAAATATCTTTTGAAAGAGCAAGAGATTATTCTCATATAGACAATTCTGTTAAGAGAAGTTTGAATAATTCAACTTCTACAAAGGAATTTTCAAACTTCTTCTTAGAGAACTTTGATTTTTGCAAAGTTCTCTTAATTGCCGCACTGTTTTCAGAATTGTTCTATTAGAGAATTCTGAACAAATATACAATTTAATAATCAGAATTTTCTATATCTACTCCCTAACACACCTTCAGTCATAAAACATATCTTTAAAATAGTTTTTTCACACTAAACACTAAATTATTAAATATGTAAAATGTTCAAAAAATCAGAACTAAGCGAAGGCATGTTAAATGCCATAAAAATGAAATGCTAGAATACTTAAGTCCATTGCTATAAACTAAAGAAGAAATAATACTAATTCTTATTTCTATATGCCAAAACCAAACCCGAGATAACAATTATCCCTAGGATGGTTAAGAAACTATTCAAATTTTACTTCTGAAATAAACTTGCTGTCTCCTTTATTAAATCCCTTGTAATTTCTGTAACTGACCGATCAGCATCAACAATTTTTACTTCTTTTCTATCAGTCATTAATTTTAAATAAACCTAAAAACTACTAAAAAAATGAAAATGAAAGTTTTAACCATGAATTTATGGAGATATTATAAATGGGAGAAAAGAAAAGAAAAAGTAGTTAATTTTTTGAAAGAGCAAGATTCGGACATTATTTTTTTGCAAGAAGTTGCCTATGATGAAAGGTTAAAGGACAAATGGTCAGATCAAGTTAATGAATTAAACGAACAAATTAAATATTCAGATTCAGTATTCGGAAAACTTATGGAAATGAAGAAATGGCATGAAAAACCTATTGACTGGATCATGTATTATGGTTTTGGCATTTTATCAAAATATCCCATAATGCATTCCGAGGTTATCATATTGCCTCCTGTTGAAAAAAATAAGAAGTTCGGTTTTATGCATGTCGTTATAAAAACTCCTGAAGGAGATGTAGATTTGATAAACGTTCATTTTGAGAATACCAATGCAGGTTCAAAAGAACATCTAAGAAAGACATTAGAATGGTGTGATAAAAAAGGTATAAAGCCTATTATTGCAGGTGATTTTAACATGAAAATAACTGAAAATCTGATAGAACTTGCAGAAAAATGTTATCAAATATCCTATCTAATAAAACCCTATAAATCTTTCATGCCAACAGAATTTTCTCATGATAAAATTCCAATAACTCTAGATTATGTAATCTCTCATAGGGATAAATTTGAGATGGAAGATGTAGAATGTTTCAATAATAAAGTCTCAGATCATAGCCCCGTAATTGCAAAGATAAATATAAAGAGATAAGTTAATTTGGTTTACGAGCTAAAACAACTTTTATACTTCATCAGAGAAGAATACTTCCAAGCAAGTGAAGCATAACCCAATTCAGACTCGAATCCAAGGTCCTTGTTTGTATTTGCTTTTTTCATTACATCGCACAAATTGGATGAAGTTATTTGATTTACATATTTAGAATGGACAATTAAAGTTACTTCAGCATTATCCAATGTGCCTTCCTTCATTCCGTCTTTTGTTAAAATATATGACTTCTCCCAAACCCTTTCTCCCTTTGGAAAACTGAAGAACCTAACATAAAGTGATTTCCCAGATGGCAAATCCTGAATCATCGGGTTCTTAGGAAGATTTTTGACAAGATTTGCATAATTTGGCGCGGTTGTTTTAGTCGATGTAGAACTTTTTGAAGCAGAAGAAGTGCTTTTTACCACATTTCCAGTAGTCTTCACACTCGTTTTAGTATCAACCTTTTCAGATGAATTATTCATTGTCCACAGAGCGAATATGCTACCTCCAATTACTAAAATCGTTATTACAATAGCTATAATCTGCTTGTTCATATAAAATAGCGTAAAAGTAGGTTTTTAAAGTTGTTTTCCCCTGTCAATTTATGGATCTAACCAAGATAATAAAGAAGAACAAGACAGAGTTCATTATCTTAACAGTCATCTTGCTTTTTGCTCTCTTCCTTCGATTATGGAGTTTAGGCTCTGCCCCTCTCTGGGTTGATGAAAGTATATCTGCAAATACTGCCCAAGCCATCCTAGAAAAAGGCATTCCAGAGTTTGATTCAGGATATATCGATGAAAGAGCATACACTTTCCATTATATTCAAGCCTTCTTTCTTTTGTTTGGAATAAATGACTTTACAGTAAGACTAGTTTCAGTACTATTTGGTCTTCTGACAATCTTATTAGCTTTCTTCATAGGAAAAGAATACTCTAAATCGGGAGGATTAATAGCTGCGGCCTTCGCCGCCTTGTTTTATCTCGAAGTTTTCTATTCAAGACAGGCAAGAATGTATCAGATGTTTCAGTTTTTCTTTTTCCTTACTCTTTATTTGCTTTACAAATCAAAAGAAAAACCTCTTTTGTTAATTCCTACAATAATCTCTTTCTTCCTAACCTATGATACACATCTAGCAGGTTTAATCCTTGCTCCATTTATTATTCTTCACATTTTAATTTATAATCGAAAATATTGGTATTCCGCAATTTTGCCGGCAATTCCACTAGTACAAAAATTGATTCCTGCATCTTCTCTTTCAACAGGTGTTTCCGAGAGTGCGATAAATTATGCAAGCACCTATTTCTCATACACCTACAGCATAACCTATATTCTCATTCTATCAGTAATCGGATTAATCTGGGCATTTACAAAAGACAAAAGACTAACTTCATTCCTAATATTGCCTTCAATTGTTCTTCTAATAGGCATATTCTCCCTGCAAGTCTTCGCATTTAGGTATGCTTACTTCTTTGTCTTCCCATTAATCCTATTTTCCGCAGTCTTATTCGGATTCCTCTATGATAAATATGGTAAATTGATGTTAATCCCAATAATTATTCTTATTCTGGTGCCATCTAATCTATTCTATCAGCAAACCTATGTGAACGTAATCAAACCAATTGATTATAATTATAACGACTTCTCTGCCCCTGAAATCAATTATAAAATCCTCCCTTCAAATCTAACAAATGAATTAAAGAACAGCACAATTATGACTTTCTTCTCTCCAGAAGTTGAATGGTATCTAAAGAATCCAGATTACGTCTTCCCATTCTCCCTAGATGGAAGAGGAGAGGATCAAGTATCTAGAAACTCAACAGATGGAAGAATAGTTGATATTTACAGCGGTGCTCTTATCTCAACCTCAAAACCAAATGGTTCATTCTACTTCCTAGCAGACTATTTCGGGGCAAGCAAGTTGAAAACAGGGCAAAGAGAGCAGTTTAACAGTATAATAGCCAATTGCACAATTAGCTATGAAAACTCTGATTTGAGAGTTTATTCTTGTTTGTGATTGTCTATATCTAAAAGATGCTCTTTCCTTATCAATATTTTTTCATTGCAGCATTCCAATAAAGCATTTGACATTGAAAGCCCAGACTTTCTCTTTCTATCTGTAAAATATGCTAAAATAACTTTCATTCCATATTCTTTTGTTATGACGTCTAATACTGGAACAAAATCGGTATCTGCAGTAATCAAGATTATTTGTTTAACTTCTTTTCTTTGGGCAGTTCTTAGTAAATCTAGTGTCAATAATGTATCAACTCCTTTTTGATGGATTTCCCCGCTTCTATCTCTTACTACTCTTCCTTCTCTAACATAAACTGCAGGCCTCACACTTTTTAATTTTTCAATAAATGTGTCATATCCCGCTTTTCTTTTATTTTCTTCTTCTGTAGGATTTTGACTTTGGTAAGGTGGTGCAGTATAATAATAAACAAAATTACACCAAAGCTTCTTTTCTTTACATAGACTTATAGCAAATTTTTCTAACTTATATTTTAGATGCTTACCCTCTCCAAAAAACCTATTAATATAAGATAAATAACCTGCATCTACAAAGACAATAGTCTCTTTATTATCCATTAGGGATTATAAAAAACATCGGGCAACCCCGAAGGATCACCCGGGTTTATGTTAATAATATCAATTTTTACGATTATATAAGGCTTTCGGGAGGTTTACTTTGAGAAATGACAATAAGAACCTTTATATACCGTTTTCTTATTCAAAAATGGTAACAAAATGGCAGATTTCGATAGAGAGATAGACAAGGCAGTTGAAGGCAAATTCTTAATCATAGATAAGAAACTCAAAGAGGCTTTTACAAGCGTAAAGAAGGATTTATCTGAAGTTAAAGCTTCTATAGACAAGAAAGACAAAACTCCTGCCCCTGAGAAAAAGGTAGATACTAAGCAAATAGAAGATAAAATTGAATTATTAAATGAAGAAATAGAAAGACTTTCAGCTCTTTCTATCAAAAGTCCAAAAGTAGACAATGAAAAGCTCAAATTGGAGAAAGAAATACTCCAATTAAAGATAAAAGAAGCAAGGGAAGCGCAAAAGAACAACTCAACAGGAAGAATAAGCCGTTTAATCAATAGAATAGGCGTTTGGAAAGAGAAGCACAAACTCAACAAGCAATATAGAAAGCAACTCGAACAAATAAACAACAAGCACGATGAATTCGAGCAAGAATTGATTGAAAAGACAAAACAACTCGACAAATTATACTCTAATAGTACAAAAAAGGCAGAAAATAAGTTTGAAGAAACGACAAGAAGGATTGAACAGGAAAGAGAGATAGATAAACAGCTTTTGACTGCGCAAAAAAATCAGATTGAGAGAGAAAAATCAGAATTATCGAAGGAACATTCAAGAAATCTTTATCAAATAGAAAGAAGATTTGAGAAATTAATTGACAACATTGAAAGCAAGAGAAGGGAAGATAATTCTGCTCTTGCAAATCAACTCTCAGTCATCTCTCAAGACATTGCCTATAACCGAAAAAGAACTGAAAAGACAATTGAAGAGCTTAGGGTTGAAATAGAAGCCCTAAAAAACAAAAAAGTCAGAGATGAAAAGAAAATCCAGCAATTGCAAGAAGAATTGGAAGTGAAGAACGCAAGAAGAACATCGAGATCATTTAGTCTGCCTAAATTTAATATGCCCAAAATCAACCTTCCAAAGTTAAATGTCAATTCCAATGATGTTAAATCTGGCTTCTGGATGGCTGTTCCCTACATCTTCCTAGCCATTTTAGCGATTGTTGCTTTGAATCAATATTTTAGGTGGGACATTGTCTCTCTTAACACAACTTATTGGATTGTTGCAGGAGTTTTGTTCGGGGGTTTAACTTTCTGGCACAATAGGGATAAGATTGAGTCTTCTATGGAAGATGAGAAGAAGACTGAGGAATTGAATGAAAGCAAGAGGGCAAGTGAGTTTGAGTATAGGTTCCCAAGAATTAATAGGATTTGGGGTCTAAGATCTATTGTAAAGTGGATGTATAAGGAAGGATTTTGGTATTCTATTGGGCTGATTGCTATCGTTGTTGTAGGTTTTGTGCTTAGAACAGCCACACTACTTAAAGAAGTTAAAAGTGTTTGGTATGACGAATCAATTTCATTAATTGTTGCTCATCAAATTAATATTGGAGCCGGGCACACATTCTTAAGTGGAGATTTAAATCTAAAATCTTATTTGTATCATGAATATTTAAGCTTATTAACAAATTTAGATTTTAGTCAAATAGTTATGGGAACTTTGGCTAACACTCCATTTTTCTTAATTAGTGTAACTATTATTTATATATGGGGCAAAAGATTCTTTCAAAGTAAAAAAATCGGTTTGTTAGCAAGCTTTTTATTCGTTTTTACTTATTTTAGTATTGAAATGTTCCAGGACATAAGATTTTACGAGATGTTTGTTTCATTTGTTATAATTTCGTTGTTTTTGATGAATTCGTTTATACATTCTTATTTTGCAAGACACCCTATTTTTAAAGTATCAAATATACTAAATTATCTAAGGAGTAAGAATGGTCTTCTGCCAAATTATATACTTTTTCTATTAATCTTAATAACTGCGTGGATAGCATATGATACCACAAATTTGTATGCATTCATACTATACCCTATTTTATTTTTTGGATTATTGATTTTTGTATTTAATAGAAGAATCGAGGGAGTTTATATTTGTGTAATCTCATTTTTGTTGATTTTATTGGGTAATTTATATATTCATAAAGATTCATTTAAAATCATATATCTTATCAAACAACCCTTTTTGCCATGGTTTACTGAAACACCACACAATATTTTTGAGTTCACATCTTATTTAATGCAGCAAGGTTTTGGATACATTATTTTGATGATCCCAATATTAATTATTCTCATATATTTGAACAAGAAAGATACAAATATTCTCTTCCTAAGTTCTCTTTCAATAGGATTATATTTCATGATCGCCTATCAAGGATATGGGCTAAAGGCAGCTAGATATTTTTATATGTTTTTGCCTTTTTTTGTTTTAACTTTAGCTTATACTTTAATTAATTTAGAACATTGTTTTATAAATTACCAAAAAAGAATATTTAAAATTATAGTTGTAATTATCTTAATTATATTATTTAACATATCTTTTATTCAAAGTTATAACCAATATGCATCAGACAATCTTGAACTAAGTAATTTTTTGAAAAACCAAAAAGAAATAAATAATTCAGTCATAATAACTGATTTCAGAACTGCTGCACCCTATTTTATCTATTTCAATAAGACTCCCAATTATATCATTTCAACAAATCCGTCTGGAAGTAATATTACAGATAGTCTTACGGGAGTGAGAGTATATAATTTTAGAGAAATAAAATATCTAACTTCTAAATTATCAAATTTGACAAGCAACAAGTATATAATTTATAGAACTGATAGAGGAGATAATGCAGAATTAGATAAAGTTCTGGATAGTTATGAATCTGTTTTTGACAATAGAAAAATAAAAGTAGTTCTTATAAATTAGATACTTTGTCGATTTTTCAGGAGATAAACTTTTTTATTTTTTTGATTAACAAATAGATTTTTCTGTAGTTTTTAATCAATGGATTATGAATAAAATATTTAGCAAATGCCTTGTCGTCTTCTTCTAATTTGATATGTAAATTTTCTTTATTTGATGACATTCCTCGACCATGTATTCGGAAAATAGTGAAGTTTTTGTTTACATAATAAGGTGTTTCATATCGGATTATACGTAACCAATATTCGTAATCCATTGAAACCTTAAAAGTTTCATCAAATAAACCATATTTCTGAAAAATAATCTTATTCATAAAAGTGTTTGGATGGGAAATACAGTCCTCTGCAAAAATTAAGATTTTTTTTAATATGCTGCGACATTTTGAGTTTGAAATAATCTTAATTTTGCCTTTTGTTTGAGTAATATCATTGCCAATTATCCAATTCGCGCTCTTTTCATGGAAGAGATTTGATATCTCTAAAAGAGTAGATGGACTATAATAATAATCATCACTATGTAAAAACTGAATTATTTTGCCACGTGCATTCTTAATACCATTATTCATAGCACTGGAAATACCATTAGGCTTTCTCTTAATTAATCTAACCTTAATGTCTTTATTTTGTTTGTCATATTTTTCTATCAATTTTAAAGTATTGTCAGTTGAATAAGCATCAACAAAAATATGTTCGAAATTTCTAAATTTTTGATTTTTCACAGAATCTAACATTTTTGGAAGATATTTCTCACTATTATATGTGCAAGTAATTATTGAAATTAAAGGTTTATTTTCCATTTAATTTAGATATTTTCCTCCAATAATAATAAAGAAAGATTATATCTGTTGTAGATTTAGTTATTATGATCGAATAAATAATACCTATAAATCCATATAAATTAATAAACAAATAATTCAAAAATACATGAATAAACCCAAATATAACTAAAAAAGAAGTTGTAATCTTTGCGTGCCCTGTAGATATGGCAAAACCTGTGGGGATTATACCATTTAGAATTTGAGTAAAATAAACAATTAACATCAAATTAAAAATTATTGAAAGAAGTTTTAGATCATACTGAGGAAAAATTAAGGAGATTATCGGTTTATAAAAAACAAATACTAAGAAAGTAATTATTAAACTAAGTAATAATGAAAATAAAAAATACTTTTTAAATTTATCTTTTATTTTAGAAAACTGTTTTAATTCATAATATTTTGTAATTGTCGGTGAAATTATTTGAGAGATAATTGTAGATGGAAGTAATAAAATTAATAATATCTTATTTATAATTTCATAATAAGCTATTTCATTAATAAAATTATAAGTTCCTAGGAAGATAATATCTATTCGCGTATATAAAAATAATCCTACACTTCCAATTCCAACAATTATTGAATACTTTCCAATATTTTTCATAATCTCTGAATTCCACTTTAGATGAAACTCTTTATAACCGAAAGCAACGCCCAAAAGGAGAATAAAATAAAAGAGATTTTGGGATACTAATGCCCCAACTAGACCATATTGTTTTATTAAGAAATAAACAAAAAATAACGAAATGAAACCAAGTATAAGAGAGATTATTGCTAGTTGTTTAAACCTTTTTAATCCACGGTATATCCCATCATAAAGCGACGTCATTGGCGCCAAAAACACCAAGGGTAAAAGCCATAAAACATAGATATATTTATCCTGTAAATATCCAGGGCCAATAATTAAAGTTAATATTGTTACAATTATTGTTAAACCTAAAATAATTATCCCTGAGTTGAATAGAATGAGTTTTAACTTATTTTTATCTGTCGCATTATATTCAGCAACATATTTTGATGTTGCTGTTGAAATACCAAAATCTCCAAACATAATCAGAAAGAAAATAATTGCTAAAGCATAGTTATAGACTCCGAATTCATAAGGCGTTAAAAGTTTAGCACATAAGATAAATATTAAGAAAGTTATTCCCTGTTTTGCAAATATTTGAAGAGATCTCCAAATAAAGTTGTGGATTGTTTCTTTATGCCTTTGATAATGTTTGTGAATTAGTTTTTGCATTATGCTCTAAATACTCCCGTTTTCCAAAATAAAGAGGAAATATATTTCAGAATTATAAAAATAAACGGGACATTAATTGAATAATAAATAACATGATTCCTGAAGTCATCTTTTAGTTTTGTTTTGATTTTAAATCCTTTTATAAAAAATAATTTTGAGGTACTATATTTTTCATCTAATGCATAAGATATTCCTAAATCAACATATAGTTTTTTATATAATAAATTAGTATCTGCATATGAGAGATTATACTTTCCCTCTTTTAGTTTCATTAACATTTTTTTGTGACTTATCATTCTTCTTTCTAAATTTGTAGATAATCTGTCGCCATTTAGATTCTTCTCAACAATTATTAACGGTTTTGAAAAAAAATAAATTTCTTCTTTTTGAAGAATTCTTAAAATTAAATCAACATCTTCTGCAACTGAAAGGGATTCATCAAATCTTAGGTTGCCCAAGGTATCTTTTTTTAACATAAGCGAAATAAGGGCTCCTGCATTTGATTCGAGCAAATCAATAACCTTAATATATCGGTTTTTTGATTTATTCTTTATAATAGTTTTAGAAGGATATTTTACAAAAACATTGGATAATGATGCGCTGATGTCTTGATTTAACATTTCTCTTACACGAAAGCTTATACTTTTAGGAACATATTCATCGTCGCTATCTAAAAATGTTATCAAGTCTCCCTTTGCTATTGAAATCCCTTTATTTCTCGCATTGGAAGGACCTTTATTTTTTTGAAAAACGTATTTAATTCGTTTATCTTTTAAAAAATCTTTAATCGAATTAAAAGTATCATCGTTAGAACCATCATCAATAATTATTAACTCCCAATTTGTATAGTCTTGCTGGATTACAGATCCAATTGATTTCGCAATAGTTCTACTCCTATTGTGGCTTGGAAGAATAATTGTTACAAGAGGCGTTTTATTCATGAGATTTGATAATAAAATTTAGTTAATTTTTTTGCTAAATTATCCCAATCAAACTCTTTAACTTTCATAAAAGCATTCTCTTCTTTAAGGGAATCTTTAGATTTTATTGCTTCTTGTAGCTTTTTATTAAATGCCTTAATATCTCCTCCTTTATACAAATAGGCTGAAGAGTCGTCTAATATCTTCGCTGAACCTTTAGTTGCAACGATCTTCTTTTTTAAAACCATATAATTAGTTATTTTTTGAGGTAATCCTCCTAAAAAGTGTCTAGGAGATAATAATATATCCGAATATGCCGCATAGATTATCTGTTCCCTAAAATTTTTATTTGGAATTAAAACAACATTTTTTAGATTTTCTTTTCGAATAAAATCAGACAACTCCTTACATTCATTTATCAATTGCCCAGTAATTATAAAAAATTTAATTGAATTATGCCTATTTAATTTTGCAACTTTCAAGATATCAGCTACATTTTGATATCGCGAAATACTTCCAGTATAAGTTATTTTTGTTTCCGAAGATTTTCCGAAAGGATTTTTTGAGTTTTTAATCATTTGTTCTATTTCTTTTATATTCGTTCCAGTAGGAATTACCACCTGATTTTTTTGAGAATTATTAAAATAGCTCATTATTGACTTATCTACGTAAACGATGCCGTCTGATTTATTAAGACAAATATTTTCCAATAAATTTAAAAAAAGTTTAATAGGTTTAAATTTATATCTTTTATAAGTTGGTACTTCATCATCAACAATTATATGTGCATCATATATAACTGGAATATTGTAAACTCCCTTTAATGAAAGTCCGCAAATTGTTCCCTCAATATGGTGTGCATGAATTAAGTCATATCTTTTCTGTTTACAAAGACCAAGACCCTTAAGAATTAACATAAAATCTGCGAGTAGTTTGTAGATTTTGGGTCCAGGAGAGTTAGTCTCAATTAATGGGATTTTAGGTGTTCTGAAAATATTTATTATTTTGTCTTTGTATTCAAAATCTCGATTATGGTAAGTAAGAATATCTACCGCATTACCTGCTCTTTTTAGTGCTTCAGCCATTTTCAAAATTCTACTAGGAGTGCCCCTATTTCCAGGAAAAGGACAAGCAGCAATCATAAGAATTTTATTCATTTTAACTTCAGTTCCTCAAAACTTCCCTAATATAATATCTCTTTTCAAAAGGAGAGCTATTGGTTTGTATTTTAATTAAAAGATCTACGATTATGCCGAAGGCAAATGTCATTCCTCCTAGAATTAGGAAGAAGAAACCAAGGAAGAAAAAGCCGTTTCTATTTAATGAAAGGTCCCAAATTAATCTTGCCCATATTGATTCTCCAAGTGAAAGAGCGCCTATGAAGAATGAGAATAAACTTACATAACCGAATAGGTGAAGAGGTCTTTGTGAATATTTGTTTATGAACCAGATGTAAATAAGATCTATGAAACCACGAATTGCCTTATCATATCCATATTTGGTTTTTCCATGAACTCTTGGTCTGTGATTAACTTCAACTTCTCCTATTTTGAAACCTTTCCAGTTGAGAAGGGCAACAATATAACGATGCATTTCTCCACCTATATCTAAACTCTTTATTGCTTCTCTTTTGTAGACTCGAAGAGCACATCCAGAATCATGAATTGGGTCTTTGAGAAATAGACTTCTTAATCCTCTTCCCAGTTTTGTTAGTATTCTTATTCCGCCCTTGTCTTTTCTATTTCTTCTCCATCCTGCAACAACATCTAGGTTTTCTTCTTTTAATTTCTTTAGAAGTTTGGGAATTTCCCTTGGATCATCCTGCCCATCTCCATCCATTGAAATAATTATGTTACCTTTTGCTGCTTTGAATCCTGCATCAAAAGCAGTTGTCTGCCCATAGTTTCTATTGAGGTCTATTATGGTTACATTCTTTAGAGATTTTAATTCACTGAGAGAATTGTCTCTGCTTCCATCATGAACATAGATTATCTCATAGTTATTTGTTATTTTAGATAGAACTGCCTTAATTTCTTTGTCCAATGGAACAATATTCCCTGCTTCCTCAAAGATTGGAACGACAACAGAATACTCGGGGTCTTGTTTACTAAAAGCCATGCCTAAAAAATTAACCCTGCGTATATAAATCTTGCTTTTTGTTATTGGTTTTGAGTAATAGCTTTATAAGTTTGGATAAATCGCAAAATTATAATTAAAATAATCAAGTTCGTTTAACCGTCGACAAACCCAAATTTAATGAAAAGTGCAAGATATTCACTACATATTGATAGTTAATGATTAGCGACGAAAAAGGGGCTACATCCCAAATAGCAATTAGTCTTTAATTGCTAGGTTTATCAAACAAAATTTTAGCATATCCACATCAAATAATTCTTCTTCGATGATAATCTTACCTTAAATTTATCTATATTTCAGATAGCTCTTGCTATCTGTTTTACCAAACAGACAATCTCTCTAATTTAATTTTTTAGCTCTAACCCAAAGAGACAAATTATTTTCATTTGCGTATTCATAGCAAATTAAAATCTTAAGATTATATGCAATCAATCTTAAAGAAATCTCTCTTGCTCTCATCGGAAAAGTTCTGCAAAGAACTT
>Ga0208373_1000751_pt1 | contig 51098 bp, 38 predicted proteins | sample RifOxyC2_FD_184036 | JGI IMG/M metagenome (GOLD analysis project Ga0208373, IMG submission 184036) | Soil microbial communities from Rifle, Colorado - Rifle Oxygen_injection C2 (SPAdes) | ecosystem: Environmental > Terrestrial > Deep subsurface > Rock core/Sediment | place: Rifle, Colorado...
GGCAATTTTGACCTTGCCCCAAACGTTTCTCGAATCATGGCGGATTTGCAAAATTTTCTGTTCAGTATCTTTTGATATTCTTTTTCGATTTTCGGTATTATGTGGCGCTTTTGATTTTGGTTCCAGAACTCGCGGATCTTTGCCACTCTTTTCAAACAAAGTTTTGAGCGGAGACAACCATTGTCGGGTGATGCCAATCTTTTTAGCGGCTTTGGTGATATTGGCACTCGGTTCTTTGTAGAGTACCCAGAGCCAATACAGGCGTTTTCTGGCTTCTTCGGACAGTTTGTATCGCTTTGGATTTAACTCTTTCTCAGCGGTGTTTTTCATGCTGTTTAGATGATTATTTTTGATATCATCTAGCCAAGCATTATTGGCTGTCATTTTCAACATATTCATTGTTTTCAAGGTTCAATCTAGTGTCAACTGTATCATAGGCCAGTGCATTGCTTGACTTTAAAATTGCTTCGTATATACTACCTAGCACACAGATATGTTAATAAAAATCAACTTAAAGAAGCGGAAAAAGTAGTCAGCGTCTTTTAGATGTTGTCTCACCAACCGCTCCGACGAGCGGATTTTTTTCGGAAAGATTGTTACTTGATAATTAAATCCCATCGCAACACGGAACCATGTAAATGGGTCTTTTCGAGTGTTGAAGGTGGATAAAAGGTAAAAGTAAAATCTGTTGCATAATTAATTTTAGGCAACGGATTAAGATTAAGTATTTTCACTTATAGCGAAGACAAGTTGAAAAATTTGATTTCAAAGTAAGTAAAAAAGATTGTGGTTTTTAAATTTCCTAATAGGAAATTTAAGAGTATATGGTGGATGCCTTGGCTCTAAAAAGCGATGAAGGACGTAGCGTAGCTGCGATAAGCTTCGGGGAGGTGCCTAGCAACCTTTGATCCGGAGATTTCCGAATGGGGTAACCCTGCCGTTTCGACGGTAATCACACACTTGATGTGTGATGCAGACTCTGGGAAGTAAAACATTTCAGTACCAGAAGGAAAATAAAACAAAGTCCGCAAGGACAATATTTCGTGAGTAGTGGCGAGCGAAAACGAAACAGCCCAAACCGATCACAAACTTTGAACATAACTATCAAAAAATTTTAAAACTATCCTCTCCGTTTAACGGAGTACCTAATCACTCCGAGGATGTTTATAAAATTTTTTTAAGAATTAGATTGTGTCTAAAGTTTGTGATCGGGGTTATAAGATGACAACTTCGTATTTATATGAGAGAAGTTACCAAATGTTCTGTTAATGGAATCCTCTGGGAAGAGGAACCCAAGTGGGTAATAGTCCCGTACATGAAAACAGTAACATCTTCTTTGTTGTCAACCTTGAGTACCTCAGGACACGAATGGCTTGAGGGAATTTGCCGGAACTAACCGGTAAGGCTAAATATTTTTAGAGACCGATAGTGAACAAGTACCGTGAGGGAAAGGTGAAAAGAAGCCCGGTAAGGGCAGTGAAATAGACCTGAAACCGTATACTTACAATGAGTGGGAGCGGGTCGCATTTTGTACTTAAAAATTTGAGTATAAAATGCGATCCGTCACCGCGTGCCTATTGAAGAATGAGCCAACGAGTTGATATATACTGCGGGCTAAGCCCTTTAAGGGTGGAGCCATAGGGAAACCGAGTGTGAATAGCGCGTATGCCCTCCGCAAGGCGGGCAGGTAGTATCTATCAGACCCGAAACCAGAGCGAGCTTACCATGAACAGGTTGAACATCGTCGAAAGATGATGGGAGGACCGAACGCTAGAGTTGTGCAATTCTCTGCGATGATTTGTGGTAAGAAGTGAAAAGCTAACCGAGCCTGGTAATAGCTGGTTCTCTCCGAAATAGCTTTTGGGCTAGCGTCAGATGTACCTTTAGGGGGTAGAGCACTGGAAGGTCTCAACAGGTAGAAATATCGTGAGACCTATCAAACTCCGAATACCTAAAGTCAAGTATCTGGCAGTTAGACTGTGGGGGCTAAGCTCCATTGGTCAAAAGGGAAACAGCCCGGATCTCAATTTAAGGTCCCTAAATCTATGTTAAGTACACTAAAGGTGGTGATTTTTCTCTGACAGTGAGGATGTTGGCTTAGAAGCAGCCATCATTTAAAGAAAGCGTAACAGCTCACTCACTGAGAGATTTCGCGCCGCAGATGATCGGGGTTAAACATAGTACCGAAACTGAGGATTAGATATTTCTTCGGAAATATATACTGGTAGGAGAGTATTCAACTCTGCAATGAAGCGGAAGGCGTGAGCCACCGTGGAGCGTGTTGAAGTAAGAATGTTGGCACAAGTAACCGCAATGCGGGTGAGAACCCCGCACGCCGAAAGACTAAGGTTTCCTTGGCGATGTCAATCAGCCAAGGGTTAGTCGGGCCTAAGGGAATGGCGAGAGCCGCACCCGATGGACACATGGTTAATATTCCATGACTTTTACATATAGTGACGGGATGACGGGGTCTTTGATGCTTCGCGCATTATGGATTTGCGTTCGTGCTTTTTGGAAAGTTTCCAGTTAAATGCGGGAACTTATCTTTAATGATGATTTCAAAAAGTAAGTAATACTTTAAGCGCAAGCTTGAGGGATGAAGCAAAGCGGACCTCCAAGAAAAATCTCTAAACTTATATATGTAAAATCCGTACCGCAAACCGACACAGGTAGTCAGCTCGAGAAGAGTAAGGCGAACGAGTGAGAGTTCTCCAAGGAACTCGGCAAAAAAGCAGCCGTAACTTCGGAATATGGCTTGCCTTGCCCGTTCATCGTAAGATGGATTAGGGCCAAGGCCGCAGCTAAAGTCTGCCTGGCAACTGTTTATCAAAAACACAGCTCCCTGCGAACTCGCAAGAGGATGTATAGGGGGTGACACTTGACCAATGCCAGAAGGTCAACCATTGTTGGTGCGATGTCGCAAGATGTCGTGCTGCACGATGTAAGCCCTGGTGAATGTCGGCCGTAACTATAAATTTGGACGTTGTAGTTACGATAATAAATCTTGCCAAATGCTGGAAACTCTGAGTCCCGAGAGCAATCGAGGGATAAAAAAGATCAATAATTACTAGCTTTTCCTAGTCGAAAAAGCAGTGACAATATTATTGTGCAGACAATCAGCAGGAAAGACTTCTGTAAAAATAAAAATTTCGTGGACAACTGGTTAAAAAATATTTCGTTGAAAGACGGATATTACATTGCTGGTTTTGTTGATGGGGAGGGAAGTTTTAACGTTTCTCTTAAAAAAAGAAATGATTATGAAAAAGATTGGAAAATTACTGCTTCGTTTAATATTTCTCAAAAAGATAGAGTGATACTAGCCTGGATAAAAGATATCTTTGGTTGTGGAACTCTCCGAGAAAGAAAAGACGGTATGGTATATTATGAAGTGACAAATGTTCCTTTGTTAATTGAAAAAGTTATCCCATTTTTTATCAAATTTAACTTCATTTCTGCCAACAAAAAAAGAAATTTCTCAATTTTTAAAAGAATTGTGGAAATTATGTCACTGAAAGAACATTTGGAGCCGGAAGGCTTCAAGAAAATCCTAGAGTTGAGAGAAACTCTTAATGAAGGCAGGGGTAGAAAAAGAAAATATAATTTAATAGATGTTATTAAATGACAGAAGTATCCTCAGAGACTATACGCAAGACAATCTTGAACCATATTGGGAAGCCGATGGTTTTAGAGTGATGATATAGTCCGATCTCATTGGTGACAATGAGTTAACAACACATTAAGTAAAAAGATAAACAATTGAAGAAAAAGCATTACATGTATTAAAAAGCTACTAGAAAAGAACGGTCCTAAGGTAGCGAAATTCCTTGTCGGGTAATTGATTTGCCCGCTTAAGTATTAAATAGTAATACTTGAAAACTGGCTTATAACGGTGAAGTCCTCTCTCTGGTGCTGTTCAAGGACAGTATATTAAACAGGGAAAGATGATACCGTGGGAAGTCGTCCTGAGTAAAAACGAAGGATTGACCCCGTAACGACTGGAGTCACCACTAACCAGTGGTGATGAAGATGACTTTGTGATATAATTTAGCAAATGAATTATTCAACAAGTTATAACACGCCAGCTCTTAAAAAAGAATTAGCAGTTTACATTTCAGGTTATTCGGATGGAGAGGGATGTTTCTGTGTCTCTTTTTCAAAAAGGCCAAAAAATATTAAAGTTGGTTTTGAAGTCAAACCAAGTTTCGCGGTCGGTCAGAATTATGATCGCCGAGAAGTGTTGGATTTGATGAAGAATCATTTTAATTGTGGCTTTATTAGAAGGGATTGGGGAGACAAAACTCTTAAATATGAGGTGAGAAGCCTTGATAATTTATTAAAAGTTATCATTCCGCATTTCGCCAAGTTTCCGATGAAATCTGCCAAACAGAAAGATTTTGTTTTCTTTTCTCGGATTTGTGAACTAATGAAAAGTCAAAAGCATCTAAAGACAAAAGGATTAAGAAAAATAATTCATTTAGCTTATAAGATGAACGGATCAGGAAAAAGGAGATATTCAGAAAAAGAATTGTTAGCTCAAGTTAAGATGAAGATATAGTCTATGCTCTTATGAAAATAGGAGGTTAATGTTAAATTTACATCGGATAAATTTAAACAATCATGAAGTTCCGACGCGTTGAATAGTGTAATGTCTGGGCAACTGTCTCGGAGAATCGCTCGGTGAAAATACAGTACCGGTGAAGATGCCGGTTACCTGCAGATAGACGAAAAGACCCTAGAAGCTTTACTGTAACTTGATATTGAGTATATGTTTTTGCTGCGTAGCGTAGATGGGAGGATTTGAGATTTTCTTTTCGGGGAAAGTTGATCCGTCAGTGAAATACCATTCTTTAAAAATATATATTCTAACCTGAGCGGAAAAAACGCTTGGTGACAGTATCTGGTGGGCAGTTTTAGTGGGGCGCTATCCTCCCAAAAAGTAACGGAGGAGCCTATTAAGGTCAGCTAGCCGCGAATGGAAACCGTGGCGATAGTGCATTGGCATAAGCTGGCTTGACTGTGAGATGTACATATCAAACAGGTGCGAAAGCAGAGCAAAGTGAACCGACGGCTCGCATTAGATGCGGCCGGAGATTATCGGACAAAAGCTACTCTAGGGATAACAGGCTAGTTCCGCCTAAGAGTTCATATCGACGGCGGAGTTCGGCACCTCGATGTCGGCTCATCTTATCCTGGAGGTGGAGAAGCTTCCAAGGGTTTGGCTGTTCGCCAATTAAAAAGATACGCGAGCTGGGTTCAGACCGTTTAACGCCTCATCGTTAGGTGAGACCACCTAACCCCTCTCTTTTGTTAAGGAGAGGGTGCCATTCTGATGGCGGGTGAGGTAGTAAACAGTCTGAATCCCATGAGGATTTTTTGTTTATAAAACTCAAATGACCAAATGAGTAATTTTGTCATGAGTATAAATGATAGTGAACACAATCAAATCACGGCGGTCGCACATTTTTGTGTTGATCAAGCTGATTTATATCGGTGAAATCCAGATTTATATAAGTATCCAGTATGGGTATGAGTATAAGAGGACAATACCGAGGGAAGAGTACTTCGAAGACTCAGTATGAGTTCAGAAACTCACCCGTAGAGACTAAGCATCAGCATTAAAGCTATAGTCCATTGCCAAAAGTAATTTTGGATAACAAGCGTGAGACAGGTTGGTCTCCTATCTACTGCAGGCGTTGATTCTTGAGGGGATTTGACTCTAGTACGAGAGGACCGAGTTGAACGAACCTCTGGTGTGTCGGCTGTCCTGCCAAGGGCATCGCCGAGTAGCTAAGTTCGGAACGGATAAATTCTGAAAGCATCTAAGAATGAAGCCGTCCCCAAGATCAAGAATCGTTTGAGACTCGTGAGAGATGATCACGTTGATAGGCTCTAGGTGTAAGCATAGTAATGTGTTAAGCCAAGGAGTACTAATTAGTCGATTTCTATTAGGAAATTTAAAAATCCAATCTAGAAAATACTTGTCCCGCATAGCTCTTTGAGCGAAGTGGGGTAAAATCTTAATCCGTTGCGTGGAATTAATTAAATTCTGCGAATACCTTTAAAATAATAAATAATTGAATATTTAGTTCTGGTGATTCGGCGCTATGGTCACACCTGTTCCCATTCCGAACACAGAAGTTAAGCGTAGTTGCGGCGATGATAGTCTCATTGAGGCAAAAGTAGCTAGTCGCCAGAACTAAATATTTAATTGCAAAACAATCGCTTCACAGCGGTTTTTTTGTTATACTATTCTCATGTCTTGGGGACAAAGAAGAAAATTAATTTATATTGGTAGTGTGATTATCATTTTTTTGATTATCATTTTTTGGATTTTCATTAGTTTTTTTTATAAAACACCAACCTGTTTTGATAGCAAACAAAATCAAGATGAACAAGGAATTGATTGTGGGGGAAGTTGTAATTTGCTTTGTGTCTCTCAGTATGCTCCATTGATTGTTAAATGGCAGAGATTTTCTAAAGTTAGTGATGGAGTTTTTAATGTTTTGGCTTATATAGAAAATCCGAATTTAAATGCTCGGGCTAATAATTTAAATTATATTTTTAAACTTTATGATAAAAACGGTGTGCTTTTAAGAGAGAGAACTGGCCAAACTTTTGCTCCGGCGAATAAAATAATGGCTATTTTTGAACCAGATTTACAAACTGGTAATCAGCTTCCAGCCCGTGTAGAATTTTCTTTTACCTCTCCGGCTGTTTGGATTAAACAAGAAAGTATGGAAACCGGATTGGCTGTTTCTCAAATCATTTTATCAAAAGAAGATTCCACTCCGCGTTTGAGTTTTGTTTTAACTAATAAAACAGTTAAAGAAATCAAAGAGATTGAAGCGATAGGAATTGTTTATAATGTTTTGGGCAATACTGTGGCTTTTTCTAAAACTTTTACAAATTCTCTTTTTGATAATGAAAATCGGTTGATTAGTTTTAATTGGCCAAAACCATTTAGTGAGGCCTATGCTCGATCCGAGATTATTCTTAAGGTTTTAAAATAAAATGGAGGCTATTTTTCGGAAGTTTTTAGATATTGATTGGATTTTATTCTTTTCAGCCTTGTTTATTATTAGTGCTGGTTTGTTAACAATGAATTCTTTTGACACTTTCTTTCATTATTTTGATAAGCAACTTATTTGGATTTTTGTTTCTGTTATTGTCTTTTTTGTTCTTAGTTTTTTTGATTATCGTTTTTTAAAAAGAACAGGAGTGGTCATCACAATCTTTTGTTTGTCTGTTTTATTACTACTCGCTTTGTTTCTTGTCGGGCACACTTCTGGAGGGGCGGAAAGTTGGTTTCAAATTGCCGGAGTTTCTTTTCAACCCGCAGATTTTATCAAGTTAATCATCATTATTCTTTTAGCCAAGTATTTTTCTAAACGACATATTGAAATTGCTAATGTTCGGCACATTTTTGTTTCTGGTTTCTATGTCTTTGTGGTTTTTGCCCTAGTTTTTTTCCAACCAGACTTTGGCTCGGCTTTGATTATTTTTCTCATCTGGTTTGGTTTGATCTTACTTTCCGGTATCTCTAAAAAACATTTATTAGCGGTGTTTGTTGCTGGTTTATTAGCTTTTGTCTTGCTCTGGGGATTTGTTCTTCATGACTATCAAAAAAATAGAATTATAAATTTTATTCATCCTTTAGCGGATATCAGAGGTTCTGGTTATAGTGCCTATCAAAGTATGATTGCGGTGGGTTCTGGACAAGTTTTAGGCAAAGGAGTGGGTTATGGTACACAATCTAAACTTAGTTTTTTGCCAGAATATCAAACCGATTTTATCTTTGCTGCTTATGCTGAAGAGTGGGGCTTTCTTGGCGTTCTTCTTTTGTTTGTTCTTTTTGGCGTTTTACTTTGGCGAGTAATTAGAATTGCTTATTATGGAGCCACAAATTTTGAAATATTATTTGGCTGTGGGGTAGTGATTATGTTTGTTAGTCATTTTTTGGTAAATGTGGGAATGAATATTGGTATAATGCCAGTGACCGGTATTACTTTTCCATTTATGAGTTATGGTGGAACAAATTTATTAACCTCTTTTGTTGGTCTAGGAATTTTAATGGGGATGAGGAGATATAAGCGTACTGCCCATAAAGAAATGATGAAGAATGAATTTTTAGGGATTTAATTCATAGAGAGCTAGGGTTTCTTTAGTCATTTTATCTTTGTTAAAATCCTTGAATACTTTTTCTTGTATCTTTTGACCAAGGGTTTTTCTTTTTTCCGAATCTTTTAGAAGTAGGCTGATAGCCTTTTTTATTTCTTCTGGTTCTCTGGGGGTTACTAAAATACCGTTTTCCATATGATCAATAATTTCCGGTATTCCGCCCACTCGGCTAGCAATTATTGGTAATCCGGCTTGCCCCGCTTCAAGTAGAGCATACGGTAAGGCTTCAGTAATGGAAGTAAGAGTAAAAATATCAAAAGCTTTTAGATATTTTTTGGCATCACTTATTTGGCCGATGAGAAAGATAGTATCTTGTAGATTATAGCGGTTTATTCTTTCTTGTAATTTTTTTCTTCTTTCACCTTCACCGATTATAATTAGAATTGGCAGATTATCTCGGTTTTCGGTTTCTACATCTAATAAATGTATTGCTTCAATTAAATATTTTAAGCCTTTGTTTTTGTGTAATTCTGAAATGGTACCTAGCCAAAGGCGATCAGTCAAGGAAACACCTTCCAAAGCTAAGGAGTTACCTTGACTCAGAATCTCTGTTCTGGCCAGACTTTTATCCAAAAACTCAATTTTTTCTAAACCATTTTTTATAACAGTTATTTTCTTGCTGTAGAAATTATTTTTAGCAATTTGTTTTTTTGTCTCTTGAGAAACCGCAATTGTTTGATGAGCTAAAGCAATGGTTAATAGGTGTAGTAGATAAATAAGTTTTTTTTGCCAAAGACTCCTGTCCTCATTAAAAGCCCAGCCGTGACCAGTAAAAATAATCTTTTTTATTCCCGCCAGCCGACCAGCCCAAGCCCCTAAAAATCCCATTTTAGAACTATTTAGGTGAATAATGTCTGGTTTTTCTTGACGGAAGATTTTTAAGAGTTTTAAAAAGCCAAAAAAGTCTTTAATCAAGCTTATTTCTCTAGGTAAATTATTTAAAACAATAGTACGGATGTTTTTAGCTTGGAGTTTTTTTGTTAATTCACCGTCAATACCAAGCAAAACAACAACCTCATATTGGTCTTTTGGTAAGGTTGTGGCTAAGTCATAGGCATATTTTTGCGCCCCGCCCCAGTTGCCTTTGGTAATGCAATATAAAATCTTTTTTTTGGTCTTTATCATATTTTAGTCTGATTATTTGTATTATAACATAAAAAATGTATACTTTGTTCTTATGAAAGTAGTAAACAGGAAAGAATCTTGGTTGTTGCTTTTTGGAGATATTTTAGTTTTTATCTTTTCTTTATGGTTGTCTTTGTTTTTTCGTTCTGGAGAAATACCTTCGCAAGTGGTTTTTGAAGATCACCTATTGCCTTTTAGTATTTTATTTGCGGTTTGGTGTCTTATCTTTTTTATTGCTGGTCTTTATGAAAAGCATACTACTATTTTTAAAAGACGATTACCTTTGCGGGTTTTGAACACTCAAATTTTTAATATTTTTCTCTCAGTAATATTTTTCTATTTTATTCCGTATTTTGGAATTACTCCGAAAACGATTTTATTTATTTATTTGTTTGTTTCCTCGGCCTCAATTTTTGTTTGGCGAATCTATGGTCAGAAGATTTTTGGTTTGAAAAATTTGGAAGAAGCAATGATTTTGGGTCGGGGGCCAGAGCTTGATTTGTTGTTACGAGAAGTAAATGACAATCCACATTATGGTCTGAAATTTGTCTCCGTCTATGACTTAGATAAATCAGTCGGAGTAGATTTTAAAAAAGATATTTTAGAAAAAATTAAGTCACTGGATATTTCAGTGGTGGTTATGGATTTACAGAACGAAAATTTAAAGAAAAATTTTTCTTCTTTTTATAATTTGATATTTTCTGATATTCATTTTGTTAACATTAACAATTTATATGAAGAAATTTTTGATCGAGTACCGTTGACGCTAGTGGGTTATGATTGGTTTTTGGAAAATATCTCACTTGCTCCTCGGCCAGTTTATGATTTTTTACGACGATCTGTAGATATTTGTTTGGCCATATTACTTTTGCCGGTCTTTTGTTTAGCCTATGTCTTTGTTTGGGTTATTAAGAAAATTGAAGATTCTCGATCAATAATGATTTTTCAAGAAAGAATTGGTCACAATGGAAAGATTATTAAAATTGCTAAATTTAGAACCTGGCTTTATGATGATGCCGGAAATGAAGAAGCAAAAAAGAATAATAAAATAACTAAAATCGGAAACTTTTTACGCAAAATGCGAATAGATGAATTGCCTCAAGTGTGGGATGTCTTGAAGGGAAACCTATCTTTTATTGGACCACGACCAGAGTTACCTGTTTTAGTTAAAGTTTACGAACAAGAAATACCTTATTATGGTATTCGTCACTTGGTCAAACCGGGTCTTTCAGGTTGGGCTCAACTGCTTCAAGATAATCCACCCAAACATGATGCTAATTATAATGATACAAAAGTTAAATTATCTTATGATTTGTATTACATTAAAAATCGCTCTTTAGTATTGGATTTAAAAATTGCCTTAAAAACTTTACGGGCCATTTTTTCTCGTTCTGGTAGGTAATTTGCAATTTATTCTAAATTCGCTATACTACCGAACATGTTTAAAAGACGATTTTGGGCGGTAATATTGATATTAGTGGCCACTTTGATTGGTTACTTTATTTATTCTACTAACGGGGTGGATTCTGGAAAGAAATTCAAATTAGGTTTGGATCTAAATGGCGGAATTGAATTGGTTTATAAAGCCAATACTACTGGTATTAATACCTCTGATATTTCTGGTAAAATGAATTCTTTAAAGAATTTAATCAATGAAAGAGTAAATGTTTTTGGTGTCTCCGAACCGGTTATTCAGGTGGAAAAAGTAGGTTTGCTTGGTGGTGAAAGTTCAGAACAATTGATTGTGGATTTACCCGGACAAACAGATATTGCCGGAGCCATTGCCAAAGTGGGTAAAACTTATATTTTGGAATTTAAATTTTTAAAAAAGGAATTGGAAAATTCTACTAGCTCTGAACCGTTAACCAATTCGAGTTTTGAGTCTACTGGTTTAACTGGGGTTCTGTTAGAAAAGGCATCGTTGGAATTTAATCCCACCACTGGTGAGCCAAGTGTAGCGTTACAATTTAATAATGAAGGTTCGGATTTATTTGCTAAAATAACTAAGGAAAATGTTGGCCGACGATTAGCTATCTTTCTTGATGGAAAGGTTATGTCTATGCCAGTTATCAGAGAAGAAATCACTGGTGGTAAAGCTTCAATTTCTGGTGGATTTTTGGGTTCGGCTGGTGTGAAAGAAGCTAAAGATTTGGTTAATAATTTAAATTTGGGGGCTTTACCAATACCCATTGAGCTTATTTCTACTCAAAGCATCGGTGCTTCACTTGGGGTGGAAGCGGTAAGAGCAAGTGTTTACGCTGGACTTTGGGCGTTTATTGTTATTGCTATTTTTCTTGTTCTTTGGTATCGCTTGCCGGGTTTTTTGGCGGTTATTTCTCTTCTTATTTATGTTATTATAAACTTGGCTTTGTTTAAATTAATTCCAGTGACTTTAACTGCGGCGGGTATTGCTGGTTTTATCCTTTCACTTGGTATGGCAGTGGATGCCAACATTTTGATTTTTGAAAGAATGAAAGAAGAATTAACCCGTGGCCGAGAGCTTTCTGATGCGGTTAAAGAAGGTTTTGCTCGGGCTTGGCTTTCTATCCGAGATAGTAATACTTCCAGTATCATTACCGCTATTATTTTATATTCTTTTTCCAGCACACCAGTCGTTAAAGGATTTGCTTTAGTCTTTGGTCTTGGTGTTCTTGTTTCTATGTTCACCGCCATCACTGCTTCCCGTACCTTACTTTTAGCTATCAAGCACGATGATGCTGGAAAAATAATGCACTTCTTGTTTGGTTCCGGGGCTGGATCGGCAGGACAAGGACTGTCCTTGTCAGATGGGAGAAAAGGACAGTCCTTGTCCTCCAAATAATTTAATAATATGTTTATTATAAAAAACAGAAAAATATTTTATGTTTTATCAGCTCTTCTGATCATTTCTTCTATCGTTTCTTTATTTATTTGGGGATTAGAATTAGGAATAGATTTTAAAGGTGGTTCAGTGATTGAAATTCGTTATACGGAAACAAAGTTAGATCAAGTCACTATAGAAAAAAATATTTTCACTTTAGCTACAGAAATTTCTTTGGGTAATTATATTTTACAATCAGTGGGGGAGACAGATTATTCTATAAAATCTCGTTTAGTGACAGATAAAGAAAGACAACAAATTGAAAATGCTTTTTCCGATAATGGTAAAGTCAAAACAGAATTAAAAAAGGTAAATTCTATCGGCCCACTTATTGGTAAAGAAGCGGCTCAAAAAGCCATAATCTCTATTATTTTGGTTATCCTTTGTATTGTTCTTTTTATTACTTTTGCTTTTAGGAAAGTATCCAAGCCAGTTCAAAGTTGGAAATACGGCCTTATGGCCATTGTGGCTTTAGCTCATGATGTGATTATTCCAACTGGTGTTTTCTCCATACTAGGCCATTTTAAGGGCTATGAGGTGGATACGTTGTTTGTAACAGCACTTCTGGTCATTCTTGGTTTTTCCATTCATGACACCATTGTGGTGTATGATAGAATTCGGGAGAATTTGAGTCACTCAAACCGTGATAATGACAAAAAAACCTTTGAGACAATAGTAGGTGAGTCCGTCCGTCAAACCTTCGTCCGTTCTATAAACACCTCCATGACTACCATCTTGGCCCTCTTCGTTCTCTATTTCCTCGGCCCCGAAGCCACTCGTCACTTCTCCCTCGCCCTCATCATCGGCGTGGCCATTGGTACGTATTCTTCAATCTTTATTGCGTCGGCGTTGTTAGTAACTATTGAGAAGTGGCAGAAGAAGGCGTAGAATATAAATATGGAAAATAATTTTATTACTCCACTAAGTGGAATTCTAATTATTGGCGGTGCAGTAGTTGCTATTGCAGGGTTTCTTGGTAACCCAACTTTGTTTGCTTTTAATGGTACTTTACATACAAATTGGATTCAAGTCATGATCGGTGCTCTTATTATTGCCCTTGGTACTTTTATAAGATATAGCAAGTAGAGAAAATGGGTTTATCCACAATTGCGGTATTTTTTGATTAGGCGGTAGAACAACCGCCCCGTATATCAACCTCTCCCGTTATCAGAATAGCGACCTCCCCTCATCCGATGGGAGGTGGAGATCTCGACCCTCCCATTAGTTAAGGGGAGGGTGGCGTTCTGACGCCGGGAGAGGTTGTGTAATTTTCCCTTGACTCCCAAACGAATATGAGTATAATGGACTGCACTGTTTAAAACACTTATAAAAAGCTGTTTTAGACAGCGAGTGTTCCTTGAAATATTTGAAAATTTCTAGCCCAAGCATCGTATGTTTGGAGTTAGATGAGAACGTATATTAAACCCGCCGAAGTGGCGGGCAAGTAGAAGTGCACACAAATGCACTCTGGTAATGATACGTGCAAGTACACAAAAAATAACTTTGTAAAAATGATTCCCTCGGATTCAATAACCGAGGAGAGCTAGGAACAAAATAGAATTATATAAAAGAGAAATATATTATTTTTTCTTTTGTTCCGTTCGAATTAAAAACTAAATTTAAAAGTTTTTTTATAATTATTAGTGAGGGATGAGTGAAAATTTATTTTCATTAAGACCGAACGAAATAATTATATAAATTTCTTAATTTATATTTAGAGTTTGATCCTAGCTCAGGATGAACGCTGGCGGCGTGGATAGGGCATGCAAGTCAAGGGGGTCGCAAGACAACCGGCAGACGAGATAGTAATAAGTAGGTACGAACCTCAAAGTCAGGAATAGCTAGTCGAAAGATTAGGTAATACTTGATGGTCCCGCAAGGGTAAAGATTTATCGCTTTGAGATCGGCCTGCTCGGTATCAGCTAGTTGGTAAGGTAATGGCTTACCAAGGCAATGACGCCTAGGGGGGGTGAGAGCCTGTTCCCCATCGATGGAACTGAGATACGGTCCATACACCTACGGGTGGCTGCAGTCGAGAATATTCGACAATGGGCGAAAGCCTGATCGAGCGACGCCGCGTGCAGGATGAAGTGCTTCGGTATGTAAACTGCTTTTGTAGACCAGAAAGTTTATTGATCGGTCTAAGAATAAGAGGTTGCTAAACTCGTGCCAGCAGCAGCGGTAATACGAGTGCCTCGAGCGTTATCCGGAATCATTGGGCGTAAAGGGTGTGTAGGTGGTTTTGTTAGTCTTCTGTTAAATTTCTCGGCTCAACCGGGAACCTGCAGGGGAAACGGCAAGACTTGAGGATGCGAGAGGTTTACGGAACTCATAGTGTAGCGGTGAAATGCGTTGATATTATGGGGAACACCAAATGCGAAGGCAGTAAACTGGAGCACTCCTGACATTGAAACACGAAAGCGTGGGTAGCGAATGGGATTAGATACCCCAGTAGTCCACGCCCTAAACGATCTTCTCTAGGTTTTCGGAGTATCGACCCTCTGAGAGCCACAGCTAACGCGTTAAGAGAAGCGCCTGGGTAGTACGGCCGCAAGGCTAAAACTCAAAGGAATAGACGGGGACTTGCACAAGCGGAGGATCATGTGGTTTAATTCGATGACAAACGAAGAACCTTACCAGGGTTGGAAATCTAGTTGAAGGGTAGAGGAAACTTTATCCGTCCGCAAGGACAATTAGACAGGTGATGCATGGCCGTCGTCAGTTCGTGGTTTGAATTGTTCCCTTAAGTGGGGTAACGAACGCAACCCTCGTTGCCTGTTTTAAATGTCAGGCGAGACTGCCCTCGATTTTGAACACAACCTTCACCCCTAACCCCTCTCTTTGACTAAGGAGAGGGGAACCGGAGTGAAGTGTTGCGAGCAGAATCGAGGGAGGAAGGCGAGGATGACGCCAGGTCAGCATGTCCCTTTGATACCCTGGGCTACACACGTGATACAATGGCGCACTACAGAGCGACGCAATACCGAAAGGTGGAGCAAATCGCTTAAAAGTGGCCTAAGTTCGGATTGAAGTCTGCAACTCGACTTCATGAAGCTGGATTCGCTAGTAATCACAGGTCAGCTATACTGTGGTGAATACGTTCTCAAGTCTTGTACTCGGGTCGCTATGCGATCGAGTACGCTAGTTGGTGTAAATCCAACCAAGATAATCAACAGTGTCTTGAAGTGAAATCACAGTCTACTGTCCGCGAGGACTATAGGTGAAGGGTGAAAGTAATATTTTTTAGCTTGAATATCAGTTATGGCATATATCATAGGTCATCCTGCGAGTACATGGAGAAACCTTCTGTCGAATAAAAAGTGATATGTGTATCGTGATATCGAGATGAGAAAAAACAGTGTATTCGGTTACCGTAGGAGGTCTGGCATTTTCCTCGTGGAAATTTCCCCTTGAGGTATTGTATATAGTAATGTATACTTATGAGATGCCAGAAGTCAGCAGAGTTCGTAGTACCAAAAGTGAAGATGCTCGGTTTAATCCCAAGCTACAACTTCCTATTGGGAAGGAACAAATTCAAAGGAAAAAGTTAGATCCTCAATATGTCGCAGGATTTATTGATGGGGAAGGATCTTTTTCAATTAGTATTGGAAAACACAAGACATTGCGTCGGGGTTTCGAAGTTCGTCCCGAATTTGAAATAGAATTACGGAAGGATGATCAAGAAATTTTAGAACGTATCCTTGTGACTATCGGAATTGGTAGAATTTATGATTGCTCATATGAGCGATATGGATAGTATCCACATGCAAAATATAAGATTACCAGCATTTGGGACCTGAAAGAATATTTATTCTCGTTTCTCGACAAACATCCATTGCAAGCGAAAAAGAAGAAATCCTATCTACTTTTCAAACAAATTGTTTTGATGGTTTGCACCAAGAAACATTTGTCTGATAAGGGATTTAACAAAATTGTAAAACTTCGCGACGAGCTAAGGGCTCTCGGGAAGAAAGCTAAAACTTATCATGGCACGGTAAGTGAATTCGATAAGAAAGTAGAATAAGCGACCTTTGAAAAACGCGAGGGTGCGGGAAAACCGCTTGCCCCGTGTTGAAGAGAATTATAGTAGTAATATTATAACACATCAAATACCGCCCGTCAACTCAAGGGAATTGGGGATACTCGAAGTCCGTATTTATACGGCCTACAGTAAATTCGATAACAGGGAGTAAGTCGTAACAAGGCACGGGTAGCGGAAGCTGCTCGTGGAAATTTTCAAATGAACATCGTTGGTGTGATTATGTGAGTAGTCATACTGACTTATTGAGTCGATCTTGTTGCATCAATTTAAGCAACAGGGGTTTGCTGGAACCTAAAACTAGATGCCTTCTCAAAGCGAGATATATTAACCGTTTGAATAGAAATATTTTAACGAGTTGAAGAACGGAACAAAAGAAAGAATAATAAGAAAAGCCCCGCCATCTCTAGGCGGGGCTTTTCGTTTGTGCGCGCACTAGGATTCGAACCTAGGACCTAACGAGTATCAGTCGTTTGCTCTACCAACTGAGCTATGCGCGCAATTAATGTTTCTGCCCAAACGGAATCCTACTACTCCCCACCTTAGTTAAGGCGGGGTGGTGAGTCTGCGAACCGGGGCGGTGTGTAGAATATAGCAAAAATAGCAAAAAAATGCTACTTTTATGGAGTTGCCACGGTGGCGAAATTGGTAGACGCGCTACGTTCAGGTCGTAGTTCTCGCAAGGGATTGGAGGTTCAAATCCTCTCCGCGGCACATTTATGAAAAATTATAAAGAATATTTTAAAGACAAAAAAGTAACCATTATGGGTCTTGGGCTTTTGGGCGGGGCATTAAATGATGCGATCTTTTTGGCTGACTGTGGAGCAAAGTTAACAATTACGGATTTAAAATCTGAAATAGAATTAGCTACATCATTAAAAAAACTTGCTAAATATAAGAATATAAAATATGTTTTAGGTCATCATGATTTAGAAGATTTTATAGATAAAGATTTTATTTTACAACCGGGTAATGTGCCAGTAAATTCCATTTATCTGGAGGAAGCAAAAAAAAATAATATTCCAATTCACGAAAGCGAATCTTTGTTTTTTCAATATGTCAAAGATGTAACTACTATTGGTATAACTGGTACACGGGGAAAAACTACAACCACCATCTTGATTTATAAAATTCTAAAAGAAGTACTTGGTAAAAAGGTACATTTAGCGGGTAATATTAAAGGTAAATCAACCATGGCTTTGTTAAAGGAGGTTAACCCCGGTGATACTGTGGTCATGGAGCTGGATTCTTGGTGTTTGCAGGGGATAGGTGAGATCAAAAAAAGTCCAAAGGTGGCAGTTTTTACTAACTTACTTTCAGATCATTTGAACCACTATCTAAAAGGCAGTCAAGACAAAAAAGAAGCTGAAGAAAAATATTTTACGGATAAATCACAAATATATTTGCATCAGAACAAGGAAGATTTTTTGATTTGTGGCAAAAAAGTTTCTTCGTGGATTGGCAAAACAAAAGGGCATAAAATAATTGTTAAAAAAGATCTCGTGCCAAAAGGTTGGAAGTTAAAAATACCGGGCGAGCATAATTTGGAAAATATTGCCTGTGTTGTGGCGGTGGCTTTAGTATTAAAGATAGAAGAGAAGATTATTAAAAAAGTAGTGGAGAATTTTACTGGAGTAGAAGGGAGATTAGAATTTAAAAAAGAATATAAAGGAATTAAAATTTATAATGATACAACGGCCACCACACCGGATGCCACCATTATGGCACTGCGAGCGCTCAGAGGAAGTTCTTCGACTAGGCTCGGAATAAAATCAAGAAAAATAATCTTGATTTTAGGTGGAGCCGATAAAAATTTGGATATGTCTGAACTCACAAAAGAAATTCCTAAATATTGTAAAAAAGTTTTTCTCCTTGAGGGCACCGGTTCGGCTAAGTTAAAGATTGAAGAAGTTATAAGATGTAAAAACCTAAAAGAGGCGGTAATGATGGCGATAAAAGAGTGTAAAAGAGGGGATATTTTACTCTTTTCACCGGCTTTTGCCTCGTTTGGAATGTTTAAGAATGAATTTGACCGAGGGGATAAATTTAATCGGGTGATAAAAAATTTGAAATAGAAAAGGACGGCGTGGGGAGTACCCACGCCGTCCTCAAACCTCCTTGGGATTTTTAATCCCCGTTAATTGTTTCAACCAAGCCGTAGATTGCCGCTGGAGCTTTGTACCAGCCGGCCCACATCTGATCCCCCCATGAGTAATGCCACCACTCGGTGGGGTTGGGGGCAAAACCAGACAAGACCATCGTCCAGAAAAGGATGCGTCTATTCCTCTGAAATTCCTTTTCTTCCAGCGAGAGATCGCGCTTCTCTTCCTCTTGTTCGTAGAGGTCTGGCCAGTTTCGCCCTGGCCCCCCGCCCATTGGTATGAGCTGACCATCTCTGTGATCTTGCAAGACCACATCTACGGCCGCTCCGGTGCAGTGTGGTGGTGGAGCCGTCCGAAGAGCGTCTCCTCCCATGACTCTAGTGAACCAACCCTGCATCCGCTTGTCCACTTCCTCCGGACTCCAGTCGGGATGCTCTTGTTGAAGTTTTCCCCGATTGTACTGGTATCTATCCTCTTGCAGGGCTACTGGTCGCCATCCATCTTTGATGAAGAGTTTCCAATCCTCATTCTCCATCAAAAACTGATTGGCCTGACCCAGAAGATGAACCAGTGACTCTCGAACCAAAAGATGTGGAATGGCCAAGGAAACCGGTGGGTTTTTCATCACCCAGAAGTGATTATCACCCTTAAGACCGTGATCTCTAACTTCAACTAATCTTTCTCCTTGATCCTTGATCCTGATTGTGTATGTCTCTCTATCCTGACGGACGAGTGACAAATCAGGAATCGGCTTTTCTGCCATCCAGCCCAGTGAAACAATCTTTAGATACATGTTTGCCTCTCTTCTTGCTTGTTGTTTGGTGCTAGTCTGATTATAGATTAACAATAATTAACTAATTTGTCAATCAGAGTTATTTTGAAAATTTCTGTTATTATTTATTTATGTCTGTAAAAAATATTTTAGATCAAGCCGACCCTTCGATTTTACTCAGGGCAGGGAAAATTCATTTCATTGGGATTGGCGGAATTGGTATTTCAGCGATTGCTCGGATGATGCTTTTAGAGGGTAAAGTGGTTATTGGGTCTGATTTATCTGTTTCTTTAGTTACTCAGGAATTAGAAAAAGCTGGGGCCAAAATATATATCGGTCAGAGTTTAGATTTTATCGAAGCTGAAACAGATTTGATTATTTATACGGTGGCTATTACGGAGTTTGATCCAAAACTTTTTTCCGAGATGAAGAAATTGTCAATACTGTCATTATCATATCCGGAAACCTTAAATATTATTTCCAAAGAAAAATATACCATTGCTGTGTCCGGAACGCATGGTAAGACAACGGTAACGGCGATGATTGCTAAAGTGATGATTGAGGTGGGCTTGGATCCAACAGTAATTGTGGGAAGTCTAATATCTAACCCCGCCCCAGTGGAATCATCCTCTCCGTTTAACGGAGTACCTAATCACTCCGAGGATGTTCCACTGGGGCGGGGAAGAAAATTTGAGAGTAATTTTGTAATGGGTAAAAGCAAATACTTGGTGGTGGAGGCGGATGAATATAAAAAATCTTTTCATAATTTAGAGCCATCGATTTTAGTAATAAATAATATTGATTTGGATCATTTGGATTTTTATAAAGATTTGGCCGATATCCAAAATTCTTTTTTACATTTAGCCAAAAAATTACCTGCGGATGGGTTTTTGATCTGTAATACTAAATTACCTAATCTTCAGCCGATTATTAAAAATGTAAGCTGTAAAATAGTTGACTCTGGCGTTCTTGAGTTTAAAGAAAAATTATTGATTCCCGGCGAGCATAATCGGCAGAATGCCAAAACCGCTTTCGCTGTGGCGAAAGTTTTGGGTGTAGATTTAAAGAAAGCTGAAAAATCCTTGGTTGGATTTTCGGGTACTTGGCGGAGGTTTGAATATAAAGGGAAGACAAAATCTGGGGCCTTGGTTTATGATGACTATGCTCATAATCCACAGAAGGTGCGGGCGGCTTTACAGGGCACTCGTGAGCTTTATCCTGATAAAAGAATCGTAGTCGTTTTTCAACCCCACCTTTTTTCCCGTACCAAATTATTATTAAATGAATTTGCTATGGCTTTTTCTGATGCGGATGAAGTTATTTTGGCACCCATTTTTCCCGCGCGAGAAGTGTTTGATCCCACCATTTCTTCAGACATTTTAGCGGAAAAAATAAATTCAACCTCTCCCGCCAGCAGACTGTCGACCTCTCCTCATCTGATGAGAGGTGGGGATTCCGTTCCCTCCCTCCCATTAGTTAAGGGGAGGGTTGGGGTGAGGTTGTGTTCATCTTTCAAAACTTTTTCCGACATTGAAACCTATCTAAAATCCTCCCTCGGTCCCAATGATCTTCTCATCACCATGGGCGCCGGGGAGCAGTATAAGATAGGAGAGGATTTGTTGGTTTGACTTTTAAAGCAGTGTTTGCTAGTATATATCAATAAAGCTCATACGGGCTTTTTATTTAGAAAAAGTTAAATTGAGCAAGAAAAAGGATTAATTTCACATGGCAAAAACATCAGTTAAAGCAAGAGCCAGGAAAGAACCAAAATTTGCCTCACGGGTGGTGAGGAGATGTTTTCGTTGTGGGAGGAAAAATGGTTATATGCGAGACTTTGATTTATGTAGAATTTGCTTTAGGGAATTTGCCAATCAGGGCAAGATACCGGGCATTAAAAAATCATCATGGTAACTGATCCAATTGCCGATTTTATAATTAGAATTAAGAATGCGGGGCAAGCACGCAAAGAGTCAGTGCTTTTGCCTTACTCAAAACTAAAAGAAGCTATTGCAATAGTCTTAGTGGCCGAAGGATATTTGAAATCAGTTTTAAAGAAAAAAACTAGCCCTACTTTGGAAGTCGTTTTAAATTATTATAATGGCGAATCAAAAATAAAAGAAGTAGAAAGAATTTCTAAATCATCCAGACGGGTTTATAGAGGTTTTGAGGATATTCATCCAACTCGTGGTGGTTTTGGTAAGATGATTTTATCTACACCAAAAGGAATTCTAACTGATCGTCAAGCGGTTAAAGAAAAAGTTGGTGGGGAAGTTTTGTTTAAGATTTGGTAAGGTAGATGAAGCGTGGCTTTGTCAGACTGGAAAAAGCCACGCTTCATCTGCGAAAAAGAAAAAATAAAAAAATGTCAAGAATAGGAAAAAAAATAATAACTATACCAGCCAAAACTGAAGTCAATGTGACTGGTGATTCTGTTATGGTCAAAGGACCGCTTGGTGAACTAACCAAGTCTTTTCGTCCGGGAATAAAAATTGAAGTCATTGATGGCAAAGTTTCTTTTGCTCCAGTTGCTAAAAATCCTAATGTGACGATCAATAGTCTTTGGGGAACTGTTTCTTCAGAAGTAAATAATATGATTCTAGGTGTTAATAAGGCTTATGAGAAAAAGTTGATTGTAGAAGGTATTGGTTTTAAGGCAGATGTGGTTGGTACGAATTTGGTTTTTAAATTAGGTTTTTCTCATCCAGTAACCATTGCTATTCCTAAGAATTTAAAAATTATTTCGGAAAAAAATATTATTACAATTTCCGGTATTGATAAAGAATTTGTTGGTCGTTATGTGGCGGAACTTCGAGCCTTAAAGAAACCAGAACCTTATAAGGGTAAAGGTATTCGTTATGAAAAAGAGGTGATTAAGAGAAAGGAAGGGAAGAAAACTGTCTAAAAAATATGAAGAAATTAAATGTTAAAAAAATGAAGGTAGAGAGACGACATAAAAAAATTCGTACCAAGGTTTTTGGCACGGAAGAAAAACCTCGTCTTGCTGTTTTTAAGTCTAATAAATATATTTACGGACAGCTTATTAATGATAATAAGGCGGAGACCATTATCTCTTTATCTTCAATGAAAATAAAAGGTAAAACCTTTATGATAAGATGTACCGAAACTGGTAAGGAAATTGCCAAACTCGCTTTGGCCAAAAATGTTAAAGAGGTAGTTTTTGATCGTGGTGGTTTTAAATATGTTGGTCGGGTAAAAGCTTTTGCTGATGGAGCACGCGAAGGAGGACTAAAATTTTAAAAAATTATGGATACTGAAATAAAAAAAGAAAATACAACAATTCCAGTCGCACCAGTTACACCTGTACAGACTTCTGCCCAAATTGCTGGTGGCCGTCCTTCTACTGCTCGTTTTACTCCTCGGGCCAGTGGGTCAAGAGGAAGTGGAGATTCACGACCAAAAAATCCTCGTAAGGCAGGGCATCGTGACGCTCGCCCTAGAAGTGAATTTGAACAAAAAATGCTCAATATTCGTCGAGTTGCTCGCGTAGCTACTGGTGGTCGTCGATTTTCTTTTAGTGTGGCCTTGGTAGCTGGAGACAAAAAAGGTAAAGTAGGAGTGGGTTTGGGTAAGGCTAATGATACTTCTTTAGCTATTGATAAGGCTTTGCGTAATGCCAAGAAAAATATGATTATGGTCAACACCACCAAAACTTTTTCTATTGCTCATTTGGTAGAATCTAAATATTGTAGTGCCAGAATTGTGGTGAGACCAGCTCCGGGCCGTGGAGTGGTGGCTGGAAGTGCAGTGAGAAATGTTTTGGACTTGGCCGGAATTAAAGATGTGACAGCCAAAATTCTCTCTGGTTCTAAGAATAAATTAAATATTGCTCGAGCCACAGTGGATGCTTTGTCTAAATTAGTTAAACCCTTTGATAAAATTCAAGGCAAGTAATTATTAAAAATATGCAAATACACAATTTAAAAAGAAAGACTCCAAATAAAAAAGTAATGCTTGTTGGCCGTGGTGGTAAACGAGGCAAGACTTCTGGCCGTGGCGGTAAAGGGCAGACGGCTCGGGCTGGTCATAAAACGCGTCCAGAATGGCGAGATTTTATCAAACGAATGCCTAAACTTCGCGGTTACAGTTTTCAATCAATTGCTGGAGTAAAATATCCCGTTACCGTTATTAACTTAAACTTGATTAACGATGCCTTTAAAGATGGAGCAACTGTCAAACCGTCCACTTTATTTGCTTTAGGAGTGGTTGAACAATACAAAGGTAAAAACCAAAAGATAAAGATTTTAAGTAGTGGAGAAATAACAAAAAAAGTTACGGTGGTTGATTGTTTAGTTTCTGCTCCCGCTAAAATCAAGATTGAAAAAGCTGGTGGGGTAGTCAAGTAAGATGCAAAATTTTTTAAAAAAAATTAGTTTAATTTTTCATGATTCTTCTTTAAGAAAAAGAATTCTTTTTGTGGTGGTGGCATTAATTATTTTTAGATTTCTTTCAACCATTCCGGTGCCTGGTATTGATCCTCTAAAACTACAAGCTTTTTTTAATAGTTCGGTGGGTGATGTTTTTGGACTTTTTAGTATTTTTTCTGGTGGTGGTTTATCCAACCTTTCTATTGTGATGCTTGGTGTTGGTCCATACATTACCGCTTCAATTGTGATGCAACTTCTAACAATGATCTTTCCTAAATTAAAGGAAATGTATCAAGAAGAAGGAGAGGCTGGACGAGCCAAGTTTACTCAATATTCTAGATTGTTGACTGTACCTTTGGCTTTAATTCAAGGTGGAGGCTTTCTTCTTTTACTTCAAAAATCAAATGTAGTGACTCAACTTGGTTCTATGGGGATGATTACTAATATTGTGGTTGTTGTGGCGGGTTCAATTTTGTTAATGTGGATTGGAGAATTAATGACCGAATTTGGTATTGGTAACGGAACTTCCTTGATTATTTTTGCTGGTATTGTCGCTAATATTCCTACTTTAGTTAGTCAGTCACTTATCACTTTTTCGGCTGGTCAAATTCCTCTCCATTTAGCTTTTATTGTTGTGGCTCTTTTGGTTATTTTGGGAGTAGTAATTGTGACCGAAGCGGAGAGACCAATTCCAGTTACTTATGCAAAACGGGTGCGCGGAAATAAAGTTTACGGTGGAGTGTCCACTTATTTGCCTTTGCGAGTGAATCAAGCGGGGGTAATTCCTATTATCTTTGCTCTGTCACTTTTGATTTTCCCCCAAATGATTTTTCAGTATTTAGCAACTGGTTTCTCTAGTGAAGTGATTAAGACTGTAGCCACTTTTATTTTGAATATTCTTAAAAACGGTTGGTTTTATTCTATCTTTTATTTTATTTTGGTTTTTCTTTTCACTTATTTTTACACCGCGGTTACTTTTGATCCGCATGCTATTTCCGAGAATTTACAAAAGAATGGTGCTTTTATTCCGGGGGTGCGTCCCGGGCAATCCACTTCGGAATATATTGCTAAAGTTTTAACCAGAATCACTATGGTGGGAGCTACTTTTCTTGGTGCTATTGCCGTATTGCCTTTGGCAATGAAGGCCGTTACTGGTATTCAATCTTTGGCCATTGGTGGCACAGCTCTTTTGATTGTGGTGTCAGTAGTGATTGATTTGATGAAAAAGATTGATGCTCAGGTCTCAATGCGGGAATATTAAGATGCTTAAATTTTATGTCATAGGCACGCCGATTGGAAATATGGAAGACATTACTTACCGTGCGGTGCGGATTTTAAGTGAAGTGGATTTGATATTATGTGAGGATACAAGGGTGACAAAAAATCTATTAAATAAGTATGGTATAAAAAAAGAAACCTTAAGTTTTCATAGTCAAAGTAAATTATCAAAAACTGATAAGGTATTGGAATTAATTAAAGAAGGTAAAACTTTGGCTTTAGTTTCGGATGCTGGTACGCCAACCATTTCTGACCCCGGCTCTATTTTGGTCTCCAAGATTAAGATTAGTTTTTCCGAGGTAGAAATTATTGCTGTCCCGGGGGCTAGTGCTGTTACTTCCGCCCTATCTATTTCTGGTTTGCCCGCTTCAGATTTTACTTTTCTAGGTTTTTTACCTCACAAAAAAGGGCGAGAAACTTTATTTAAAGAAATAGCTGAATCGGAACGAACCGTGGTTTTTTACGAATCGCCACATCGGATTTTAAAAGCTTTAGATTCACTTCAAAAATTTGCTCCGGAGAAGAAGGTGGTGATTGCCCGTGAGCTAACAAAAGTATTTGAGCAAGTAGTTTCTGGTCATCCTTTTGATGTTTCTAAATATTTTGCGGATAATCCAGATAAAGTAAGGGGAGAATTTGTTGTTCTTGTTTCTCCTCCTTAGTCAAGGAGGAGTGGTGAGGCTTTGCGAACCGAGGCGGTTGTGTTAAGATACTAACACTTAATAAAATAATTATAATAAGATGATAAAAATTTCTTCAATCACAGGTTTGGGGCTTTTAATTTTGTTGGTGTCTTCATCATTTGTTTCTATCTTTCGAGAGTGGAAAGATATTATTTTAATGATTAGTGGTTTGGCCATCGTTATCTTATCTTTATTGATCAGAAAAGAATTACATAAGGTTCTGAGAATTATTCATGATGTAAAGGAAATAAAATCAGATTCTTATGTTGAAAATAATCCACAATAAATATTTTTATGTCGGTTTTTTCTTTTTACTTATTTTAGTTTTGACCTTTTTTGTTTTACCTAATTTTTTACCAGTGATTTTTGTTAGTGGCCCTCGAATTGATTTGGCCAGTGTGGCCTCTACTTCCTCTACCACTATTCCAGAAATACCATTTGCTATAAAAAAAGTAATTACTCATATAAAAACACCGGAAGCAGTAAAAGGAATTTATATGACTGCTTGTGTGGCGGGGACGCCTAGTTTCCGTGCTAAATTAGTTAAATTAATAAATGAAACTGAATTAAATTCAGTAATTATTGATATCAAAGATTATACTGGAACTATTTCTTTTAAAATCGATAGTTCAGAGTTTAAAGATAATACAGGTGGCGGGTGTAAGGTGTCTGATATGGTGGATTTTATTGAGACTCTTCACCAAAATAATATTTATGTTATTGGACGAATTACAGCTTTTCAAGATCCATATCTGGCTAGAGTTTATCCGGATTGGGCCGTGAAAAAGAATACTGATAAAAGTATAAATTGGAAAGATCGTAAAGGAATCAGTTATATTGATGCCGGAAATAAAGAAATGTGGCTATATCTGGTGAATTTAGGCAAAGAGTCATATGCTAATGGTTTTGATGAAATAAATTTTGATTATATTAGATTTCCATCGGATGGGGATATGTCAGATATTTATTTTCCCTGGAGTAATAATATTTTAGTGGCCAACGCCACGAGTACTGTTTCCGGTAAGTCAAAAGTTATGAAAAGTTTTTTTGAATATTTACATGAAAATTTTGAACCGGCGGGTATTCCGATATCCGCTGATTTTTTTGGGATGACAGCCACTAATTATGATGACTTGAATATTGGTCAAGTATTGGAAGATGCTATTCCTAATTTTGATTATATTGCGCCAATGGTTTATCCTTCACATTATCCAGTAGGTTTTTTAGGTTATAAATCAGTAGCAGAAGTTAATGCTCACCCATACGAGATTGTAAATTATTCTATGAATATTGCAGCTAATCGATTAATGGTGGCTAGTTCTACTCCACTTAAATTAAGACCATGGTTACAAGATAATGATTATCCTGTTCCTTATACACCGGCTATGGTCCGTGCGCAAATTCAAGCCACTTATGATTCGGGTCTAACTTCCTGGATGCTTTGGGATGCGGGGAATACATATACACAGAGTGCTTTGAAATTGGAATAAAGACTGGTATAATATCTTCAAATGTACGACCCAGAGAGAGTAACAACTTTTGCCCAAGCGGATTCCCGAAATAGGAATGTGGAATTTGGTATTAAGGCCAAGGATCGAACTAGGCATGTTTATGTGATTGGAAAGACCGGTATGGGTAAGTCTACTCTTCTTGAAAACATGGCCGTGCAAGATATTGCCAATGGTGAGGGGATGGCCTTTATTGATCCTCACGGTAAGACAGCGGAATTACTTTTAAATTATGTGCCGGAACATCGTCTAAAAGATGTATTGTATTTTGCTCCCTTTGATTTGGAACATCCCATTTCTTTTAATGTCTTGGAGGATGTGGGTTTTGATAAAAGACATTTGGTAGTGTCCGGTTTGATGTCTACTTTCAAAAAAATCTGGGTGGACGCTTGGTCCGCTAGAATGGAATATATTTTGAGTAATACTTTGTTGGCTTTACTTGAAACACCAGGGACAACACTGCTTGGTGTAAATAGACTACTCGCGGACAAAGATTATCGTAAAAAAATTGTGGACAATGTCAAAGATCCATCAGTCAAATCTTTTTGGGTGGATGAATTTGCCAAATATACGGATCGTTTTGCGGCGGAAGCTACCCCGGCTATTCAAAATAAAATTGGGCAGTTTACTTCAAATCCTTTGATTAGGAATATTGTCGGTCAGTCCAAGTCATCTTTTGATTTAAGAAAGATGATGGATGAAAATAAAATAATAATTATTAACTTGTCTAAAGGACGGGTGGGCGAAGCTAATGCTAACCTTTTGGGCTCAATGTTAATTACTAAAATTTACTTGGCGGCCATGTCTCGAGCGGATGTGTCAGACAAAGTTTTACAAAAATTGCCGAATTTTTATTTGTATGTGGATGAATTTCAGTCTTTTGCCAATGAAAGTTTTGCGGATATTTTATCTGAAGCCAGAAAATATAAATTAAATTTAACTATTGCTCATCAGTATATTGAACAGATGTCCGAGGAAGTGCGAGCAGCCGTTTTTGGCAATGTGGGCACAATGATTACTTTTCGGGTGGGGGCTTTTGATGCGGAAGTTTTAGAAAAAGAATTTGCTCCACAATTTACGGCGGAAGATTTGGTTAATTTGGGCTTCGCTCAAATTTATTTGAAGTTAATGATTGATGGAGTGAGTTCTATGCCTTTTTCTGCTGTTACTATGCCACCAATTAAAGAGCCAGAGAAATCTTATAAACAAGAAGTTATTGAGATGTCTCGTTTACAATTTTCTATAAACCGAGCTAGTGTTGAGCAAGATGTTTTGGATTGGCATAAGGATGGCGGGCAAGTCCCCAAAAAAGTAGAAAAGAAAGAAGAAAAAATAGTGGAAATAAAAAAAGAAATCGTTTCAGATAAAATAGAAACTCGTCCTAAATATACTAGACGAGAGAGCCCGGTTATCACTCCACCTCTTGAAGAAGTTATAGATGATTTTGTGCCATTGAAAGAGTTAAAAGCTAAATCAAATGTTGTAAATTCTGCCAATGGTGTTAATAATGGAAAAAAAGTGGTTAGTGAAAAAAGCTTGTCCGAACTTCGGGCAGTGTTGCAGTCTTTAAATAAAAATAAAGATAAACCAAAAGGAGAAATTCCAACAGAAAATAAAATTAAAGAAATTCCAGAAAATGAACTAAAAAAAATGCTTGAAATATGAAAGAAATTTTAAAATATATTATTTGGGTGGGTATTTATTTGACTTTGATCATTCCTTTTATTGTTTCCGGTGATTTGTTTTTTCCCTACATCACGGGTAAGGCTTTTACTTTTAGAATTATTGTAGAAATTATTTTTGGTTTATGGCTGATTCTTATTTTGAAGGATAAGGAATTTAGGCCTAAATGGTCTTGGGTTTTAGGTGCTAGCTTGATTTTTATTTCTGTTTTATTTATTGCTGATGTCAATGCGGTAGCTCCAGCTAAAGCTTTTTGGAGCAATTATGAACGAATGGAAGGTTTTGTGACTTTTGTCCATCTTTTAGCTTATTTTTTGGTTCTCGGTTCAATGCTTAATAAAGAAAAATTATGGTTATGGTTTTTGCGAGCCAACTTGGTGACTGGAGTAGTTATGGCCGTTACCAGTATTACTGAAGGAATTAAAGACAATATCATAAGAATTGCTGGTCCACTCGGTAACCCCATTTATATTTCTGTTTATTTCCTTTTTATATTTTTCTTTACGTTGATTCTCTTATATAAAGATGTTTTAGCTAAAAACTTGACGGATCGGGCTGTCTTTAAAAAAGTTTTTGCTAATGTTCTTTTTTATATTTATCTTCTTTCTTCTTTTTTGTCTTTATTTGTTATCTATCGAACTTCACGCGGGGCATTATTGGGAGTGATTGGGGGAATCTTGATTGGGGCAATTTTAATTTCTATTTTTGAGAAACAGAGAAAAGTGATCAAACAGATTGCTTTAGGTGGAATCATTTTTGTTGTAGCGATAATTGTTTTATTCTTGTTTACAAAAGACACTCCATTTGTTCAAAGTAATTCTACCCTGAAGAGATTTGCGGAAATTTCTTGGAGTAATGTAAATGGTCAAGCGCGTCAATTAGTTTGGCCAATGGCCCTAAAAGGCTTTAAAGAAAAACCAATCCTTGGTTGGGGGCAGGAAGGTTTTAATTATGTTTTTAATAAATATTATGATCCGCGGATGTATAATCAGGAAGCTTGGTTTGATCGGGCTCATAATGCTCCGTTAGATTTTTTGGTCTCGGGAGGTCTGTTGGGTCTTCTTTCTTACTTAGCTTTATTTGTTTTAGCTCTTTATCTGTTATGGTTTAAAAACCTGTCTGTGCAGGCAGAAAATAATTTGGATATTACTGAAAGAGCTATTCTAACTGGTCTTTTGACTGGTTATTTATTTCAAGCGATTTTTGTTTTTGATAATTTAATCAGTTATGTTGTGTTTTTTACCACCTTAGCTTATATCCACTCTCGTTTGACGGAAAGCGGACGAAGCGTGGCTTTGTCAGACATGGAAAAAGCCACACTTCGTCCATTAGCATCTTTTTTTAAAAATGAGGAATATCAAAATTATATTTTAATTCCTGTTATTGTAATTTTGACTAGCTTTGGTGTTTGGTGGATAAATATTCCGGGGATTTCGGCTAATAAAACTTTAATTCAAGCTATTAATCTTATTCGTAGTGGCCGGACAGAGGATAGTTTAAGTGCTTTTAAAAAAGCTTTGTCTTATCAAACAATGGGGGATTCAGAAATTAGAGAACAGTTACTTTCCTATACTTCTGGTCTGGTTAAAGATACCAAAGTTGAGCAAAAGACTAAAGGAGATTTTTTGACTTTGACGGTTAATGAAATGAATAAACAAATTGCTTTGGTTTCTAATGATGCTCGCCACTATATTTTGATGGGCTCTCTCTTAAATAACATCGGTCGTTTTGAGCAGGCTTTACCTTATATTAAGAAAGCGATTGAACTTTCTCCCCAAAAACAGACGATGAGATTTGAACTAATTCAGGCTTTGTATTCTCTCGGCAGGATGGATGAAGCTTTGGCTGAAGCTAAAAGTGCTTATGAATTAGATATTAATTATGATCAAGCTAAATCTGTATATGATTTAGTTTTGAAGGAAAAGAATAAAAAATAAATTTTTTGGACTTGCTTTATTTGTAGAGTATGCTATACTACCTAAGTGAGTGCTAGCAATGCTAGCTCAAACGAATGTCTATGTAAAGCCCCACTTCGGTGGGGTTTTGCATGTCTAATCAACCTCACCCGCCATCGGAATGTCGGCCTCTCCTCATCTGAGGAGAGGCGAAGATCCGGTCTGGGGGTGAGGTTGTATTTTTTGATGTTCGTATTATACTAGTGTAGTATCCCTTTGTTTCTGATCACAGCCGGTGGATGCACTCATATAAGACATTAGTTTTGGAGCAAGCCCCACCGGCGTTGAGCGGAAAGAATGATCAATATTCAAGAAAATATTTCATTAAAATATTTTACAACTTTTCAAATTGGTGGAAGAGCCCGGTATTTTTTAATAGCCAAAAATGAAGATGATTTGCGGGAAGCCTTCTCTTTTGTTAAAAGTCGTAAGCTTCCTCTTTTTGTTTTAGGTGGGGGATCAAATGTTCTATTTTCAGATCAAGATTTTTCTGGCTTGATTATAAAGAATGAAATAAAGGGTATAAAATTTATTGACTTGCCTGTGCAGGCCGGTCAAGGGATGGATAAAGTTATCTTAGAAATTGGGGCTGGTGAAATTTGGGATGATATTGTGGCCTTGTCTGTCATTAGAAATTTGTTTGGTTTAGAAAATTTATCTGGTATTCCGGGAACAGTAGGTGGAGCAGTGGTGCAAAATGCTGGGGCTTATGGTGGTGAGTTGAAAGATTGTTTAGTATCAGTGGCAGGTTTTAATTCCGTCAATGGTAAGAAATTTAATTTTGAAAAAGCTGATTGTGATTATGGTTACCGCAGTAGTTTTTTTAAAAAAAATAAAAAATTTATCATTACTTCAGTTACTTTGATTTTGAGTAAGAAATTAGGTGCTAACTTTGATTATGCTAGTCTCAAAGAACAGTTGACAGAAGAAGAAAAAATTACACCACAAAAGATTAGAGAAATAGTTTTAAAAGTTCGCGGAGAAAAATTACCAGATTGGCATAAAATAGGCACGGCTGGTTCTTTTTTTAAGAATCCGGTTATTAGTAAATATGATTATAGTAAATTGGTGGAAAAATTCCCTGATTTACCGGGTTTTTCCGAACCAAAAGATAAAATAAAAATTCCGTTGGCTTGGATTTTAGATAAAATTTGCCAGCTTAAAGGTTTTAAAGAGGGAAGAGTGGGTTTGTATGAAAAGCAACCATTAGTGGTGGTAAATTTAGGTGGAGCAACAGAGAAAGAAATTTCTGATTTTACAGAAAAAATAAAAAATATTGTTGTAAAAAAAACTAGTATCAAGATTGAATGTGAGGTTGAAAAGATTTAATTCTAATTTTTAATTTTGATATTTACTTTTTGATTTTTTAAGAGTTATCCACATATTTTTATAAAAAATCCTTGCGTTATTTTTTTATTCGCGATAAAATTATATTAGTTCAGTGATTTTCATAAATATGGTCGAAGAAAATCACGGGCTCTTAAAAAAAGATTTTAAAATAAAAACTACTATGGCAAAAAAGAAAGCACGAAAAGCGGCCAAGAAGACTAAGAAGTCAACTAAGAAAGCGAAGAGAGGAAAAAAGAGATAGTCTCATAAAAAACACGGTTCAGAAATTAAATAGCGGACCGTGTTTTTTTGTCTGAAAATATGATAAGATGGTGTTAAGATGTCATTTTTGAAGACAGTTTTTGGGGATAAATATGCTAAGGCGATCAAGCCTTTTTGGCCTATTGTATTACAAATAAATGGCTTAGAGGAGGGAATTAAAGCTCTTTCGGATATAGAATTAAAAGCCAAGACAAATGAATTCAAAGAGAGATTAGAAAAAGGTGAGACTTTAGAACAGCTTTTACCCGAGTCTTTTGCTGTGGTGCGCGAAGCTTCCAGACGAACTTTAGGTGAAAGACATTTTGATGTTCAGCTAATTGGGGGAATGATTTTGAATAAAGGTGGAATTGCCGAGATGCGTACGGGGGAGGGAAAAACTTTAGTGGCCACTTTACCAGCCTATTTGAATGCTTTGTCCGGACAGGGTGTACATATTGTGACGGTCAATGATTATCTCTCTCGTCGTGATGCGGTGTGGATGGGACAGATATATGATTTTCTAGGATTGACAGTGGGTGTGATAAATCATGAGAGTTCCTTTTTATATGATTCTAAACATATTTCTAATAAAGATGTAGCAGAGAAGGAAGATAAAGAAAGAGATGATTTGGGTTCTTTTAGAGTTGTCTATGATTTTTTAAAACCTTGTACTAGACGAGAAGCTTACTCCGCAGATATTACTTACGGGACAAACAATGAATTTGGTTTTGATTATTTGCGAGATAATATTGAATATGTAGAAAAGGATTTGCGTCAGCGAGAATATAACTTTGCGATTGTGGATGAAGTGGACTCTATTTTGATTGACGAAGCGCGTACCCCACTTATTATTTCGGCACCCACCACGGAGTCAGGGGATCTGTATGTAAAATTTGCGGAGATTGTAAAACATTTTAAAAAAGATGAGGACTTTACGGTGGATGAAAAGTTGAAAGCTATTCAGTTGACTGAAACTGGTATTTCCAAAGCGGAAAAAGCTCTTGGAGTGGATAATATTTATACGGATGCTGGTATTAAGTTTGTTCATCATTTAGAAACTGCCACCCGGGCTAAAGCTTTATTTGAAAAAGATACAGATTATGTAATCAAGCCGGGAGTGGATGGGATGGAAGAAATAATCATTGTGGATGAGTTTACCGGTCGGCTTCAGCCGGGGCGAAGATGGTCTGAAGGTTTACATCAAGCCATTGAGGCCAAGGAAGGAGTAAAAATTCAAAAAGAATCACGAACTTTTGCTTCTATTACTTTTCAAAATTATTTTCGGCTGTATAAAAAATTGGCGGGGATGACGGGAACCGCTCTAACTTCAGAAGAAGAGTTTTTTAAGGTTTATCATATGGAAACTTTTTCCGTGCCAACTAATAAGGATATAAAAAGAATTGATAAAAATGATTTGATTTTTCAGACGGAACATGGCAAGTTTTTGGCGGTAGCTAGACGAGTAAAAGAATTACAGGAAAAAGGTCAGCCCGTGCTTATTGGAACTGTGTCCATTGAAAAAAATGAAATTTTGTCTGCTTATTTATCCAAAGAAGGCGTCAAACATAATATTTTGAATGCTAAAAATCATGAAAAAGAGGGAGAAATTATTGCTCAAGCGGGGCATAAGAGCGGAGTGACAGTGGCCACTAATATGGCTGGGCGAGGAGTGGATATTAAACTTGGCGGTATTCCATATGACAAAGAAAAATATGAGGAAGTAAAAAGTTTGGGTGGTTTATGTGTGATTGGTACTGAGCGTCACGAAGCTAGAAGAATTGATAATCAGCTCCGAGGGCGATCTGGTCGTCAGGGTGATCCGGGTGAGACACAATTTTTCGTATCACTTCAGGATTCTTTAATGAGGATTTTTGCTTCCGATACTATTAAAAAGTTAATGGGTCGTTTTGGTTTGGCGGAAGATCAAGCCATTGAGAATTCTTTAATCACTCGGTCACTTGAGACAGCACAGACAAAAATTGAAGGTTTTAATTTTGATTCGCGAAAACATATTTTGGAATATGATGATGTTTTGAATTATCAGAGAAAATTAGTTTATGAGAGAAGGCGAGCAGTGTTACTGGGTAATCAGGAGATGGTTCAGGAAAAGTTCAATGAAGTAATAGCCGGAGATGAAGCTGCCATCAAAATTATAGAGGAGAAGATTAAGCTTATTGGAACAGAAGAGTTTTACCGAATAGCCAAGATATTATTACTCCAATCTATTGATATGTTTTGGGTGGATCATTTGGAAATTATGGATTATACTCGTTCTAGTGTAAATTTGCGTTCTTATGGTCAGAGAGATCCATTGGTAGAATACAAAAAAGAAGGATTGCGTTTATTTAAAGAAATGAATGAGGCCATAAATGAGCAGGTTTTGAAAATTTTGCCTAATATTGGAGCTGGGGCATATGCGCGGGAAGAAGAAAAATTAAAAGATACTCAAAAACATATGACTTTGGCCGGGGGTGGAGTGGAAGATGGAGAAGATAATAAAGAAGGTGTAGTTGCCGTTAGTCATAAATCTGATAAAATTGGCCGTAATGATCCTTGTCCGTGCGGTGCAAAAAAAGCCGATGGTACACCAATTAAATATAAACATTGTCATGGAAAATAAAAAATACCAAGCGACGATTGGACTGGAAATACACGCGGAATTAAAAACCAAAACGAAGATGTTTTGCTGTTGTAAAAATAATTCGGATGAAGAAAAACCAAATGTGAATATTTGTTCGATTTGTACCGGTCAGCCGGGGACACTGCCAGTAATAAACAAACAAGCGGTAAAAAATGTTTTGAAGATGGGAGTGGCTCTAGGAGCAAAACTGGCCGATTTTACGGAATGGGACAGGAAGAATTATTTTTATCCGGATATTCCCAAAGGTTATCAGATTAGTCAATATAAATATCCACTTATTACCGGCGGAAAACTAAACGGAATAAATATTACTAGAATTCATCTAGAAGAAGACACGGCCAGCTCTTCTCATAATGAGGATTTCAGTTTAGTGAATTTTAACCGAGCTGGCGTGCCCTTGATGGAGTTGGTGACGGAACCGGAGCTTCATACTGGAAAAGAGACGGCGGATTTTGCCAGAGAATTACAGTTACTTTTGCAGTATTTGGGTGCGGGTGAGGCAAATATGGAAAAAGGAGAAATGCGGATTGAAGCAAATATCTCCGTTAGCCAGACCGAGAAATTGGGGACAAAAGTAGAGGTTAAAAATATTAATTCCTTCAAAGCGGTAGAAAAAGCTGTAGCCTATGAAATTGATCGGCAGATTCAAGTCTTGGAGAGTGGTGAAAAAGTGGTGCAGGAAACCAGAGGTTGGAATGAAGATAAACAAAATACTTTTTCTCAGCGGTTGAAAGAAGATTCTCACGATTATCGTTATTTTTCAGACCCAGATTTGCCCAAATTTAAATTATCAGAGATTCCCGAATTCACCATGGTGAATCTTAAAAAAGAATTGCCAGAATTACCTTGGGAAAAAAGAGAGAGATATGAAAAAGATTATGGTATCAAAGCAGTGGAGGTGGAGATTTTTGTTAAGCCGGGGATTATTGCTGACTTTTTTGAAAAAGTTTGTGCTGATTTTAATGGTGATACCCGTCCGACCGGGTCATCCGGGCGGGAAAATTTAATTAAATTAGCCTCCAATTATATTATTTCTGATTTATTGGGGTTGATAAATAGTGGCTCTGAAAAGACCAAGGGAAATTCTCTCCGCTTAACGGAGTACCTAATCGCTCCGAGAACATCCCTTGGTCTTTTAGAGGATAGGGGCTTTGCTAATCTGATTAAAATGGTGGCGGAGGCAAAAATTTCTTCTCGTGGGGCCAAAGACATTTTAAAAATAATGTTTGAGCATGGTGGAGAACCAGCTGAAATTGCTGAAAAAGAAAATTTACTGCAAAAAAGTGATTTGGTAGAGCTTGAAAAAATTGCAGAAAAAATTATTGCCGAGAATTCCAAAGTAGTGGCGGATTATAAGGCCGGTAAGGAGGCCGCTTTGATGTCTTTGGTAGGTCAAGGGATGAAGGTCACTAAAGGTTCGGCTAATCCGCAAGTGCTGAAGGAAGTATTTTTGAAACTACTAAAAAATGAAATTTGAACAAATAAATAATGAATCAGAAAAAAATGAGGTAATACCTGAGAAATTGGATTCTGAACAGGAAATTTTATCCTGTTTTACCGATGAACAGCGGAAATTAATAAAAGAAAGACAGAGAAAGCTTTCTGCTCTGGCTTATTTTATTGGAAAAGATTTTGAAATTCCAATTGTTCTTGGTCTGCCTTCTAATAAGTGCCCAAGTGGTTGGATGTGGGCGACAAAGGAGGACGGTTCAAAATTCATTCAGATGAATGTCTTTGACCTTATTTTGAAACCGATGGACTATCTCCGGTTTGTCACTTCTCATGAAGGAGGACATGCTAGGATTTCTTGTTTGGATTTTATTCCGCCTGAAATTTATAATCAAAAAGGGTTTTCTTTTCTTTTAAATGCGATTGAAGATCCTAGAGATAATAATTTTGTGGCTGAAAATTATCCGCGTTTTGCTGAGCAGATGAAGCTGGCTTATGAACAGGAGGAAGTATCTGAAAAAGAAGCAAAAGAGAAAGCACGGAAAAATCTTGGCTACCAGCCGCGTTTTATGCAGGCTGGTTTTGAATATATTAAACAATGGTATCGGGAAAGGATGAAACAGAGTGTAGACATTTCGGCTGAATTACCAGATAAAGTACAGGCTGTTGTTAAAAAAACACTTCCATCTGCTAGTGATGCTTGGTGGAGGTATCCAACTAAAGAGGAAGCCAATAGGGGTCAAGAGGGTATTCTCTCTTATGCTAAAGTTGCTTATGAAATTATTTTAGAAGAAATTTGGCCGGAATTTCAGAAATTGGTAGAGCAAGATTTGCAGGATCAGAAGATGGTTGAGTTATTGAAAGATTTGCAAAAAGAAAAGCAGAAAGGGAAAGAAGAGTCAACCGCCCCTAGCCCCTCCTCATCTGAGGGGGGGGAGGGAGGGGAAAAGTCTGAAAAAGAGGAGAAAGGGGAGGGAGAAGAGCAAAACGAAGAAAGAAAAGAAAAAAGTAAAGAGAGTAAAGGTGGTGATGGTCTGCCAAAAGAATTGAAAGATAAATTGTCACCCGAGGAGCAAAAAGAACTTGAAAAAGCAATAGAAAAGGTACTGGAGGAAGCAAAGAAAGAGGGGGAAGTCCAAGGAGTAACAAAACCAATAGATTTGGACTCATTATCACCAGGATTAAAAAAGAAAATTCAGGATTATTTGGGTTCTCTGCCGGAAGAAAAGAAAAAAGAATTGATGGAAAAAGCTAGCAGAGCTTTGAAGGATTTTGAGAATGAAATAGGTAAAGAGCTTGAAGGAAAATTTGAAAAAAGTCCTGAAGAAAAAGAGAAAAAAGGGCAAGGTGAATCAGGGGAAAATAAAGCTGGTTTAGGCGGTGGTGGGGAAATGGCCCGGGGAGGAGAGGGAAAAATGTGGAAAAATCCGATTAATAATGAAGGTTTGAGAAGATATCAGGAGCGATTGGATCGGGAAATAAAGAAAGATGCCAATCTTTATGAACAGACACGCACGAAACTTTTGCCACAGATTGATAAACTCGAAATTGAATTGAGGGAAATACTAGTTGCTAAGAAAGTTAAGGGCTGGCAGGGTGGTTTTAGAACTGGTAAAAGGATTGATATAAAAAAGAGAATACAGGAAAAAGCAAAATCCGTGCCGGTAATGGAAAGTCATGCTTGGAAAAGAAGGGAAATTCCGGATGAAAAAGATTATGCCATATCACTGCTTATTGATCTTACCGGGTCAATGATGAAAGATGGTAAAATAGCAGAAGAATTTAAAGCGGTCATCGTATTGGCGGAAACACTTAACCGTTTGTCAGTCGGTCTGGAGATACTTGGTTTTAACGACTGCATTTATGAGTATCAAAGTTTTGGACAGCCAATGTCCAGGGAAATCAGGGAACATATGGGCGGAATACCCGGTGAAGCAAAAGACAGTTGTTGTTCTTCTTGTGGAAATGAACATAACGAGACGGACTTGGGTTGGGCTACAGAGACAGCCTCGGATCGTCTAGCCAAGGAAAAAGCCGAACACAAGTTTCTCATTACCTTATCAGACGGCAAACTGGAAGAATCAAGTAAACATCCGCGAATAAACTACGATATGTCTAAAATAATAGAGAAAGTCTTAAAAGAGACCAATATCCGTTTGATTGGGCTTGGTATTGGGAAAGACTCCGATAATATGTCAAACTTATATCCAAACGGCGTTTCCAATGTTGAGATACCTAATTTGATAAAAAAACTAACAGATTTAATAAAAGATGTTATTGCAAATTCAAACAATTACTAGTAATATAAATATATGAGTAAAAATACAGATTCTGAATTTAAAAAGTTTTTAGATGTTATTTCTGGGCAAAAAGAGCCAGGTCTGGTAATAGTTAAAAACCTTGAAAAATTATCCGATGTTGTTAACTGTTTGGTGGGTGTTGGTTTTGAACAGGCTTTAAGTGTAAAAGAGGCATTTGGGTTAGAAAAAATGTTTATTATTGTCAATCAAAATACAGACAAAGGTCTACGTGATTTTATAAGTCAATATCCGACTGGTCAGATAGAAATTTTTAATGAAGAATTGATGGTTTCTGATATCTTAATGCCGGAATATGACAATCGCTCTGTTGTGATTTTAGTAAAAAAAGAAGACTTAGAAAGTTTACAAAAATCAGATTTTAATTTACTGGATTTTTCTGGCCCAGTTTATCAATAATCAAAAAGAAATGAATAAAATGGAAGGACAAATGAATATACCCCCTATGGAGGCCGGAGCGGAAAAAGATATAAACAATTTACCTATTTTTGAGACGGATGAAACCATTTCATACCTGGGGGTTAAATTGGAAAAAGCAAAAAACAGAAGCGGTCAATTTGTGCCAAATCGTGAGCAGTATAGAGATTATATAAATGACTCGGAGATTGCCCTGCCGGCACAGAGGGATATTGCGGTTTCTTTGTTAAATGGGGACCCAATTCTTCTAGAAGGGGGAACTTCCCTTGGAAAAACTACTACTGTGAGAAAAATGTGTGCTGAGCTTGGTTATGAAGTGCATTATGCCAACCTTAACGGTGCTACTGACGTGGAAGATTTGATGGGACGATACATTCCTAATCCGCATAAAACCAGGCCGGAGGATCCAGAATATATTTTTGCCGATGGAAAAGTAACGAGTGGTTTAAGGCAGGAGAAAGGCAAGATAAAAGTTATTATTGTGGACGAATATAACGCTTCCGCTCCAAACATTTTGATCAGATTACATGAAGTGCTTGACGCCTTGGAAAGGGGAGGTGAGGTAATTTTGTCTGAAGATGCTTCCGAGGCGGTAAAAGTAGACAAGACTAAAACCAAGATAATTGCCCTAATGAACCCTCCCGGCAAAGGTTATCTTGGCCGTGAACCGCTTGACCCGGCGCAACTTAGGCGTTGGGTCTACAAGAAAATGCCCTCTGAATTGCCAGATGAGACCTTTTCTTTTGCTACACAAACTTTATTTGGTTCCAAGCTAGAGCCTGGTGCCATTGATTCACAAATGTTTTTAAGAGAGCGTGATTTTGTCTTGACCACGGAAGAATTGCAGGAGATTCCAGGGTCGTCTGAAATTCTTCAAAAATACATGGAATTTCACCGGGATATCAAGAAATTCCTTAAAGGTAATTTGGAAAAAGGTAAATTTAAAAGCAAGAGATTAGCCGAAGATCAACCTCAACTGTTTACTTTTGATGATCGTATGGAACCACGTCGGGTCAGGGACTTTGTTCTTAGATTTTACGATGGTGATTTGACAGGTACTTTTCAGCAGGCTTTGAGATATTATTATAGTAATAAACTTGAGAGCGATCTGGATAAGGCTTTTGCGGAAGAATTGATAAAGTTGGTTGAGTTCAAACCGGAAGAAGATGGCCGTAGAAAAAATGCTGATAGAGAAAGTAAAAAGAAAAAAGAAGAAAAAGAGCGTTTGGAAAGAGAGAAAAAAGAAGCGGAAGAAAAAGTCAAAGCCAAAGCTGAGGTAGATAAAACCAAAACAGAAAGTGAGAAAGCTGAAGGATCACTTGAAGAAATAAAAAAGAAAGAGCTGGAGCTGAAGAAAGCTTTACGAAAAGCTAAACGGGAAGCCTCGGGGGAGACTTTTGACCCGGTGATTTCAGCTGAATACAAATATAAAGATGAGAAAGGCAAGGAAGTAAAAGAAAATATTGAAATTGATTTTGATAAAAAACTGGCTTTGACGATCAAATTCTGTAAAAACCATAAAATAAAAGTGTCAAAAGATTTTGAGACACAAATGAGTGATATTTGGGAAAGAAACAGGAATGAGATGCAAGAGCAAATAGAAAAATTTGGTTTTGATGAGATTTTGATTATCCCCGCCACTATTAAATTAGACGATGCTCTTGATCAAGAGATGACCATGGGTTATAAAAAGAAAGATGGCACGTCTGGTGGGCCAATCTATTGGGGGGTGGAGAAAAAGGATATTGTTTCTTTCCGAAGCTCTAAAAATAGGATTATTATGGTCCACAAAAATAAGGCTAGGAATCTTTATGATACAGCAGATACTCTCCCTATCTTGAAAAAGACATTGGGTGAAAAGGTCGGTTCCTTCAAGCCAGAAGAATGTTTAACTATTGAAGAGTATCTGGTGTTCCAGAGATTATTTTATGAAGAAACTGGTGAAAATTTGGATGAAAAGGGAGGCACGTGGCTTTCCTCTAGAGCCGGTTCCAATGTCGTCCGCGCTTTTTGGAGTCCCGACTATGCGCAGGTGTTTGTGAATGCCAATTCACCCGACTATGCCAATGTTCTTATCGGGTGTCGGCTCTCCCGCTGTTTTGAATAGAGTTAGCTTTTAACTTTTTATTTTTTAATTTCTTTTTATTTTTTTATTTTAACTTTCAATAAAAAAATAAAGCAAAATCCTTCGGCGAGTATGGCTCCCCAATAGTGCGGAATAAAGCCTGCCGAAGTGCTCAAAGAAACTAAAGACAATAGTCGTATTAAATTTATGACGTTGTTAGGTTTTTTGCTCGTGAGAGTAGTAAGTTTGGAAAAAAGAAACAGCAGTTTGGCCTTGGGGGATAATGTCACCCTGATAAATTGAGCCCGGTTCCCATGGTTGTACCGGATAAGGTCAGGCTAAAAGAGAGCCGGTTCCAATGTCGTCCACGCTTATTGGAATCCCGACAATGCGCAGGTGAATGTGAATGCCAATTCACCCGACAATGCCAATGATAATATCGGGTGTCGGCTCTCCCGCCGTTTCGTTCTTATTTTGAGTTTCGCTCGTATTTTAGCCAGCCCATAGCTTGACGGCCAGCTTCCTGCAGATTTTTCTCTATTTCCAAGTATTCCCAACTATCAATCATCTGACAGTTTAAGGCTAGACGATAGAGGATCTTCAGTAGTTCTATTTTGGCATTGATTTGGGATAAAATTCGTTCTTTTTCCAACTTGCTGGCGGAATTAGCCATAATGGTAAATTCCATCGCTGATAGGACAGCATTTTCCATTTTTTCACCCAAAGTATACCGTTCAAATTTTGGTAGGGAGAAGATCATTTTATGAGCGGATTCGTAAATAACAAACAATATAGTGAGAAGCGGTATATCTAATTTTTCAAAATTATGATTATTGTCCATAAAAGTTTTAATGAATTATTTAGTCTTGATAATCTGTTAAATGTCTGGCGGATATTTCGGCGGGGCAAGACCAAGAAAGCGGATGTACAGGCGTTTGAAAGGCATTTGGAAGATAATTTATTTGATTTATATGAAGAATTAACGGTTGGCCAATATAAGCATAGAGCATATAAGTTTTTTTCGGTTTTTGACAGTAAAAAACGGGATATACATGTGGCAGAAATCAGGGATAGAATTGTGCACCGTTTGATTTTTGATCATCTGGTGAAGATTTATGAACCGCTTTTTATTTCTAATTCCTATTCTTCAAGGATAGGCAAGGGGTCACATCGAGCCGTAAAGACTTTCCAGTATTTTGCAAAAATAATTCAAGCGGAAAACCACGGCCGGTGTCTTGTTTTGAAATGCGACATTAAGAAATATTTTGGGAGCGTGAATGGCGATATCCTCACCATGTTGCTAAAGGAAAAAGTCACTGATGAAAAAACATTTAAAACCGTCAAGGAAATCATCGACAGTTTTCCGGTCGGTATTCCGCTAGGTAATGTAACCAGCCAGACTTTTGCCAATATTTACCTGCACGATTTTGATTTATTTGTGAAAAATACTCTTAAGGTCAGATTTTATGTTCGATATAACGATGATTTTGTTATTCTAGACAATAATTCAAAACGATTAGCCGAATATTTAAGAAAGATTAGGGATTATTTGGTGATTAATCGCCTATTGGAAATACCGGAGCATAAGGCCGACATTAGAAAACTGGAGTGGGGAATTGATTTTTTAGGCTATACTATCTTACCTAACGCTGTTTTGTTGCGGGGCAAGACTAAAGCTAAAATGTTTGCCAATGTCTGTGAGGAAAATATCAGTTCTTATTTCGGTTTACTCTCACATTGTAATTCCTTCAATTTGCGTCAAAAACTCAAATCTGTTATTATTTAGCGATGGAAAGTCCTGAAGAAAAAGGTGAATTATTACAACAGTTAGAAACTGGAGTGGAAAAGATTGAGGCCGGCAGAAAAGCTTTGGAAGCCGAGTTGGAGATTGCTAAAAAATCTGGTGATTTTTCCAAATTTTACGAATTGCAGAAAATTGCTCAAAAAGGGATTTTCGAGGCGGAAAAAACCAAAAGAAAGTTAGAAGGCGAAGCCTCTGCTTTTGATATTTCGGCCGACTATGTAACAAAAGACGCCAAAGGCAAAGAAAAAACAGAAACCATCACCTTTAATTTTGAAACGGAACTAGTTAGCTGGACGGATTTCTATGCTAAACACAAGTTGACCTTACCCGCCAATTTTGCGGAAAAAATGCAGGATATCTGGGAGAGAAATGGGGAGGCTCTAAGAAAAGAAATTGTGGAAAAAGGTTTTGATCGAGTTATTTTCATCCCTGCCTCCGTTGACACCGCGGATCTTAAAAAGTTGGAGGAATCGATGACTGAAGGTTACAAGGAAGAAGCTAAGAAAGTCGGCAAGGACACTGTTTATGACACTTATTGGGGTGTAGAAACCAAAGAAGTGATTAATTCTCGGACTGGAGATCGTATTATCCTTATCCACTCGTCTCCGGATTTGACCGCCCAGCCAGAACTGTTAAAGACTTTGGACAAGAAATACGGTGGAGAAAAGACTACTAGGACGGATAATAAGGCCGAGGATTTTATTAAGGCGGGGGAAAAACTAACCATAGCCGAATGGTTGATTTTACAGAGAGAAATATGGGAGAAAACCGGTGTTCATTTAGATGGTAAAAAAGGAGAGGACGGCTATGTCAAACCTACTTGGTGTCCCGGTTCACGTCTGGGTAAAGAAGCCGGTTCCTATGTCGTCCACGCTTATTGGAATCCCGACTATGCGCAGGTATTTGTGATTGCCTATTCACCCGGCAATGCCATTGTTTCTATCGGGTGTCGGCTCTCCCGCTGTTTTGAATAGAGTTAGCTTTTAACTTTTTATTTTTTAATTTCTTTTTATTTTTCTTTTTTAACTTTCAACAAAAAATTTTTTACACAAAACAATTAAAAACCATGTTTCAATCTAAAGAGAAGATAAAAGTGAAAGTAAATGAAAAAAAGCCCAAAAAAAAAAGTCTGGTGGGGGTGGTGCATATTGGGGCGGATCATGCCGGGTTTTATTTGAAAGAAGCGCTTACGGATTATCTAAGAAAACTTAATTACGAAGTGGTGGATCACGGGGCTCATTTGTATGATGAATTTGATGATTATCCAGACTTTGTAGCCCCGGTGGGAAAAGCGGTGTCTGATCATCCCGAGGGAGTGAAAGGGATTGTCATTGGTGGTTCGGGACAAGGAGAGGCAATGGTGGCTAATCAATTTCCCGGTGTCCGGGCGGTAGTTTTTTACGGTAATAAAATTTTCCAGAATTCTGATATTATAAAATTATCCAGACAGCACAATGATGCCAATGTCTTATCTTTGGGAGCTAGATTTTTGACGACAAGTGAAGCTAAAGAGGCCGTGAAAGTTTGGCTCACTACAGTCTTTTCTGGTGAGTATAAACATATTAGGCGGATTAAAAAGATTGAAAAAATTTTACGAGAAGTTAGATTAAAGAAAAATTTTTAAGATGATAGAAATAATTCCCGCTATATTGTCAGAAGATTTAGAGGATTTGAGAGTTAAAATGGCTCAAGTCAGTGGTTTAGTACCTTTGGTGCAAATTGATGTTTGTGATGGTAAGTTTGTGCACCATAAAAGTTGGCCATATATTAAAGGTGGAATGGAAGAATTTTCTCATATTACAGCTGAAGATGAAGGTTTCCCTTTTTGGGATTCTTTGGATTTGGAAGTTGATTTGATGGTGAGACACCCGGAAGAAGTAATAAATGATTGGATAAAAGCCGGAGCAAAAAGGTTGGTTTTACATTTGGAATCTGCACCGGATATTTTAGAGACAATTGAAGACCTTCGTGCTGAATATGGAACAGCAAAAGATGAGGCCTTTGGTTTAGAAATCGGTGTGGCCCTTAATATAGAAACACCAAATGAAGAAGCTTATGAAATTTTAGACTTAATTGATGACGAGGGGAATTCAATTGTGGATTTTGTTCAATTTATGGGTATAGATAATATTGGTTTTCAGGATCAGGAATTTGATGATCGAGTTTTAGAAAAAGTTAGTGATTTGCGTAGTCAATATCCTAATATTCCAATTAGTGTGGATGGAGGAGTTGATTTTGATAATGCCGCTGATTTAATTTCCGCTGGTGCCACCAAACTAGTTTCTGGTTCGGCTATTTTTGAAAGTGAAGATATTGCCAGAGCGATCCATGATTTAGCTAATTCGGGGGAGTAAAAACGCAACCTCACCCCGCCCTCCCCTTAACTAAGGAGGGGGAGAGAAAGAAAAAAAACTTCCAGAACATACTCGGAGTGATTAGGTCTGCCGTTAAACGGAGAGTATGTTGTGGAAGTTTTTTATGCTAAAATATTAAGATGAAGACTTTAAAACAATACATTTTGGAAGCCGAGAAAAAAGGAATAGCGATTGGACATTTTAATATTTCTAATTTAGAAACATTAAAAGGTATTTTTGAAACAGCCAAGAAATTAGATGTACCGGTGATTATTGGCACAGCGGAAGGGGAGCGAAACTTTATTGGGACCAAAACATCGGTGGCTTTAATAAAAAGTTTGCGAGCGGAATATGATTATCCTATTTTTCTTAATGCCGATCATACCTATTCCTTTGATAAAGTAAAAGAAGCGGTGGATGCTGGTTATGATGCAGTAATTTTTGATGCCACTAATTTATCATTTGAAGATAATATAAAAATTACTAAACAATGTGTGGATTATGCTCGGAGTGTTAATCCAGATATTGTAGTAGAAGCAGAACTTGGTTTTATTGGTAGTTCATCAAAAGTTTTAGATGGTATTCCTGAGGGAGTAAAAATCACGGAAGAATTTTTAACTAAAGCAGAGGAAGCTAAAAAATTTGTTTTAGAAACGGGAATAGATATGTTAGCCCCAGCTATTGGTAATATTCACGGTATACTTAAAGGAGGAAAGGACCCCGCTTTGAATATTAAAAGAATAAAAGAAATAAAAGAAGCGGTGGGTATCCCTCTGGTTCTTCATGGTGCTTCCGGTAATTCGGCGGAAGATGTAAAAGATGCTATCAAAGCTGGTATGTCCGTGGTTCATATCAACACAGAAATCCGCGTGGCTTTTCGTCAAGACTTGGTCAAGTCTTTACAAGAAAATCCTGATGAAGTGGCTCCCTATAAATATATGAAGGATGCTGTTTTGGCGGTAGAAAAAGTGGTGGAGGAAAAGCTAAAGCTGTTTAGTAATTTGTAATTTTTTATAATGATCAAAGATTTTAATAAGTGGAATGAAAAAAAGAAGGAAACTGATCAAACTGACGACATTGTTTTATTTTATGAAAGAGAAGTCTGGTGGTGTATTGTTGGTACAAATATTGGAGTAGAAATAGATGGTAAGCACGAATTGTTTTTGCGTCCAGTGGTAATCGCCAGAAAATTTAATAAATATATGGCTTTGATTGTTCCTACTACAACTCAGGATAAGAAAAATAAGTATTATCTTAATGTCCTAGGCGAGGATGGTAAAAATTATAATACTTGCTTATCCCAATTAAGATCTATTAGTTCAAAAAGATTATTTAGAAAAATCGGAACTATTAAAGAGGAAGATTACAAAATTTTATTGGATAAGATTTCTGAGATGATAAAAGGGCAGTTATAAACGACGAAACCCCGCTTTCGCGAGGTTCCTCAGAGGCCGAAGCCCATAATCAATATAAGTATAGCAAATACATTTTGGATGTCAATACCCCTTGTCGGGGGGGGGTTAACTTCTAGTATACTATCCCCATGTCACCCCTCATACCTTCTAAAACCAAGAGAGCTTGCCCCGCGAAGCCTTGTCGAAGTGGGGCTTCACCCTCCTAGAAATTCTCATGGTCATTGCCATCATCGCTATGTACTTCCCCCATTTCTTTAGCTGGGTATCGTCTTAATTCTGACGGATCTTTTAGTCTTATTGATCAATATACATGGTTTTGGTCATCTACTAGTGGTGCTGATACTTCTTCTGCATGGGATCGTACTTTTGAAACTTCTCTTATTTATAGAGTTAATGACAATAGTTTACGGGGTTACTCTGCCCGTTGTCTTAAAGATTAAGTTTGTTTCTACACTCCAATAATTACTGGAATGACCATTGGGCGTTTGGCGGTTTTTTGGAAGAGGTACTTACTGACGGCATCGGCCACATTATTTTTTACATAATCAAAGTCAATTGGTTTCATTCCCGAGGCACTTTGTTCAATGGTCTTTTTTATTATAAATCTGGTTTCAGTCAGAAGTTCTTGTGATTCTCGCAAATAAACAAAACCACGAGAAATAATATCTGGTGATTTTTTTAGTTTACAAGTGGTGGTGTTGATACTCGCAATAATAACAAACATTCCATCTTGAGCGAGCATCTGGCGATCACGGATAACCACTTCTTGCGCATCACCAATGGAAAAACCATCTACCATTACTAGTCCAGAAGGAGCTTTTTCTTTAAGTACTTGGATTTTTTCTCCGTCTCGAATTTCAATAATACTACCATTATCTGGGACGACAGTATTTTCTCTTGGTGCTCCCAAAGTAATAGCCAGCTCAGCATTCATTTTAAGCATAAAATGATGACCATGAACAGGCATAAAGAATTTATAAGGAATTTGTTTTTGAATCCAAGCTAATTCTTCTCTCTTGCCATGTCCACCAGCATGAACATCTGTATCATAATAAGTAATTATTTTTGAATCATGACGATAAAGATTATCTTTTAAACCAGTGATGGCTCGTTCATTACCTGGAATGACTGAGGAAGATAAAATAATAGTATCTGTTCGGTTAAGTTTAATTTGTTTGTGGCTATTATTAGCCATTCGCATTAAGGCAGCAAATTCCTCTCCTTGAGCCCCCGTGGCGAGAATCATCAGTTTGTGGGGTGGGTAATCAGCAATATCTTCCACATCAATAATATGTTCGGCATCGGCTAATTTTAGAAACTTTATAACCTCCACATTGTTTTTCATACTACGGCCTTCAATCACTAATTTCTTGCCATATTTTTTAGCCATATTGATGAAATGAATGATTCTCTCTACTTGTGAAGCAAAAGTGGCAATGATAATTCTACCAGTGACTTCTGAAGCGATTTTGTCAATGGTTTTTATTACTTGATTCTCGGAAATGGTCCAACCGGGTTTTTCAATACCAGTGGAATCCATCGTTAGTAAAAGAACTTTTCGGTCTTTAAAAATTTTGTATTGTTCAAATTCTTTAGGAGAAACAACACCGTTCTCATTTTCCACTCGGACATCACCGGTGTTTACAATATCTCCTAAGGGAGTCTCAATAATCACACCTGTTGAGTCAGGGATAGAGTGAGTTAATCCAAAAAACTTAATTTTTAAGTCAGGAGTTATCGGGAGAAAGCTGGCCTCTTTGTCAACAACTTTTATGTTTAATTCTGGTAGATGGGGAAATTCTGTTTGCCTTTTTTTAATTAAAAAAGCTCCAAATTCGCAAGTATAAATAGGCGGATTCCCTAGTTTTTCTATTAAGTAGGGAATACCGCCGATATGATCCAAGTGACCGTGAGTGATGACCAAAGCCCGGATTTTACCTTTTCTCTCCTCTAAATATTTGGTATTAGGCAGAAGATAATCAATGCCGGGAGTTTCTTCTGTTTTAAATTGAATACCAGCATCAATGACGATGATGTCATTTTTATATTCAACCGCCATCATATTTTTACCAACTTCTTCCACTCCACCCAAGGTGACAATTCTGATGGTCTTATCTTTTAAAAGAGGAATAACATCTTCTTTTTTGTGGGGATTGGTATTGTGTCTTTTTGGTGCCGGTCCACGGCGAGTATTTTTTAAAGTTCTTTTGGCATTGTGTTGCAACCCGGGCATAGAAGACAGGTGCCCGGTGTGGCTTTTTGGTGTTTGTTTTAAAAGAGAACTGTCCGCATGAAAAGGAGCAGAACGACGGCGAACATTGTTATTAGGAGTGTTATTGTTGTTTATGATCATTCCTTTAATATTTTTAATAACTAATAAATTTATTTTTTACTTGGTAATAAAATTCCAGATTTTATCTGTTTCAATATACCATTTATATATTTCTTCAAATCTTTCGGAACGATTGTTTATTAATCCGGATTTAAAACCTTGGACTTTGGTTGGTAAGATATATACAAACTCTGGGGCGTAAAGAAAAATGGCTGGGACATCATTTTGAATTTCTTTTTCAAATAAAGCGTATTTTTTTAAGCGAGCTTCTTTGTCGGATATCTGTCTGGCTTCTTCCAAAAGTTTGTCTGCCTTACTATTGGTATACATTGCCACATTATAACCGGTATTTCTTTGCGATGAATGCCAAAAAGCAAATAGATCTAGACTGCGGTTAATAATTTCACCAAAAAGTAAAACGTCATACTTTCTTTGACCAATAACACTTTGGTTTAAATCGCTTGGGTCAAAGGTTTGAATTTCTACTTGAGCACCGAGTAAAGTCCAATCTTCTTTTAGAATTTCTGCCACCTTTTTTAAATCTGGGGTGTTAGAAGTAGAAATAGAAAAAGCTAATTTCTGTGTTTCTTTTTTGCTAATCTTTTTTTCCCAAATTTTATCAGTCTCATTAAATTTCCAACCGGCTTTAGTGAGGATTGTTTGGGCTTGTTTTATTACTTGGTCTTTGTCATAAATGATGGTTGATTTTGGAGTGGTTGACAATACTCCGTTTGGTAATGGTCCAGTTATTTTTTCACCGTAGCCGTTAAGTGCTTCAGCCACAATTCTATCTCGATTAGCAGTTAATTCCAAAGCGGTGCGGACTTCTTTATTTAGAAAGACCTTGGCTTGGTTTTGGTTAAAAAAGACACCAAAAATTCTTGGTAAGGAAATCTTTTTCATCATTACAGCACTTTTATCTTTTAAATCGTCTAGACCTTGTAAGGATAGGACACTGGTACTATCTATTTGTCCGGCGAGATAAGCATCAGTTAAATCTTTTTCATTAGAATAAAAATTAAAATTTAGGGTTGTAATAAATGGTTCACCCAGAGTGTATTTTTTGAAGGCTTTTAATTCATAGTAAACGGGTATGCCGGAGCTGTTTCTTTTTATTTTGTATATTTTGTATGGGCCGGAACCGATTGGTTCAATATTATAAGAGCTGAAAGGAAATTCATCAGCGGTGGCATTAGCCCAAATATGTTTTGGTAATATACCAAGGGTGGTATTTTCTAAAAAGGGAGAGTAAGGCTGTTTTAGTCGAAAAGTAATTTCATCTTCGCTTATTTTTTCCACACTGACACCAATCCAATTATTTCTCTTGGGACTGCGCAGACTCAAATCTTGGGCCATTTCAATAGTGTATTTTACATCATCAGCCGTTACTTTTTCACCATCATGAAAATAAGCATCCGGATTTATTTTAAAAGTGTAGGTTAATCCATCAGCAGAGATATTATAACTAGTAGCCAAATCAGGAACTAGATCTCCTTCGGCTGTCGCTCGCATTAATCCAGAATAAATTAAATAAGTTAGATCACGATCTGAGTCAGATAATTCAAGTAGAGGATTTATGAATCTTGTTGAACCCACTAATCCTTCATTTAAGATTCCACCATGAGCCGGTCTTTCGGTAATAAAGTTCAAGTTTACTTTTTGTAAAAGAGCAAGGCTGGAGATGACTAAAATAAAAGACAAAATAATAAAAATAACTTTTTCTGTTAAACCAAAGGATTGTATCAATTTTTGTAAATAAGCTAGTTTTGTTTTATAAATATTTTTTATATTTAACATAAATAAAAAGGGGTCAATTATATAAGACAAGGGGGGATCTTTTTTTAAGTAAGAATTATGATTATTTTGTAAATAAAAGTAAAAGAGAAGAAATAACAAAAAGTATGGAAACAGTAATTGTAAAATAAAACAATTTCTGCTCAAAACCGCGTCGGGTATGAAAACCGGCGTTGAAATTATCATTACCACCAAATGATCCACCGACCCCGGCCTCAGATTTTTGGATGAGTACAGCTACTACCAAAATCACCGATAGGGCAATTTGTAAATAAGGTAATATTGTCGTCAAACTGGTCATTGGTGCTATTATAGCACAGAGCAATTTAATTGCAACTAGTGCACTGGCCT
>Ga0208373_1000753_pt1 | contig 51004 bp, 52 predicted proteins | sample RifOxyC2_FD_184036 | JGI IMG/M metagenome (GOLD analysis project Ga0208373, IMG submission 184036) | Soil microbial communities from Rifle, Colorado - Rifle Oxygen_injection C2 (SPAdes) | ecosystem: Environmental > Terrestrial > Deep subsurface > Rock core/Sediment | place: Rifle, Colorado...
AAAGGCCCTGACTCCGGCTTTGGCAATTTGCTTTTTCAGGTTATGGAGCAAGGCCAGGGAGCTTCCACAAGGTTCGCCAACGAATTTTGGGGTAGTTGAGATTAAAACAAGTTTTTTTACATTTTTTGGAAAGCGAGCGGCCGCCAATAATGCGGCCATCCCTCCCATCGACCAACCGATTAAAATTGAATCGGGGACAGCAATCTGTTCAGCCGCCGCTTCCAGGTTGGAAAAATCAAGTTGCGGGGCCAACTCGGGAGAAAATGAGCGCCAGACCAACGGATTGGTGGCAAAGCCGTGAAGATAAACCTTTTTCATTAAGTTCAATTATACTTCGAGTGGATAGCCTTGCGCCAGCAGCTCGGCGACCGAAACAAAATCTGGTTTCTGGTAAGTAGAATAGACCGGATAGACTTCAACACTCTGGGTAAATCCGCCCGCCGCGATTAAAGGCTGCAATTCCGCCCGTTTCGCCCGGGGAACATGCCTGAGCAGGATCGAATCATCACGAAATTCACCAGCCGCCACCCGCTCGGCATATTGGTCAATCAAATCCCGCCCTGTTTGGTCTGGTTGCAAAAAATCATCTTCAGATTCACGGAAGAAAAGCGGCAAAAGATGGATCCGATCGTCAGGGAACCTGGTGAGCAGATACATCCCAAAACGCTGCGGCAATGGGCGCTTGTCGTCTAACGCCTGCTGTTGCGCCAGTGCTTGAGCACTGGGTTGGTAAGAGCCTAAATATGGTTGGCCATGCGCATCAACCCGCTTGCGGACAGGCAGGCGGACAATCCGTCCGTTGACCTGCTTAGCAACAAATACATTACCGTTCCCCAGTTGGGCAAGTCTTCTTTTTAATAGCCCGGCGGTTGGTTCAGCTATTGGAGAATACATCCCCCCATTTTGAGAATACAGCGTTTGTGACAAGACCCCTTTGTCCCTAAGGATCTGCTCAAAAGCTCGGTCAAGGATCTGCCTGAATTGTGGGACCGGGGCATCGGGAGCAGCCTGCAGGGTAGCTTCGTTTTGACCGCTAAGTGTAACAACATAACCGGGAAATCCCCCTTTGGGCAATCTGGAGGCAAGATACTTGGCCAGAACCTCGTAGATAAGCGAGAGAATAAAATCAGCCAAATACCCAAGCTCGGGAGAAGTGACTTTCTCCCGCTTGCCGTCAACCAGCAGGGATATTGGCTTGGCCCCTTCAGGTGCGCCTGCCGGGGTTACTTGAAGCGTAAAAGTTTGTGGTTCGCGGCCGGGGATAATAGTCACTCGGGCGATCAGGCCGGCAAGTTGATCGACAGGGTTGAGTGGATAATTTATGGTGGGCAGCGCTCCCCAGGCCATTAACCGATCGGTTATCTCTCTGGCTTCGGCATAACGGGTAAGCATCTCATCTGCTTGGGCAGTCAGCCCGGCTTCTGCCTCGACAATTGCCTGAAGCCAATCAGTTAAGATTTTTTGTTCCGCAGCCCTGGCTTCAGTGGCAGCCAGCCCGTCCAAGACAAGCTTAACCTCCCTATCCATTTCCACCCTCGCCTTAACGCTTTTTTCTCTCTCTGCCGGGAAATCAACCAGCACTCCTTCCGTAATGGACAACAAAGCCCTGGCGATAAGAAAACGCTGCAACAGAGGGTCAGCCGGCTGAAACTTTGGACCCAGAAAATGCTTATTGTCAATCCGTAACTTAACAAGAATGACGGTCTCATGGTCACCGGCATTTGCATCAATACGTAAATATGCCTGCGCGGCCTGGCAAGCAGAAAAAAGGGCGGCATGGCCATGTTCTAATGCGACTTGTGGCATATAGCTAGCCATCAAAGCGTTAAAAGTTGTCGTCAGGCGATTCCCAATCCCTAAAAAACGATTTATGCTCTCGATAGCCAACCGGATTTTTTTCTCCATAAGAGTGGCCAGCGCGGGGGATGCCTCGCCGGTGCAGGCAAGCAATTTCTCTAAGGGGGTAGTCGGTTGATAGTCTAATTCAACAAGGCCCTCCGGGACAAGACACAAGTACAGGATTTGGCATTTTACATACAAAATATCAAATTCAGTCCGGAGAGGATCGGTGGCACTTGCGGGCCGGCGGGAGGCCTCAACCATCACCGGAACCAATTGTTGAATGAAATCGTCTCCCGCGCTGGCGACGGCCGCAATAGCGCCATCTTCTACCAATCGCTTAAGGTCAGCTAATTGCCTGGCCATAACAACAAATTTGCGAGCCAGATCTTCGGCTGCAGGGGCGGCGCCAGCCACTCTTTCAGCATGATCCAATAAATCAAAATGGACCAGGTCAACAACTATCGTGCCAATAATTTCCGGATCATCAAGAAATTGATCATTTAAGTTGGCCAGCAAATGGTTGGCATAGGCAACAATCCGGCTGCGATCATAAATCCGCCCGGTTGCTCTTTCATATTCTCTCAATCGAAACAACATCGATTGTGCGGTTCTGATTTTTTCTTGGTCATCTGGTAAACAATTAAATACCTGCCACAATGTATCGATCGCTTTTATTGGAATAGTCGGGAAAATATGGCCGGCTGCAATGCAAACCCTTTCTGTGGCCAATAATTCTCGCGGCCGTTCGGGGTGAAATTCTGCTCTGTCAAAATATCTGCAAAACCGTTGGGCAATAGCCGGCTCTAATTTTTGATTAATGCTAAGGTGTCCCAGGTTATTGGCAGAAACCAGGTAAAGGTCATCCCGGAGATCAAGCTCAACTATTTGTATCATATATCTTTGAGCAACAGACTCATCCGGCCCCCGCCAGGCCAAATCGACCACATCATTCATCAGCTCGCACAAAGCACGAGGCTGTACCGAGCCTTCCCTGATTATGAGATCCAAATATCTGGTAGCCGATTTCAAATCAGCGCTACGAAGAGCGTAGGTCAGGCCAAGTATATGCACATCGGCCCCCGCCCCCCATCTTCGCTGGCCAATATATCGGCCGTTACCTGGACCAACTCTCACCATATTATTACTTCCCCCCCATTCCCAATATTGTCGTTAAGAGCAGCTGAAAATTTCAGTTCAAAGGCATGTTATAATTATTTTATGCAACAGTTAGCCAGGGAGGTCATTGGAGGAAAGAATATCTCCTTTGATGAAGCCCTAAAACTAATCAAGACCGGTGATGATGACACCATCAACCTGCTGGCCGCCGCCCAAGAAATTGTCCGCCATTTTAAGGGGAAAAAGGTCAAGCTCTGTTCCATTATCAACGCCAAATCAGGCCGTTGTTCAGAAAATTGTTCTTTTTGCGCCCAATCAGCCCATCATCAAACCTCTTGCCAGGTTTATCCCCTGATGTCCGACAAGGAAATGCTCTCGGCCGCCCAAACGGCTGAAAAGCAAATGGGCTCGACCTGTTTTTCGCTGGTTACTTCCGGCAAAACTGTCCATACCGACCAGGAATTGATAACCATCGGCCGGACTCTCGCAGGCATTGCCCAGACCACAAAAATGAACCGTTGTGTCTCTCTAGGCACACTCTCTCAGTCCCAAATTGAACAACTAAAAGCCGCCGGCCTGACCAGGATCCATCATAATCTTGAAACAGCCGAAAGTTTCTTCCCTAAAATGTGTACGACCCATTCCTATGCCGAAAGGGTAGCCACAATAAAAGCTGCCAAGGCGGCCGGGGTATCTGTCTGTTCAGGGGGGATTTTCGGTTTGGGAGAAAGCCTGGAACAACGGGTAGAATTAGCGCTGGCTTTACGGGCATTAGAAGTCGTTTCTGTCCCAATCAATATTTTAAACCCTGTCGCTGGCACGCCAGCCGGCAAGCATCACCCCCCAATTACTCCGTGGGAGGTTTTGCGCTTGATCGCGACCTATCGTTTTGTCCTTCCCCGCCAGGATATCGGCGTTTTCGGGGGGAGGGAAAAAGCGCTGGGCACGCTGCAACCGCTTATGTTCACTGCTGGCGCCAATGTTACCTTGGTCGGTAACTATCTGACTACCCGGGGACAGGCAGCCGAGCAAGACCAGCAAATGATCCGCGACCTGGGATTGGAGATCGATGCTCGAGTTCATTGAGCAGGAACTGGCAGACCTGCAGGCACGGGGGTTGTCCCGTTCTTTTAAAAGCGTCGAAAACATCTCCGGCACAAAAATTACGATCAATGGTCGCAAGCTGATCAATTTCTGTTCCAACAATTATCTTGGCCTGGCCGATGACCCTCAAATAAAAGCCCAGGCTTGCGCCGCCATTCAGGCCTTCGGGTTTGGCGCCGGCGCCGCTCGTTTGGTGAGCGGGAACACTATTCTCCACGACCAATTGGAAGAGAAATTAGCCCGCTTCAAAAACCGGGCAGCCGCACTGACTTTTTCAACAGGTTATCTAGCCAACCTGGGGGTTATCAATACACTAGTTAATGAAAATGACACCATCATTATTGACCGCCTCAATCATGCCAGCATTATTGATGCCTGCCGCTTATCCCGGGCAAAATTGCAAGTCTATGAACACCTTAATATGACATCACTGGAAAAAATCCTCCAACGTTCAGCGAAATTCAGACAGCGTTTGATTGTTACTGATGCCGTATTTAGCATGGATGGCGACATTGCCCCGCTGCCAGAGATAATCAAGTTGGCCAAGGCCTACCAGGCCATCACTCTAGTCGATGAGGCCCATTCGACTGGTGTCTTGGGAGAAACCGGCCAGGGGATTGAGGAGTATTTTGGCCTGACCGGACAAATTGATATTATCATGGGGACCCTCTCCAAGGCACTGGGCAGTCTGGGAGGATTTATCGCCGGCAGTCAAAAATTAATTGACTACTTGCGCAATAAATCCCGTCCATTTATTTACACCACTGCCCTCCCGCCGTCTGCCTGCGCAGCAGCCCTGGCCGCACTTAAACTTATTGAAGAGGATTCTTGTCTTGTCCGGAACCTAAAACGGAACACGACCCTCTTGTCTCCCCAATCTGCCACCCCAATCATTCCGGTCATTATCGGCCAGGCTGACCAGGCGGTCGCTCTGGCAGAAAAGTTTTTCGACCGGGGAATTTTTCTCTCCGCGATTCGCCCGCCAACCGTCCCCGCAGGAAGCAGCCGTTTAAGGATCACTGTCACCGCAGCGCACACCAAGGAGGAAATTGCATGCCTGGCCTCTTCATTACAGGAACTGATACCGGCGTAGGAAAAACATTTGTGACCATCTTGTTGGCGCAGGCTTTGGCCAGCGAGGGGATCAAGGTCGGAGTCATGAAACCTATTTCGACCGGCCCGGCCAGTGAAGATGACGCCCGAACCCTGAAAAAACGACTTAAACTAAAAGACCAGCTAAAGTTGATCAATCCGGTCCATTATAAAAAACCGCTCGCCCCGCTGGCGACAGAAATAGAAAGTAGAAAGTGGAGAGTGGAAAGTGGAAAGTTGAGAGAGGAAAATAGAAAGTTGATCAGCAAAGCTTATCGGCAACTGGAAAAAAAACATGATTTGGTTTTAGTTGAGGGGATTGGCGGGGTCCTGGTCCCCATCTGGGAAAATTACTTTGTGGCTGATTTGATCAAAGAGCTCGAATTACCGGCTTTAATTGTTGCCCGGGCAGGACTGGGGACAATCAACCATACTTTGTTGACAATCGAAGCCTTGAAAAGGCGAAAAGTTCCTATCCTTGGTTTGGCACTTAATGGCTTTTCGGGGAAAGAGCTGTCAGAAAAAAGCAACGCCCGGATAATTGAAAAGATCTCTGGCCTGCCGGTATTGTTCCAGCTCAGCCAAATATCTGGCTGATCCATCCGCCGACAAAATTAGTGACAAATATCACGACCAGCGCGATCAGCACATGCTCATAAACAACCATCCAGGGGTTGGTTTTTCCGCCCCGGCCGATGTAATAGCTGAAAATCCCCAGTAAAGTCAGCCCGTAAACAATATTGATTATGACAGCCAGGGAAAGCTCAAAACAAACAATGGCGACTAGAAAGGTCAAAGCAAAAAAGAATTTTGTAAAAAAAGTCATCAATGTAGAGGTCCAGATTTCCGCCGTTGAGTGTTTTTCTTCCGCTTCTTCGGAGATATGGATCCCCAGCGCATCGGAAAAGGCATCAGCGATGGCAATAGTTAATATCCCGCCAATGACTACCAGTTTGGAATGGGTACCGGAATTTAGTCCGACCATCAGCCCCAATGTCGTCACAATAGCTGAAGTCAGGCCAAAGCTGAAACCGGTTTTTTGCGAATCATTTAATTCCATAAGTGATGATGGTACGACCCAATAAAAGCTTTGTCAATACAACTTAATGCCTGATTTCTTGCTTCAGGGCTTCGACAATATCAACCATCCCTTTGGTATCCAGGGCACAATATTTTTCCAAGGCGCTGCGGACCGCCTGGCGATCAGCCGGGTCGATTTCCGGCTCAAAAGTCACGCGCATATATTCCTGGCGGGCGGTCCACCCTTCGCCGATTTCCAGCTTATCATAGCCGGCTCCGGTCAAAGCAGGCAAGACTACCTTCATTGAAGTACTCTCTTGCTGATCAGGGTGGTAATAGGCAAAATTTTTAAAGGGCTGCCACAGGTCAACAAAGCGATCGGCCAGCGAGTCGACCCAGCTCTGGTGCTGGGGAAAAGCTGCCGCCGCCCGTTTGAGGCAGTTCAGCTCATAATTGGCATTATAGGCCAAAATGGACCCCTGACTGCCCAGCTGTTCGCGCAATAATTGCAGCACCTCTGGACGCGGGTCGGCCTGGCCGGCCGCCAGAAAAGGGGCATGCTCCACCACTCCATCGGGAACAGCCTGTTTATGTAATGAATATTGGAAAGGGATTTCTTCATAAGGATGGGACAGATCATAGATTGGTACGGCTGGCGCCAGCGTTTCAAAATCAAGGAAATATAGCGGATATTTCAACCCGGCCAGGAACTCATTAATCGCCGCCTTATCAATATATGCCCGGTTGTTAACAATCGCCTCATGTTGAATTTTATGTTTTTCATTTAATTCGTATTGGGGCGGTAAATCGGCCAGTTTTAGGATTCCTTTTGACATTAAGTCATAGGCTACCTTTTCCCCTTTATGCAAGACAAACACATGATCATCTTCCGGCAAAAAATGCCAGCACACTTCTTTGAGAGCACAATTATTACACTGCGTCCCCAGCTGGATGTCCGGTGGTTCAGGCAACTGGAGCACTTCCAGCAGCTGCTGATAGGTCTCCCTCACCCCCGGCAGGCGTTCATCAACTGTTTCCGTGACATCTTCACGTCGAAATAGTTTGCCCGGCTCAATCGCCCCTTTTTTGATATAGTCCCTGTCCAGAACCATCAAAAAACAACGTCTCAACGGTAAACCGGCGCCAGTGTAAACAAACTTTTGGAAGGCAATGTCGTCATAATAATCATTTTTGAGCGAAGTGGAGCTTTTGACTTCAATCAGGTCCCAGTCCCCATTCCCGGCCGGCAGAAAAATGTCGGCAATAGCGTAAGCTTGGCCGAACACCAGCCCCCCTTCAAAAATTGGCTGTCCCTGTCGCAAGGCTTGGAGTGTTTTTTCATGGGTTCTGACCGCCGACCAGTCGCGTTCGATCAAAATACCGTTGGGATATATCAGTTGAGCATATTTCCCAACCTTTTTCCCCTCCTCCATGACCGCTTTGGTCAACGGGTCATAAGGGGGGATGGCGTTTTTGCGCTTGAATTCATACCAGAAAAGCTTGGGGCAGTGCCGCCCCTCCATAAATTTGCTTTTGGAAATAAAAGTTGGTTTTGGTTCACTCATCAATCATTACATGCCCGGCAGACCCAACCCCCCCATTCCCTGCATCAACTTGGCGGCTTCCTGCTTGGCCTTGTGCAAGGCCTTATTGGCCGCTTCGCGGAAATTTCCCGCCAGTTTACTGGCCTCTGCATTGGCGGGGATTTGCACATCGATAATATCCATTTCACCATTGACGAAAACCTTTAAGCCATGCGCCTCACCTTCGCATTTTATTTTGCCCATGGCGTCCTTGATCAGCTTGGCCTGTTTGAGCATCTCACCCATTTTTCCAATATTACCAAAAATCATTTGTGTGCCCTCCTTGAACAAAATTATAACACAAATAATATCTTGACTTTTATCGGCTATCGGCTATCATTGCTGTGTATGCAAAACCACAAAAGAGTTATCGCCCTGATCCTGGCTGTTTTTTTTGCCCTGACTTTGTTCGTTTTCCCAACCCAGGCGGCCAAAAAGAAACCCTCCAGCAAAAAAGTTAAAATCGCTGCCAAAAAGCGGACTACCAAGAAAACCATCAAGAAAATCAGCAAAAAACCGATCAAGAAAATCAGGAAAGCCAAAAAGAAATCCCGGCGGACTATCAAAAAAGCCAAAAAGAAAGTCACCGCAAAAGCTAAAATCAAAAAATGGACCGGGCCGCGGCCTGATTTTCCGGTAGTTGATGACACGCAGAAACAGACATATACGCCTGTCACCCCCATGACCACCACAACCCTGCCGGCCCCGCCGCCCCCGCCGGTTGTGACCCAAAAACAGCCCATGAACCGCGGTATTTTTATGCCTACTATCGGTTCGGTCGGCGGCACAACAGCTTTGGGGGTAACTTTTATCGGCCCGCTGGCCGGCGATGCCAATCTGGGAGTAACGGGCTTGTATGGTATCGGCAATAAATACACGGTCATGTCATTACAAGGAAGATTAATTTTCCCCGTCCTGACCAGTTCCTACGTTGCCGTCGGCGGCGATGTCGGCAGTTATTCAGCCAATGTCCGCAATATTCCCGGCATCTCTGGCACCGTTACTCAAGGGTCACATATTGGCTTGGGTATAGCTGGTGGGATAAACCTGGATCCATACAAAGTTGAAGTCGGCTATAGCACGGCGCTGGGACTGACGGCCGCTGTCAGCTACCTCTTTTAGCCTGGCGGCCAAATAAACTCTCGTCCGCCCAATAGATGGAAATGAAGATGTTCAACCGCCTGCCCGGCATCACGCCCCTGATTTAAGACCACTCGAAAGCCACTGCGCTCAATCCCGACCGACTCGGCTAATTGCATAACAACATGGTAGGCCTGGCTGATGATGGAAAAATCTTTCAGTTCGCTTAAATTGGCAGCATGAATTTTTGGTATAACTATAATGTGCGTCGGCGCTTGTGGATTAATATCCTGAAACGCCAAGATTTGGTCATCTTCGTAAAGCAGTTTGGCCGGCAGCTGCTTGTTAATGATGCGGCAAAAAATACATTCGCTCATGCCTGCCTCCTTAGATTAAGACAGTAATTCTTTAACTTTTCGCGGGATGTCTCCACTGCTTAACAGGCTCTCTCCGACCAAGATCCCTCGGACCCCTTGTGACCGCAAGGTCTGAACATCATGGGCCGATTTTATGCCGCTTTCCGCTACAACTATTTTATCCTTTAATTCCGGAAATTTGGCCAACAGCATCAGGCTCGTTTCTAGGTCAATCCGTAACGTTTGCAGATCACGGTTATTAAGGCCGATACAGGCGGCACCAGCTTGTAAGGCTACCGCCACTTCCCTTTCATCATGGGTTTCCACCAGCGCCTCTAACCCCAATTCTCCGGCTAACTGCAGCAGATCACGCAACTGCTGTGGGGTCAAAATCCTCACGATCAATAAGACCGCATCAGCCCCGGCCAGCCGGGACTCGTACAGCTGTGAACTGTCGATGATAAAATCCTTGCGTAAGACCGGCAATTTGACTGATTTTTTTACAGCCGCCAGATGGCCAATTGATCCCTGAAAATATTTATTGTCCGTCAAGACAGAAATTGCCGCCGCCCCGCTTTTGGCATACTGTTTGGCCAGCGCCGCCGGATTATACCTTTTGACCAATAAACCGGCTGAGGGCGAGGCTTTCTTAATTTCCGCGATCAGGGAGATTTTTCCCGCCGGGAATTGTCCGGCAAATTTCCTGGTCCGCGGCATTTGTTTGATTAATTTTTTGGCCTGGGGCAGCTTAAGGTGGACCTTGAGTGCGGTAACTTCTTGGCGCTTATTGAAGACAATTTCATCAAGGATCATGATGTATAATATTAACATGGCCAAAATCCCCTATCAACATATCCCGGTCATGGCAGACATTGTCGTCGAAATTATGCACCCCGAAGACAAAAACACCATCGTCGACTGCACGCTGGGGGGCGGTGGACACGCCCAAGCGCTAAAAAAAGCCAACAAGAAACTGAATATCATTGGTTTTGACCAGGACCAGGAGGCCCTGGCCGCGGCCCAGGAAAACCTAAAAGGGTATTCAGACATTACATATATAAACGATAATTTTGCCAATTTAAAAAAGCACTTGCGACAACCCGTTGGCGGTATTTTATTCGACCTGGGCGTCTCTTCCTACCAGCTTGATGAGCCGGCCCGGGGTTTCAGTTTTCGCTCGCCCGGGCCGCTGGATATGCGGCTGGGCCAGCAGCAGCCCCTTACCGCCGGCGACATCATTAACCAATATCCAGAAGAAGAATTGAGCGAAATTATTTTTAAATATGGGGAAGAACGGTTCGCCCGCCGGCTTAGCCGGGCAATCGTCCAAGCCAGAAAGCGCTCCCCCATCACCACAACTGAACAGCTCAAGGCAATAATTGAACCGGCTATCCCTACCTGGAAAAAACGCGAATCTCTGACCAGGGTGTTCCAGGCCTTGCGCATTGCCGTCAATGGCGAGCTAACCGCCCTTGAACTGGCGCTGCCTGCTGCCCTGGAGTTGCTCCAACCTGGAGGCAGGATTGTGGTGCTGTCTTATCATTCGCTGGAAGATCGTATCGTGAAAAACCTCTTTCGCCAGGCGGCATCAGATGGTAAACTCAAGATCTTGACGAAAAAGCCGCTCATCTCCCAGGATGACAACCCTCGGGCCCGGAGCGCCAAATTACGGGCGGCGGAAAAAATATGAAATTAAGACAAATGATTTTGGTTATTGCCTGCGTTATTGTGGTGGCGGGAACCCATCTCTATTTTTATAACATAAACATTAACCTGAAATACCGCATCACCGAACTTAAAATGCAATTAGCCGATTTGAACAATCAGGTCCGTTCGCTCGGTGGGACAGCGGCCCAGGTGGAGAACCTGGCTTATGTGGAAAAACAAGCCAAAAGCAACCTGGCGATGATTTATCCTGAACAAATGCATTACATCATTAACGGTAAATTGGCCACCTCCCACTCCCAGGAGGCCCGTTGAACAGCGTGATATACTATTTATATGATTAGAGTTCGTTTCGCGCCAAGCCCGACAGGGGCACTGCACATCGGCGGGGCCCGCACTGCCCTTTTTAACTGGCTGTTTGCCCGCCATCATGGGGGGAAATTCATCCTGCGGATCGAAGACACCGATCGGGAACGTTCTACCCAGGAGTCAAACCAGGCGATTTTTCGCGGCCTGGATTGGTTAGGCATTGATTGGGATGAGGGCCCCAATAATGGAGGGCCTTTTGGCCCCTATTTTCAGACCGAGCGCCTGGCTATTTATCACGATTATGCCCAAAAACTGATCGCTGCCGGCCAGGCCTATCATTGCTTCTGCACCCCGGAAGAATTGGCCGTTAAACGGGCGGCGGCTGAAGCCCGCAAGGAGCCACCTCGTTATGATAATTCCTGCCGTCGGCTGGCACCAGAAGAAGTCCAGCAAAGATTAGCCAGAGGAGACAAGCACGTTATCCGTTTTATGCTGCCGGCTGCCGGCGAATCAATCGTCGAAGACCTGATCCGCGGCCGCGTAGTATTTAAAAATGAGGTGCTGGACGATTTTGTCCTGGTCAAGTCGGATGGCTTTCCAACCTATAATTTTGCCTGTGTCCTGGATGACCACTTGATGGAAATTTCCCACGTTATCAGGGGGGATGACCATCTTTCCAACACCCCCAGGCAAATCCTGCTCTACCAGGCTTTTGGTTGGGGACTGCCCCGCTTTGCCCACATCCCAATGATCCTGGGCAAAGACCGGGCCCGCCTGTCCAAAAGACATGGCGCGACCTCGGTGATCGCTTATAACGATATCGGCTATTTGCCTGATGCCATGATCAATTATATTGCCAAACTTGGCTGGGGACACGGTGACCAGGAACTTTTTTCCCGTCAAGAATTGATTGAAAGTTTTTCTCTCGAAGGGGTCACAAAAAATCCGGCCATCTTTGATCTGGACAAATTAAACTGGCTCAATGGTCAGTATATTAGAAATATTTTGCCGGAACGCCTGGTTGACCTTTGCGAGCCGCTGGTGGTAGCCAAATACGGCCGGCAGGATTTTACCTATTTAAGCCGAGTAATCCGCCTTTTTCAGGATCGCCTGGTCTTGATCCCCGATATTGTCAACCTTTGTGGTTACTTTTTTGAAAAAGTCACCGCTTATGACCCGAAAGGCGCAGAAAAATATTTTAAAAAAGATAATGCCAAAGCCATTTTGTCGGCCTTGGGCCAGCGCCTGGGACAATTAGACCCGTTCGTTAAAGAACATATCGAGGCTGTTTTCAAAGAACTGGCCAAAGAAATGAATTTGAAGCTCGGTGAAGTTATCCATCCTTGTCGCCTGGCAATTTCCGGACGGACCGAAACCCCGCCAATGTACGATGTCGTTGAATTATTGGGTAAAGAGCAGGTCAGTGCAAGAATTCAGTCGGCCCTAGCTTATCTTTGACGACTTCGCGCATCCTGCTCCCTTTGGGGAAGAGAGAATAAAGCATCTGCATTTCGTGCATTTTGACCGCATCGGGATTGGCTATGCCAGAGTCAAAACTTCCGCTCCCGCTGCCATTCAGCGGGCTCTTGCCAGGAACTTTTTTGTTATTAAACTTATATTGGTAGTTGTCTTTCATATATAATCCCCACCGGCTCTTACCTTGTTATCCATATTATTACAAAGAAATTTCACTTTTTCCATCTAATCCTTTATAATATTGGGCAATGAAACCCAAAATTACTGTGGTCGGCTCCGGAAACGTTGGAGCACAGGCCGCCTATCGCCTGGCCCAGCGGGGAATGGCTGATGTTGTGCTGCTCGATATCGTCGAGGGGATTCCCCAGGGAAAAGGACTGGATATGTCCCAGGCTGGCTATATAGATGGCTTTGATTGCCAGGTCCTGGGAACAAATGATTATGAGGCAACCAAAAATTCAGCCGTAGTAATCATTACCGCCGGCCTGGCCCGTAAACCGGGTATGTCACGGGATGATTTAATCACCAAAAACGCCGCCATCGTGAAAAGTGTCGTGGAAAATGCCGTAAGGCTTTCACCACAAGCGGTCCTCCTGCTCGTTACTAATCCTCTTGATGTTATGACTTATCACGCCCTTAAAATTTCTGCCCTACCACCGCAACAAGTCCTGGGTATGGCTCCTTTGCTGGACGCGGCCCGGATGGCCTATTTTATCTCCCAGGAACTGCAGCTCCCAATCCAATCCGTTTATGCTGAGGTCTTGGGCAGCCATGGCGATCTGATGGTCCCCGCACCGTCACTTTGTACTGTCAATGGCCGGCCATTAACTGAGGTTCTCTCCCCGGAAAGGATTAAATATATTGTCGCCAAGACAACCAATGGCGGGGCCGAAATTGTCTCGCTGCTCAAAACTGGCTCGGCCTATTATGCGCCTGGATCAGCCGCCGCCAGAATGGCCGAAGCGATCCTAAACGATAAAGGCGAGGTAATCGGCAGCTGCTGTTACCTAAATGGGGAATACGGGCTAAAGGATGTCTGCCTTGGGGTCCCGGCCAAGTTAGGCCGGCAAGGAATTAAGGAAATCGTTAAATTAAACCTTTCAGAACCTGAGCTGGCCGCCCTGCATCAGGCAGCCGAATCAGTTAAGAAACTCTTCCCGATCTTGAACCACTAAGCCATATCTGGCGGCAGGTTTCATGTGCTATAATTTCCACAAATGCGCGAAATAGAAGCCAAAAAGATAGCCAGCACTGTCAGGGACCTTTGCCTCGAAGCCAATACCAACCTTTCCGAAGATATTCTGGCCGCTTTAAACAAAGCGTTAGCCAGGGAAACTTCTCCCTCCGGCCGGGAAATCATCCGGCAAATCCTACAAAACGCCGTCATCGCCAAAAAAGAAAAACTGCCTATTTGCCAGGACACCGGCACCGCAATTGTCTTTGTTGAGATCGGCCAGGATGTCAGGATTATCAATGGGTTATTGGTCGAAGCGGTCAATGAAGGGGTCAGTCAGGGTTATCGGACCGGTTTTCTACGCAAATCACAGGTAGCAGATCCCTTGGATAGGAATAGTAATACCTGTGACAATACTCCGGCAATTATTCACAGCGAATTGGTCCCCGGCGAAGAGCTAAAAATCGGCTTGCTATGTAAGGGCGGCGGGGCGGAAAACCGGAGTGCCTTAAAAATGTTCAATCCGGCCACCAGCCAAACAGAAATTGACGAGTTTATAATTCAAACGGTCAAAAATGCCGGACCCAACGCCTGCCCGCCCTTGATCGTAGGCGTAGGCATCGGCAGCAACTTTGACGGGGTTGCCCTGTTGGCCAAAAAGGCGCTGCTGCGTCCGGTTGGCAGGCATGCCAGCTCCCCATTCACCGCAAAATGGGAAAAAGCCCTGCTGAACAGGATCAATTCTCTTAATGTCGGCCCCATGGGGCTCGGGGGCACGACCACCGCCTTGGCAGTCAATATTGAAAAACGTCCATGCCATATCTCTTCCCTGCCGGTCGCCGTCAATATCGAATGCCACGCGCATCGTTATAAGGAAGCCAGGCTTTAATAATCATGCCAAAACTTAAAATTATTCAGGCTCCCCTCGATACTAAAATTGTTACTTCCCTGCGGGCTGGCGATAAGGTCCTGATTAACGGCACAATATTCACCGCTCGTGATGCGGCCCACCTCAAATTTGGCACCAAGCCTCCGTTTCCAATAAAAGGAAGCATAATCTATTATGCTTCTCCGACCCCCACCCCCCCCGGTAAAATTATCGGCTCCATCGGACCAACCACCAGTTCCCGAATGGACACTTTTAGCCCGGCACTGTTAAAGCTGGGACTGAAAGGGATGATTGGCAAAGGAGAACGAAGCCGCGAGGTCATTGCCGCCATGAAAAAATATAAAGCGGTCTACCTTGTGGTCCCCGGCGGCGTGGCCGCGCTCCTCTCCAAACATGTCACCAAGTCAAAAGTCCGGGCCTATCCGGAACTCGGTTCGGAAGCGGTTTATGAACTGTCGGTCAGGGAATTACCCGCCATAGTAGCTATCGACTCAAAAGGAAACAACCTCTTTGCCTAAACTCATCAATTGGCGGATGGCATTATTTATTTTCTTACTCGTGTCTCTTTTGGCCACGGCCACAAGAGCCAAGGAATTTGACGGGATCTGGTTCCTGGGCTTCAATATCCAGCGGGTCCCTTTTGAAAAGCTGCCAGTCCGTCAGGCCGTGGCCCACGTGCTTGATCCGGAATATATTTCTGTTAAAATCGCCGGCGAGACAGAAATTCCCGCCAGCTTTATCCCCCCCGGAATGAATGGTTACGACCTCAAGCTTCAACCTTATAAAAGAAACCTCAAATATGCTAAAGCCCTGATGAAAAAAGCCAAATATCTCCCGACCTCTCTCGAGCTCAAGCAGTTGACCCTGTTGCACACTGACGGGGTCAAGACGGTAGAAATTGCCAAGCTGCTCCAGAAAGAGTTAAAGGTTTTGGGCATCGACCTGCAATTGGTGCAAATGAGCTATTGGGACCAAGCTAAATGGGATGCCGCCCTAGCTTCCCGCCGTTATCATCTTTTCTTGATGGGTTTCAAGGCCGACCTGGAGCAGGTTTTTACCACCGAAGCGGAAGTTGGTGAGCCGGATAGCTTACAACTGCTGGAGCCGCTCTTTCGGACAACCGGGGCGGCCAATTTTACCGGCTACAACAACCCGACATTAGATATGTTATTTGATCAGACATCAGTCATCGATCGTTCCTACCGCTCCGAAAGAAATGCCAAATTGAAAGAGATCAACAAAATCCTCTACCAGGAGCTGCCCGCCATCGTCTTGTTTTATATTGAAAGGCTTTGATGAAAGATACTATTAATTTTTTTCTGCGGGTCAGGAAAGAAGATATTTACCTGCTCTGCCCGTATTTTGAATCTTTTGAAGGTTTGGCCGCTATCCGCACGCCCAAACCGGCCCCGGGAGAATTTGCCATCCTGAAACTAATGGTCGCCCCCGATTTCCAGGCGGCTTATGAAAAATTGCTTGTCGGATTAAAAGGAAAAATCTGGTATGAACGAGTGGCTGGAGAAAATTAAACAATTATTCGTCCCCAAAAAGGTTGTCCGCAGCATCAAGGAAATTGATTTTGCCCACCTCAAGTCCCTGGGGATCAATTCGCTTATCCTGGACATTGACGATACGCTCATCCCGCGCGAAGTCAACGATATTTATCCCGATATTTTTGAATGGGTGGTCAGCCGCAAGCAGGAAGGGTTTAAACTCTGCTTAACCTCAAACAGCCGCCATCCCCTGCGGGTAAATTATATTGGGCAAACTTTGGGTATCCCGGCGCTACATTTAAGTTTCAAGCCATTACCCATGGCTTTTCACCGGTCACTTAAGATTTTACAAGCCTCCCCGGCCGAGACTGCCATGATCGGCGATCAATTGTTTATGGATGTTTTGGGCGCTAATCTGGCCAACATATATTCTATCTTTGTTGACCATGGTAAACCCGAGAGCATATGGCTCAGGCAATTGATGCGACAAGCCGAACAGTGGGTATTAACTAAGCTAGGCGTCGCAGGGCGGACCTGATAATTTCTTCCACCGAACCCAGCTTATCAACCTCCAGATTGCTGACAGTCAACCGCGCTTCTTTAGGCGAATAGCCCAGAGAGATCAGGGCGGAAATCGAATCATTGACTAGGGTCGCTTCTCCCTTTATCCCGGTAGAAAACTCGCTCGACCTTATGGCATAGGCCTTGCTGATTTTTTCTTTCAGCTCAACCACCAGTCGTTCAGCCGTCTTGCGGCCGACACCGGAAATGGTCGAAAGCAAAGCCACATCTGCTTGGGCAATAGCGGCAACCAGGCGATCAAGCGGAAAACCGGAAATCAAAGCCAGGGCAATTTTGGGGCCAATGCCGCTGACGGAGAGCAAAAGCATAAAAAGCGAACGTTCTTCTTTATTTAAAAACCCGTAAAGGGAGATATCATCTTCTCGGACAATCTGGACAGTAAAAAGCTTGACCTTTTCGCCCAGGCCAGGCAGACGGGATAAGACAGCCGAAGGCACGGTGACTTTATAGCCGACGTTATTGACATCCAGGACCACATATTGTGGTTCGATCTGTTCCAGCGTCCCCAGCAAATGGGCAATCATTGTATTCGGCCTGCCATGACTCGCGATTCAAGACTAAAAGTATTTATATGAGTGATCGCTACAGCCAGAGCATCAGCCGCATCGTCGGGCTTGGGCAGGGTACTTAAGCCGAGCAGCATCTTGACCATCAACTGAATTTGCCTTTTTTCGGCTTTTCCATAACCGGTCAAGGCCATTTTGACCTGTAAAGGGGTATATTCGGCAATCGGCAGGCCAGCCTCGGTTGCTGCCAGTAATATAATGCCTCTAGCCTGCCCCACTATCATAGCGGTTTTGGTATTTTGGCCAAAATATAACCGCTCCACAGCCACCACTTCCGGCTTATATTGCGCTATTATCGCTTTTAGCTCTTTGTAGATTTGTCCGATACGGACCGCAGTAGATTCGCTGGGAGAAGTAAGAATGGCCCCGTTTCTGACATGGACCAGTTTGTCAGCTTGTTGATCAACCAGGCCAAAACCGGTGGTCGCTATCCCGGGATCAATACCCAGTGTCAGCATAAATTAATTGTATCACATCCCCTCCGGATTTGGGCTATAATTTAAAGGTATGCAACTTGTGATTGATGTCGGTAATACAAATGTTGTTTATGCGCTTTTCCGGGGCAAAAAGAAGCTGCGCCAGTGGCGCCTGCCAACTGCTCCCTGGCGCCTGCCGACGATCAATAAGCCGGTTGAACAAATAATTATTGCCAGTGTTGTCCCCAAACTTAATCAACCTCTCCAGCGGCAATTGTCGGCCAAATTTGGCTTACCGCCCCATTTTGTAACCGCCGCAAACATCCCGCAGTTGAAAATCAGGTTAAAAAACAAGTCAGAAATAGGTGCCGACCGGGTTGTCGATGCCCTGGCTGCCTGGCAATTGTATGGCGGGCCGGCCATCGTAATTGATTTTGGCACTGCCACGACATTGGACGTGGTTTCAGCCCGGGGTGAATATGTCGGCGGCGTCATTGCTCCAGGCTTAATGATGGCCAGGGATGCCCTGCACACCAAAACCGCTAAACTGCCCAAGATCAGCATTAAATCTCCAATCCGGGTAATCGGCAATTCCACCAAACAAGCCATGCGCAGCGGGCTGGTCATTGGTTATGCCGCCATGATCGAAGGGCTGGTCCAGAGAATCCAATCTGCTCTTAAAATACCCCGCTCTAAACTTAAAGTTATCGCCACCGGCGGGCTGGCCAGGCTCATTTGCCAGCAGACGGCAATAATTGATACAATAGACCAGGATTTGACCCTCAAAGGTTTGCAACTGATCGGAGAAAAATATGAACGATGAATTAAGCGAATTGTTAAAGGTCCGGCGGGATAAGCTGAATGAATTCAAGGCTCAAGGGATGGACCCCTTCCCTTATCACTTTGAAAAAGATAATTATGCCGCCCCACTGCTGGAAAAATTCCAAACGTTGAAAGAGGGAGACGAAAGCCCAAGCGAAGTCAGGGTAACTGGCCGGGTTATGACCAAGCGTGGCCATGGCAAAGCGGCTTTTGCCACCATCCAGGATGAAACCGGCCGGATCCAGGTCTATGGGAAACTTGATCTGCTGGGAGAACAAAAATATGAGCTTTACCAGAAACTTGACCTGGGAGACATTATCGGGGTCAAAGGAAAGATTTTTAAGACCAAGACTGGCGAAGTTTCCATCAAGCTAAGTGATTTTACCCTGTTATGCAAATCACTCCACCCGCTGCCGGAAAAATGGCATGGCTTACAAGATAAAGAGATCCGGTACCGCGAGCGTTATGTCGACCTGATCGTTAATCCCGAAGTTAAGGATGTTTTTGTCAAAAGGAGCAAGGTTGTTTCACTAATCCGCCATACGCTGGAGGACAAGGGATTTATTGAAGTCGAAACCCCAATTCTCCATATTATGCAGGGAGGCGCAGCCGCTAAGCCCTTTGAGACATTTCACGATGCCTTAAATATGCCGCTTTTCATGCGTATCGCCCCGGAACTTTACTTAAAGCGTTTACTGGTCGGCGGATTTGAAAAAGTCTATGAAATGGGCCGAGTCTTCCGTAACGAGGGAATGTCCTACAAACATAATCCCGAATATACCATGATCGAAATCTACCAGGCGTTTGCCGATTATAATAACGTCATGGCGTTGACCGAGGAACTAGTCGTCACTGCGGCCAAAGCGGTTGCCGGCTCCCTGGAAATAGAATTCCGAGGGGAAAAGATCAACCTGGCCCCGCCCTGGAAAAGAATCAGCCTGCTGGAGGCCCTCAAAGAACATGGTGTTGATATTATTAATAAAGATGAGGCGGCTATCCGCCGTTTAGCCAAGGAAAAAGGGATCGAAGGGGCCGAAGAGATCGGCCAAGGCAAAATCATTAATGAATTATATGATAAATTTGTCGAGCCCAACCTCCGACAACCAACTTTTATCACTGATCACCCATTGGAAACATCTCCCCTGGCCAAAAAACACCGGGACAAACCAGGACAAGTTGAGCGTTTTGAGCTGATTATTGCCGGCATGGAATTGGCCAATGCCTTTTCTGAATTAAATGACCCGCTCGACCAGCGCGAACGGCTTAAGAAACAGGCCGAACTAAAAGCGGCCGGCGATACCGAAGCCGAATCGATGGATGAAGATTTTTTACGCGCCCTGGAATATGGCATGCCCCCGGCTGGCGGAGTGGGCATCGGGATTGACCGCTTAGTGATGTTATTAACCAACCAGGCTTCGATCCGTGATGTCCTCTTGTTCCCGCACATGAAGCCGTTGCAGCAAGCCAAACCCAAAGAAGCGGAACTAAAGATCTTAGACCATGAAGGTAACTGAAGCGTTCAAGTCCGGGGCCCCGACCCTTTCGTTTGAGTTTTTCCCGCCCAAAACTCCACAACAGGAAGAGCAACTTTTTGAAGTCATAGGACAGTTAAAAGAATTTAACCCCAATTTTGTCTCAATCACCTATGGTGCGTTGGGGACCAGTCGGGCAAAAACCTTCCAATGGGCAAAAATCATCAAAAGTGATTTTGGTCTTGAGCCGATCGCCCATCTGACCTGCGTGGCCGCCAGCCGGCCCGGCATTGCCGCGCAACTAAAGGAGCTAACCGAACTGGGAATTGAAAATTTGCTGGCGCTCCGCGGCGATCCACCGCAAAATGACCCCGGTTTTAGGCCACCAGCCGACGGTTTTCGCTACGCCAGTGAACTGATCAGTTTCATCAAGCAGCAATATCCCGCTTTTTGCGTCGGAGCAGCCGGTTTTCCGGAAAAACACCCCAGCAGCCCGGACCTGGCGGCAGATATACGCCATTTGAAAATCAAGGTCGCTTTGGGGGCTGAGTTTGTCATCACACAGCTATTTTTTGATAATCAGGATTATTTTGCCTTTGTGGACCGCTGCCGGCAAGCCGGGATAACAGTCCCGATTATCCCCGGCGTCATGCCCATCACCGGGTATAAACAAATCAAAAAAATGACCGACATTATCGGGGCAAGAATCCCCGCTCCCTTGCTGGAAAAGATTGAAAAATATCAAACCGAGCCGGAGACAATAAAACAACTTGGCGTGGAACAGGCTATCAACCAATGCCGGGGGTTATTGGAACGGGGAGTTCCAGGTTTGCACTTTTTTGTCATGAATCAGTCCGGGCCAATCGCTCATATTTTGACCGCCCTTGACCTGAAAAGATAAACAGCCAGGAATATCAAGCTAAGATAAGCCGGCCAATCACCCCAAGCCGCATAAATTGTTTTTCCCGGAACTTTATATATAGTGGCGGCAAGTATCCCTGGCCGGTCAGCCGGAATACCAGCCATAACCCTCCCCTGCGGATCGATCACTACCGATTGGCCAGTATTAGCGCATTGAGAAATATATCGCCCGGATTCGATGGCACGGAAAACATCAACCATGACATGTTTTTCCGGCGCCGAGGTCCCCTGATACCAGGAATCATTGGTAATCAGAAAAATATAGTCGGCTTTCTCCCTGATAAATTCCCTGAAGACAGCCGGAAAAAATGAATCACTGCAAATCCCCAGGCCAATCCGTCCCCCAGCTGTCTCGACTGGTTTGACTGACCGGCTTTGGGTAAAATCGCGAGTCATAAAGACCGAATATTTTAGCGCTTTAATATGCTGGAAAAGAGGGATCAGCAGGCTGCGTAAGGGAAGATATTCTCCAAAAGGGACCAGATTATGCTTATCCACCCAGCCGAGTATTTGTCCGTTCGGGGAAATGAACATCGCCGAATTAAAGGCGTTATCCTTTTCATCCAGCCGCGGCAAACCCAGGATCAGGTTGACCTGACCATCTTTGGCAAGCCGGATCAATTTGTCGAGAAATCCCCGATCATTTTGGACATAAAAAGGGATAGAGGTTTCTGGCCAAACAATTATTGCCGGGTGAGAAAGCAAACTCTGCTCCGACAGCCTCAAATAATCATTTTTTATCTCTTCCAGATTAGCATAATCCAGTTTTTTGGCTTGTGGATGGTTGGCTTGAATCAAGGCAATGTTTGTCCCCTGACCGATCGTGGCAATTGGCAGGTTCAGGGTGCACAATCCCGAGAACCAGAGTAAAACAAGGACCAGGACACCAAGCAGGCCAAGGCGATAATTTTTTTTCAGCCAGATTTCGGCAATTAAGGCATTACCAAAAACCACCAGAAAACTGACCCCGATTACGCCGCTGTAAGCAGCCATTTGTGCCAGCGGAAGGTTTTGCCATTGCGAGTAGCCCAAGCTGGGGACCAGGCCAAAGGGGCCTAATGAGCGCAACCATTCAACAAATACCCACACCATGGGGGCAAAGAAAAAACCACCATTACGCTGATAAATATATTTGAAAATATAAGCAAAAAGGGCGGTATACGCGGCCATAAAAAGGCTAAGCACCAGCCAGGCAACGATAATCAACCAGCCAACCCAGTGGCCCAGGCTAAAAATAAAAGCAAACGTTGGACCAGAAAAGCCCAAGCCAGTCAGGCCGCCATACCAGCCAGCCTCCCGGGGAGAAGCAGCCTGGCTGACAACATACAATAGCGGCACCAAAGCCATCCAAGCCACCCACCACAAATTAAGGGGAGGAAATATCGTCGCCAAAACAAGGCCGGATACAAAACTGATTAGCCCCCAACGCCAACGGAAATGACTCATTGAATATTTACCTTGCATTCCAGGATGTCAGTTGAGGCCGTTAAGCTGCCATTGGCCTCATCAGCAACAGTTATTTGGGAACCGATGATTTTTGCAATATAGGCGTTGGTCGAATTCAGATGGTCCGCCGCCATCTTGGGACCGCTGACTGGATTATCGACACTGACAAAATCAAAGTAAATTGTATTCGGTACATTACTGCCAAATACCTGGCTAAGGCGGAAATAATATTGTATTTTGGTGGTAAAAACCGTTATGCTGCCGATTGTCTCCTGGCTGGTTGTCTGTCCCTGAATAAATGGCCCGGGGGTCACAAAATGCCCTCCCGGTTCGGTAATTATATAACCGCTCCAGGTAGAATAATAATTTGTGTAATAATCGACCAGGTTTCCAAGCTGCGGGATGATCCCCGGTTCAATAAACTCATAAGCAATGTTATCTGGCGGGGGAAGCGGGACTTGAAAAGCTTCATTGGTCGAAAGGACCAGATAATAACGGTTTTGATTGGGGTCCATCGTCCCCCGCAGCGTCACTTCAACCACCATTTGATCGCCGTAACTGACAATTGAGGTGACAGTACGCGCGCAGCCTCCGACGGCAACAATGACCAATAACCAAGCACCAACAATCAAGCAAAGCACCCTCCAGCGGGTTAAGGTATTATGTATATTCATAAATCAGTATCTCCTAATTTCCCCTTCCATCTTCAAATTTTTCAGCTGTTTTTCCGCTTCCTGGAATCCTTCAAAGTAAAAACCGCGTCCCGACGCATAACCGAACGGCTCATCGGGCATGGCTTTGAGCCTAAAGGTAAAGCTGAACTCCTTGCGATAGTCAGAATAAGCATAGCGCATCTCCCAGCAATGTAAATCCTTGACGATGGCGATATCGCGCAACTTCAATTCGCGGCTAGAAGTGTCGTAGACCTGGCTCAAAGTCACATGCATCTGATTGGGCGCCCCTTTCATAAAGTATAAATCATATAAGGCTGACGCAGAACGAACCTCGCCAAGGTTAAGGTCGTGCCGCAGGGCCAGACTCAAGGCAAAGATATCTGATGGCACAAGGCCTAAGCTTGTTACCAGATCCTTGTATTTAGTGTTTTCAATATCCCAGCCCGAATCCAGCGCCCAGCGCAGATTTTTGTGGGGGGTAACCGAGAGATAAGTCATCAGGTCATACCATTTGTTGGTTTGCCAGTTGCGACCGCCGGTAAAAGACCAGCGAAATTGGTTGCCCCGATAAAAGGTGATCTTTTCCGTGGCTTCATGAAAAGTGGTATTGAGCTTATCAAAAAAGAAAGGTGAATTACCATCGGTTGAGCCTTTGCGATAAGCCAATTCGTTGCGGAACCAGCCGCCCAGATCGGTCGTCAGGCCGGCATTTTCCCGATAAGCATAAAGCTGGTCTCCCGGACTGTATAACTGCTGGTCCAGCCCGGCGCCTAAACTCAAAGTTGTCCCCGGTCCAGCCGGCAGGCTTTTTGTGGCATTCAGCCCGATTTTAAAACGCGAAGCGGTAAAATCCCTCATGATCCCCAGTTGGGGAAGAGTTTTTACCTCCCGGTAATTACCAAACCCAAAACTGGAAGCCAGGGAAAAAAGTTTGAAATCAATCGCCCGCGGGTTGATTTCAATTTCCGGCTGCTTTTCGGTGGATTCATAGCGGGCAATACCCGGCGAAAGGTACTGCCGCAAATCGATAAACCAATTCTGTGAATAACGCCAATTGAACCAGTTTTCAGCCCCGGTAAATTCCACCGCCGGCGCGACCCTTTCCTGCCCGGAATCACCGGCATAGGCCGTTGAATGGTTATAAGTGCTGTTAAAACTAAAGTTTACCCGGTTATTTAACAGGGCCTGCCGCCAGCCTAAAGTTTGGCTCCCTCTCATCCATAAAGGGGCGGTTTTGGCATAATCATAGTTGGCCCCATAGGTCAAAAATGTCCCACCCATTTGCTGGTTAAATTGCAAAGTATAGCGTTTCAGGTTGCCAAGACGATCATCCAGCGTTTCCATATTTATTGAACGTTTATCCTTATCCGCGTAACTGACATTCAGGGAGAGCGCGGTCTGGTCCAACCGCCCGCTGGGGATTTGGTAGATGCTGGTATAGCGCTGGCTAAATTTGAGCTTGGTTTTTTCGTTGAGCATCTTTTCATCATCCAAACGGAAAACCCAATCGGACAAACCGGTATCTTTTTCGTTAACCTGATATAAATAAAGCCTGCCCAAGCCATAGTTCTGGTTATTGAACTTATATTCATTCCCCAAACCAATGCCCTTTTTCTCCATCAAATCGATCAGCAACAGGCCGGCGGGCCAGGCCCAGGCCGTCTTGACAAAATCACCCTCGACGTCATTATGGCCAAAGTTAAACATTTTCTGCATCGGCTTTTTCATTTCATAACGGATATAGGGGAGCCACATGACGGGCAGACGCCCGACATAAGTCAGTGAATTGGCCCCCTCGGCATGGTCGTCAGGATAATAAGTCATGGCCTGCGCCCCTTGAGAAAAATGGGGTTTATCAGCTCCACAGGTTGTGATGGTCCCCTGCTCTCCCCGCATGACTTGGTCATAATCGGTCAATTGCTTGGCCGAAATATAAAGCTCCCCTTTGATGTTTTTTGGCCGGTTTTTACTTTTAAACCCCAGAAAGACAAAACTTTCCGAGCTGATGTTATAGACCATCTGGTCGGCAGTGGCATCATAATCGCGGGAAAACAGCCGGACATGCCCTTCAGCTGTGGCCACATCAGTCGCGGTATCCATGATCAAGCTGTCAGCTTTTATTTTGGCGTTGGAGAATTCTACTTCTACCGAGCCCAAGGCCTCAACAAGCGAGGAATTATCATAATAGCGAAGTTTTTCAGCTCGCAGGGTGACAGGGATTTCTGTTTGGTCGACCGCCGCCAAAATGACCGGAGCAAACAAAAGCCAAAAAAGCAGCAGCCCGCCCCAACGCCTCATTAATCTTTGCCCGGGACTTTAAACAGGAGCCGCTGTTCCGCTAAATCGGACAGCGGATCAAAAGCCCCAACCCTGGCATATAGTTCGAGCGCTTTTTTGCTCTCTTTGCGGCGGTAATATAGGTCGGCTAGATTCAGGCAAATACCGGCCGCTTCGTTATCGAGCGCGTGGCTTTTTTCTAAAAATGTTTGCGCCTGGTCAAATCGCCCCAACAACAAACAGGCAACCCCCAGGTTGTTATAATAAATTGCCGAGGCCGGGTCCAATTGGACAGATTCATTAAAGCGCAAACGGGCTTCCTCGTGTTTTCCCTGGCGCGCCAGGGCAACCCCCAGGTTGTTGATCGCCGGGACAAACGATCTGTCCAGCTGGACGGCCAAAGAGAATTCCTCTTCCGCGGCCGGCAGCATTTCGCGCATATAATAATCAAACCCCTGCTGGTTGTGCTCCTGCCCAAAAGATATGCTGACTTCGTCCTTGCGGGCGCTCTTTATTTGTCCCCGGGCTTCCCGTCCCCAAAGCGCGATCAGCTCTTTGCCCTGGTATTGACGGATCACCAACAGGAGCGGTCGGTTGCGTAACGACTGCAAACTGGTCCCCTTAAGCCACTTGACCCGCTTTTTCAAGTTACCAAAATCGATATCATCTTGTAGGATAGCTTCATAGCTTTTGATCGCTTTTTTAATTTGACCCAGGGCCTCTTGAATACTCCCCTGGTTAAAATGGATAGTCTTGGCCAATTCCGGGGCCGGGAATTCTAGCGCCCGGCTGTATTGGGCAGAGGCCATCTCGTAGCGGCCAAGAGAGCGATACAGGTTGCCCAACAAATTGTAAGCAATAGGCGCCCGTAAGCTGTCTTTTGCCGCCTGCTGCAGCTCACGAATTGCTGCTTCAGCTTCACCTTTCATGATATGCAGTTTAGCCAAATCAAGATGGGAAGAGAGTTTCCACTGGTCCTCCTGAAGGCGGGTTTTTAAGGCGGCGATTTCCTGATCGATCTCCTGGCAGCGCAGCTCCCGAAACTTTTTATGCACATTAAAATTATAGGGGTCCAACGACAAAGCGGTGCTCATGGCCTGGCTGGCTTTACGTAGCATATTCATTTTGTTGTAGGCTTCGCCCAGCAACAAAAAAGCCCCCACCGAACTTTTATTCAAGGCGACAACCCCTTCGGCCTCCACTGCCGCCCGCTGTAAATCTCCCTTGGCTAAATAGGCCCGGCCAAGCACAATATGCGCATCAATCAATTGCGGGCGGTTGCGCAAGAGTTCCCGGCATTTCTTGATAACCGTTTCTGCCGCGGAGGGATCGCTGTCAATCATTTCCGAAAATTCTGCCAGGGCTTCTTCCGGCCGGTTAAGGCCAACCAAAGCTTCACCCAGGTATAAGTGAGCCAGGACCTGTTCGGGACAATCAATGATCAGCTGCTTCAAACCTTTAACGATCTCATCAATGTATTCCGGTTTAATTTTCAGCAGATTGTAATAATATTCCGCTGATTCACTGAAACTCCCCTGCAAACGGAGAACACCAGCCAGGGCCAATATTGCTGAAGGAAGATTGGGGTAACTTTTTAAGATGGCCCGCAGTTTATCTGCCGCCATCGCCACCTGGCTCGGTTCAAGCTGGACGATTTCTAAAAGCTTTTCTACGGCTGCTTCGGGGTTAATTGCTTTGGCATAAACATCTGCCAGCATAAAACGGATTTCAATATTCCCTTCGATTTTTTTGATCATTTCTTCCAGCCGCTGCATAACCTCATGCGCCACTTCCGGATCATTATTAAACATGGTCATATAATACGAAGCCGCTTCGGGGTATTTTTCCAGCCGAGCATAAAGCTCGCCGATTATTCTTAAGACACTTTTGTCTTCCGGTTTTTGCGCCAGTATTTCCTGGTAAAATTTGACCGCTTCAGGCAGCCGCCCTTTTTCCAGATAAGCTGCGGCCAGGGTTTCAGTCAGGTTCACGTCCTGGACGCCAGCGGCCAGAGAGCGCTCCAGCAAAGTAATGGCATCATCAAGACGATTTTGGTAGTGATAAATCCGGCCCAGCAGGTTGTAAGCTTCCACGTTAACAATATCAAATTCCAGTAATTCTTCGAGTTCCAGGGTGGCAGCATCCTGGTCATTTAATTCCAGTAAAAACCCGGTCAGAGACAACCGGGGCCCGATCCGCTCGCTGGCCTGACCGATTAATTTTTCATAATCAAGCAAAATACCGGCCAGCAAACGCGGGTTACCGGTAACAGCCTGGGAATAACAGGATTGGGCTTGCTTATAAGAGCCCTCTTCGAGATAATATTGGGCTGCCGCCTTGAGGGCTGTGGCATCCTGCGGATTATCGCTTAAGCGTTTTCTGATTTCAGCCAGGTCCTGCACTATTTGCGCTCTCCTTCATAAAACAAAGCCACCAAGCCGATTATAATAAAAGTTAGCTGCGGCGTAAATGCCGCCCAGACCGGCGGCAGCATGCCGCCCTTGCCCAGCGAACGGAAAACCGAAGCGAAAACATAAAAAGTAAACATAAAGACTATTGTCAGGACCATCCCCCAGGTCCGTCCGGAACGGGGCGAAAACAAGGAAAAAGGGATACCGATCAAGGCAAAGACAAAACAGCTCAAGGGAATGGCAAATTTCATATAATATTCCGTCTGCATGGCTTTAGTGTCGGCTCCGCTCTTGGCTTGCGCTTCGATATTGGCTTTTAGTTCGCGCTGGTTCATATCGGTTATCTGTTTTTGGTCAGAAAAGCGGAGAATTTCTTCGCTGATATTAATTTTCATATCTGCAAAGGTGGCTTCATAATTAAGGTAACCCTTGTCGTCATACTTATGGATGACCCCGTTTTTAAGCAGCCACTCCCGGCCGACAAAAGTCGCAGATTCCGCCAAAATTGTCCGGGGAAACCGTTCATCGGTGACTTCATAGACCATGATCCCTTCCATCATTTTTGTCCGGTTGTCGACCCGTTTGGCATAATAATAGCGGTTATGGGGATCTTTAAAAAAAACATTTTCCTTGACCTCGGGCAGCGGTTGCTTATAAATGATTTGTCGGGTGATGTTATCGGCAATATGGTTAGCGTTAGGGACAATTTTTTCGTTAGTAACGTATGAGACAAGCGTCATCAATATCCCTATCAGCAAAAGCGGCCGGGCCAAACGGAAAACAGTGATGCCCGAGGTCCGCATCGCCACAATTTCATTATTTTGCGACAGGCGTCCCAGCGACATGGCTGTACCAAAGAGGGTCGACACGGGAAAAGTCATCACCAATAATGAGGGGAGTTTATAGAGCAAAAGCTTAAACACCGCCCAGGCAGGAATACCTTTATTGATAATCAGATCCGCCATGGTAAACAACAAGTCGACCGTCAAGACCATAATGAAGCCAAGGACTCCAACCACGAATGGTCCGAGCATCTCGCTCCAAAGATAACGGTCCAGAATCTTCATTCTTGCTTATTCAGATTCTTTGCGGCGTTTCCACTCTTTGCGCTTGGCGACTTCCCCTTCCCGTCGGCGGCGTTCCGAGGGCTTCTCGTAAAATTCCCGTTTCTTCATCTCGTCCATAATCCCCTCTGAACGCAGCTTCATTTTAAACCTTTTCAGCGCGCGCTCGAGCTCATCCCCTTTTTTAATATCTATTTTGGGCATTGCTTACCCCTCCTCTCATTTGTTTTCGTGTTCGTATTCCAGGCAGCACATCAACCGGCCACAGACTCCCGACGTCTTGGTCGGTGAAATGGCAATCCCTTGCTGTTTAGCCATTTTGACCGTGACATGTTTTGGCTTATCCAACCAGACAGAGCAACAGATGGGCCGGCCACAGGGCCCGGTCCCGCCAAACAACCTGGCTTCATCCCGGGGTGAGAGCTGTTTCGTCTCGACCCTGGTAGCAAAGGTCGTAGAAAGATCCCTGGCAAAATCCCGCAAATTTGGGGCTTTCTCGTTTTCCTTCAGGCGATAATAAACCATGGCTTTACTTTGGTCAAAAACAAACTCGACCGCAATAATCTTAATCGGCAGCTCGTGTTCTTTCACCTTGTCGGCCGCCTGCAAAACACTGGCCTCTTCTTTAGCGGTCAATTCCTGCTCTTTTTGCAGGTCTTCGGCTGTGGCATAGCGGACAACTTTTTTCAGATGGACGTCACGCGACTTGTTTCGCGGCACACCCAGCGAAAAAGCGACAATTTCCCCAAATTCCATGCCCCGATCCGTCTGGACAATGACCGGGGAACCGACTTTAATTGATTCTTCTTTATAGCCGGTGATTGGACAGACACGGTCAAACTTTCTGATTTTTATTCCCAGGTTCATGCCGTTTGCATCCTTAAACAGGCCACGTCCAGTGTCAGCCGTAAATTAGCCCGTTTCTTAATATCTTTTATCGTCTCCAAAATAATCTTGGCCCGCCGCCATTCCCGCAACTCATGCCAGGAAAAATAGGCCAGATCGTACAATAATTCTTCCAGCTGGTCCTTTTCTTTTTCCAACCTGGCAGAAAGCTCAAAAAGCTCTACCAGCTTAAGCTGGCCGATCTGCTGTAAATCCTTGTACCAGCCGGCCAGTTCCGGTTTGCGCTGCCAAACAACCGCCGGCTCACCAAAAACAATTTTTTGGCAGCGGGAAATAATCGTTTCCGGCAGACGCTCTTCACGCTCAACCAGTAAAACAAAAATAACTCCCGGCGACGGCTCTTCCAAAGTCTTTAAAAAGGCCCCGGCCGCTTCTGGCGTCATCTCGTCGGCTGATTTGATAATGGCCACAAGGCGCGGACTGCTGGTTGGCCCGTAACGGGTCAAAGTCTGCAGTTCCAGAATCTGGGCGATTTTGAGCGTGGCTCCGTCTGGTTCAATTATCAACCGGTCAACCGACTTGGTTTGCAGCCCATCAGCAAATTGCTGGGCGGCGGCCAGCTTTTCCGGACCGGGCGGCCCGACAAACAGATAGGCCGACGCTACTCGTCCACCCTTGATAATCCCTGCTAGCACGCGATGCACAGAGTAATTATATCATCAAATACGTTTGATGTCATAGACGTCGGGAGCCTGGCGGATAGCTTCCATAATGCCCTGCAAATGGTTAACATCCCGCACTTCAATGGTCAGGCGAATAATGGCGGCTGTCCCCCGACGCCTGGTTGCCGCCTTACCGGCAGAAACATTGGTTCCCAGCTCGGAAATTTTTACCAGAATATCCTTAAAAAGCCCCACCCGGTCAAAAGCCTCAATTTCGATGACCACCGGCAGCATCTGCTTGGCTTCGGGGTCCCACTCCACCCGTAGCATGCGCTCTTTAGACATATCCTTTTTAGCCAGATTGGGGCAATTAGCCCGATGAACGGCAATTCCCCGGCCCGTACTGACAAAACCGACAACCGCTTCTCCAGGCAGAGGATGGCAGCATTTGGCATAACGGACAGAAATATCTGTTTCGCCCGCCACCCTGACAGCGACCTTGGACTTGCCGCGCGGTCGGCTGGCCATTGGCTTGACCTTTTCCGGGGTGATTTTAGCCACCGGTTCTTCTTTGGCTTCTGGGTGTGTCTCCAGTTGTTTGCGCTGCCAATTTTTAATTTTGACTTTGGCCCCGGTTGTCTTAACAAAATTCAACCAGTCTTTACTGGGGGAATCTTTTTTACCGGTAATGACCTCAACAATATCCCCATTTTGCAGCGGTGAATTAAGCGGGACAATCCGCCCATTAACCTTGGCTCCGACACAACGATGGCCGATTTCGGTATGCACCCGATAAGCAAAATCGATTGGCGTTGCCCCGGCGGGCAGGGCAAAGACATGCCCTTTTGGAGAAAAGACAAAAACTTCTTCCGCTGCCAGATCAATTTTCAAACTCTCCATAAAATCCTTGGCGTCTTTGAGTTCGCTCTGCCATTCCAGCATCTGCCGGAGCCAGGACATTTTTTGGTCTAACAATTTGTCGGTTGCGCCCTCTTTGTACCGCCAGTGGGCGGCAACGCCATATTCCGCAACCTTGTGCATTTCCTTGGTCCGGATCTGGATTTCGACCGGGCGTCCAGAGGGGCCAAAAACGGTCGTATGCAGGGATTGGTAACCATTGGATTTGGGCATGGCAATGTAATCGCGAAAACGACCCGGGATCGGCTTCCAGGTGTCATGGACCAAACCCAGCACCGTATAACATTCCTTGATATTATCAACAATTACCCGGACGGCCGTCAGGTCATAGATCTCTTCAAAAGCCAGATGCTGATTGGTCATTTTATTGTGAATACTATAAAAATGTTTCGCCCGACCATTAATATCGGCCTTGAGCGAAGAATGGGCGACCAGTTCGCGCAATGCGGAAATAAATTCATCAATGTACGACTCTCTCTCTGACCGGCTGACCGCAACATTTTTGCGCAAAAAATCATATTTTTCCGGCTCAAGGTAGAGAAAAGATAAATCTTCCAGCTGCCATTTGATCCGCCACATTCCCATGCGGTGGGCCAAGGGGGCAAAAATCTCTCTGGTCTCCAGGGAGGTCTCTTGTTGTTTGGCTGGAGAAAGATATTGCAGAGTTTGCATATTATGCATCCGGTCGGCTAACTTGATGATAATGATACGGAAGTCTTCGCCCATGGCAACAAACATCTTGCGGAAATTTTCTGCCTGTTTTTCTTCGTGGGAGACAAATGTCAATTGGCTAAGTTTGGTCACCCCTTCAACCAGCCGGACCACCTCGGGGCCAAATTCCTTGGTCAGCTCCTCGCGAGTGACGTCGGCATCTTCCAGGACATCGTGCAACAAGGCAGCAGCAATGGTAATTGGATCCTGCTCCAGGTCGGCTAAAATATTAGCTACAGCCAGCGGGTGGGTGATGTATGGTTCACCGGAAAGACGTTTATGCTGTTGGTGGGCCTTGGCCGCAAAATTGTAAGCTTTTTCGACTAGCGAAAGATCAGCGTTGGGTTGGTACTTTCTGATTTTTTCGCCGAGATCGTTCATCGCTTGTTGTAACGGCTCCGGTCCATGACCCCGATACCAGGCGGGATAGCCGATCGCTGCCCCGGCATGGGACGATTGGGCCTGGATGGGGGATGGCTCTCTTTGGCCGCTTGCGGGCTCTTACTGGCTGAAGCACGCATGGCCACCAGTATCCGGCAAGAATTTTCCAGGCAAGAAGCATATTTATAGGCCTCTTCCATTTCCTTGCCGATAGCAAACACTCCATGCCCGCGCACAACCGCAACAATACTGTTCCCTTGCAGGAAAGTTGGTAATAATCTGTTGACCTCTTCCGAAGCGATCGCCTGGTGCGCCCGGACAATGGCCGCGGAACGGAAAACAGCCAAGCCTTCGGCGTCTTGGGGAATAATTTTATTGTCGGTCAGAGAAATAGCTACCGCTTGGGGGGAATGCGTATGGATAATTGCCTGGGCTCCGGTCTCTTTATAAATAGCCCGGTGGGTATTGACCTCTTTGGATGCCCGCTCGTCGCCGCCGCCGGCCTCCAGGCCGACTTCGACAATGTCATTATCCTCCAAATCACCAAGCATCGCTTCACGGCTGGTAATAAAAATCCGGTCCCCTTGACGCAAACTCATATCCCCACCATGCGAATCAACCAAGCCCTCCCGAAACATAAACTCACCAATTTTTTTGAACTCGTGCAACATTTTTTACCTCCAATGTTCCGGCATCATGGCCGAAAATTCAGCATATTGTTTGATCATCGTAAAGCGCTCCAGTATTTCGTGTTTTTTTAATCTTTTCATCCGCTCCAGGCTGAAATCCTCAATATTAAATGAGGCCATCACTGACCCAACAACCACTGCCCGACGCAGGTTAACCTCTCCCAGGTCGTGGCTCTGAGCCAGATAACCAAGAAAACTGCCTCCGAAAGAATCACCCGCGCCGGTCGGGTCACGCAGCATTTCCTGCGGATAAGATGGGGCGGCAAACTGCGATTGCTTGGTAAAGAAAATAGCCCCATGCTCCCCTTTTTTAATGATAACCCCCCGGCAGCCCAGCGCCAGCAATTGGCGCGCGGCCAGCGGCAAATTCGGCGTTTCCATGAATTGCCGGATTTCCGCATCGTTCATGATCATGTAATCAACTTTTTTAATGACCTCGTGCAAGGCGTCCCGTTTACTGGTAATCCAAAAATTCATGGTATCGGCAATTAATAATTTTGGCTTCTTTAATTGGGCAATAACTTTTAATTGGATCTCGGGATCAAGGTTGGCTAAAAACACATAATCAGAATTACGCAGATTTTCAGGCAATACCGGGTCAAATTGCGTCAGGATATTTAATTTGGTATCCAGGGTGTGCGCCTGATTCATGTCATATTCATAGTACCCGCCCCAGCGGAAAGTCGGGCCGTCGATCCTTTGGGCGGCAGCAAGGCTGATCCCCCGTTGCTCCAAAAATTGGATGTGATCGGCGGGAAAATCATTTCCCACCGGCCCAACCAAAGAAACTGGAGTAAAAAAACTGGCCGCCACCGCCGCATAGGTCCCCGACCCCCCCAGGATATCTTGTTTTTCTCCAAAGGGGGTTTTAATTGAATCAAGCGCTATTGTGCCGACGATTAAAACCGACATATATATTTAGATTATCATGGAATCAGGATAACAGGGAATCAGGAAATGGAAAATTATTTAAACCGGGAACTGATCGCTGCGGCTTTTTGGGCGGCCGCTTTGACTGCGGCGGCGAGCCCTTGGGCAGTCTGATATTTTTCCATCACCAGTAACCCCTCTACGGTCGTCCCGCCAGGCGAGGCCACCATCATCCTCAAGTCAGTCAATGAATGGGCGGTTTGTTTGGCCGTAACCGCCGCGCCAATCACCGTTTCAACGGCCAGTTTCTTGGCCAATTGTTGCGGCAAACCGGCGGCTACCCCTCCCGCGACTAAACCTTCAATCATCCAGTAAACATAAGCCGGGCCAGAACCAGAGAGGCCGGTTACCGCGTCAAGCATTTTTTCCGGGAGCTCGACAACCTCGCCGACCGCCTTAAAGATTTTGTTAACCACGTTTAATTGGCCAGGGGCTACGCGCTTCCCTTTTGCCAAAGCGGTTATGCCGGCCCCCACCAGACAGGGGTTATTGGGCATCGCCCTAACGATTAACTGGCCAGGCAATTGTTTTCCCAGCCAACGCAAAGGGACTCCCGCTGCTATGGAAACAATTATTTTTGGCCGGCGCCGGAAATCTGCAGTCTTTAGCTCAGCCGCAACCGCGGCCATCTGCTGCGGTTTAACCGCTAAAATAACCACATCGCCGGCAGAAAAAGCCGCCTGGTTACCGGCAACGGCCCGCAAGCCATACTTACGAACCAGCGTTGAGAGTCGTTTTTGGTCAACATCAGCAGCAATAACCTGGAAATTTTTTGGCAGCCGGCTGATCAGCGCCTCGGCCATCCGGCCGGCGCCGATGAAAGCAATTTTCATCGGGAAAAGAAGGTTTCGCGCTTCCCTTCGCTGACCTCGTACTCCTCGCCCAGGGCCGATTTATCTTCCGCCGAACTGACAGCGATCGAATTCGGGGTAAAAAGAAAAATAGTTTCACCGATTTTCATCATATGGCCGTCAATGGCATAGGTCGTCCCGCAGACAAAATCAATTAAGCGAGTCCCCTCTGACGGGTCAAGATGTTTTAGGTTAACAATCGCCGGACAGCCCGAACGCAGCGTCGTAGAAATATTAAGAGAATCTTCATAGATCTTGGGTTCGTAAATCATGATTTCATAGGGAGAGTCACTGCGGTTTTCTTGGCGGGGTTCTCGCCGGCCTTTAAACAGGGTCCCGATATCGAGCTGCTGATTTTCACTTGCTTCAAGCTCTTCTTCCAGACCGATGAATCTCTTGGCTCGTTTCAAAATATTGTCGACCATTTTTACCCCCCTTGAAATATTCCGCGGCCAATCCTGATCAAATTGGCCCCTTCCTCGACGGCTGTTGGCCAGTCTTCTGTCATCCCCATCGATAACCAGCGCATTTCCACTCCAGGCAATTTGAGACGGATCAGCTCATCCCGCAACTCCCGGAGAGCGCGGAAGCTTGCCCTGGCCTCACCTGACAAGGGACCAATTGTCATCAGCCCCTGTATTTTAAGATTATCAATCTGCGCAACCGTGCGGACAAGCTCGATCGCCTGAACGATCTCGACACCAGATTTGGACTTTTCACCGGAAGTATTGACCTCAATAAGTATGGGGACTGGCCGCGGCGCGCGCCGGCCGATTTCCAAGGCCAAACGCTCGCTGTCAACCGACTGTATTATATCAAAGATGTCAAGCGCCTGTCGAACCTTGTTGCGTTGCAAATGGCCAATCATTTGCAGCTCAATTGTCGGGTATTTCTGGCGTAAAAATTGGTAACGACCGGCCGCCTCCTGGACCCGGTTTTCTCCTAAAGAAATCACCCCCGCCTCAACCGCCTCACAGACCTGCTCCAGGGGGATATTTTTGATGACCGCAACCAGTTTGACTTCGGGCGGTAGGCTGTTTTTGAGCCGCTGAATGTTTTGGGCAATACCCACGGGGCAAGTATAGCATGAAATTTTTCCCCAAAAGTAACGATATATATATGTAGCGGCCCCTTGATAATCGTCTGGAGAACGATAATAAATGAAACTGCAGGATAAAATAAATGACCGCAAAGTTGCCTACCTCTTCCGGCATCACCCGGCCATCGCTTTTGAGCTGGCCCTGCTCTATTACATCAAGGGCAAAAGAAAAAATTCCCGGGAAAAAATCCTCGAAGCATGTCGTAAGTCAATTTATTGGCTGAAAAAAGCCGAAGTTGAGCTGCCAGCTGACCTGCCACGAATGAGTTGTTTTGGTCAGCAGGAAGAGATTGAAAAAATATTGGTGTCGAACAAGGCTAAGATCGATGCGCGTTTGGCCACCTTTGCGGTGGCCTTTGGTTTAGCTTAAACAAACTAAACACTAAGGCGTTGATAGGGCCTGTTCCGGTTGTCCGTCATTTTGACGGTTGGCCGGGCAGGCCCTTTTTATTTGGGGGCATATGAAAACCAAGAATTTAAGAGTCATTAAAAAGATCGTCAGAGAAATTAATTACTATTGTGAACTGGTCGCCAGGGAGCTGGCAGCAGAACAAATCGGTACCGGTGGCAAACAGCCCGATAATTATGTATCATTAAACCATGAGGCAACGGAGCTGGCTAATAGTTTTTCTGCTGACTTTTACGATAATTAATTACCCTAATCCCTTTAACCCAAAAGGCGGACAAACCGTTACTTTTGAATGTACCGCCGACACAACTTTCGAAAGCACCCTCTATATTTATAATCTTGGGGCGGAAAAAATATTCAGCCGCTCCGTCACCATCAACGCCGGCAAGACCTACCTTACCTGGAATGGCTATTCTTTTGCCAATGAGCAAATTGGTAACGGAGCCTATCTCTACCGCCTGGTAGACCTCACCAGCAGATCCCCCGTGGGCAAGGGGAAAATACTTGTCATCAACCAATGAATTCCTCACCCCATCCGCCTGCGGCCTCCACCCCTCTCCACCTTCGATGGAGAGGGGAAAGTGCAAACCGACACGTTTGCACAGGGGGGAGGTGTTTTTGTCTTGTCATGGGAGTTTGGTTATTGGCCCTGCCATTATGGGGGATCGCCTTTGACCCTTTAAGTATTGCCGGCGGGGCCAGGGCAATTGGCATGGGAAAGGCCCAGGTGGCGGTGGTTAATGAAGCCAACACAATTTTTACCAATCCGGCCGGGTTAGGCGAAATAGATACTTTTAAATTTTCCAGCATGTCGGGCAATGTCTTGGACGACCTCCACTACCTTTCGCTCTGCTCGACTTTTTCCCTGGGAAACAGGAGTGCCGTCGGCATTGGTTATGCCGGCGCCTTTCTTGGCGGGATAGAATTGCGCGACACAGCGGGAACTCTGGGAAGCAAGGCAAATTACGGCAATACTGTGGCCGTAATTTCCTATGGCCGCCAGCTGGCCAGAGATACATCTTTTGGCCTCAACCTAAAATATTATTCCATTGACGGGACAGGCAATGACAATGGTGACGGCCGGGGCTGGAATGCAGATCTGGGGTTTTATCAAGATGGGTTAAACTGGATCAGTTTTGGCCTAACCATGCAAAACCTGCTTAGTTCAAGTAAAATCCTCTATCAAAATGGGGAAAGTGAGCCGCTGCCGCAAACCTTACGGCTGGGGACAAAAATGTATCTACTCGGCGGCGGTTTCAGCAGCGCCCGCCACTATCCGTTTGATCTGACTGTCGCTGTTGACGGCCAATTTGACTTGAACCATCCGACCTCGCCAACTATTTTTTCCGGGCTCGAATTTTCTCCCAACGAACATCTGGCTGTACGGGCCGGCAGCAATCGCGGGACACTAACCGCCGGAATTTCCTTTATGACCCTGGGATTGGGCTTCCATTACGCTTATAACAATTTAGGCGACGATCCCACCAACCTGGCACATTATTTTTCGATTACTTTTGATGAAAAAGGCTGGCCCTCGGAAGAAATCCCGGATATTCACATTTCAATGAAACCCTGACGAGCCTTCTTGGGCCCTCTTGGGCCTTCAAGGGCCCTCTCCCATCCCCAACCAATTGTCAACAATCCCAAGATTTGATATACTAGACAGGTTGACTCTTGAACACAACAAATAGAGAAATAATCAAAACTTAGGAGGAAAGTATGCCTGTAGTTTCTATGAAAGAGCTGCTTGAAGCCGGTGTCCATTTTGGTCACCAATGCAAGCGCTGGAACCCAAAAATGGCCCGCTATATCTATTCATCCCGTAATGGTATCCATGTTATTGATTTGCATAAGACTGTCCCGCTGATCGAAAAAGCCTTTGAATTTATAAAACAGGCGGCCGCCGAATCAACCGTCCTTTTTATCGGCACCAAAAAACAGGCCCAGGAAGCTGTCGAAGAAGAAGCCAAACGCTGCAACATGTTTTATGTCAACCAGCGCTGGATGGGCGGCACATTGACCAATTTTAAGACCCTAAAAAAGAACATCGCCCGCTTGAACGAGATTGAAAAAATGCGGGAAGACGGTACTTTTGAGAAATTACCCAAAAAGGAAGTTATCCTGATCGAAAGGGAGCACCGCAAGCTGATCAGGGGCCTGGGTGGAATCCGCCAGATGACCGCTTTGCCGGCCGCAATTTTTGTGGTTGACACAGTCAAAGAACAAACTGCCATCAAAGAAGCCAAACGGCTCAAAATCCCTGTGGTGGCGATTGTCGATACCAATTCCGATCCGGATGATGTTGATTATCCGATCCCGGGCAACGATGATGCCATCCGTTCAATCAAATTATTGACCAGTATTGTCGCCGCAGCTGTAATCGCCGGCCGTGAAATGACCAAGCCGATTGAAGAACGGGATGAACAGATCGCGGCACCGCTGGAAATCGAAGTCGCCGAAGCCCTGACCATGGAAGAACAACTGGAAAACACCGCGTTGGCCAGCGTGATCGTCCCCAAGGAAGAGGAAGAAGAGAAGCGCGTCGGCTTCTAATTTAAAGAAAGGTTATAGTCATGGAAATTACCACGAAATTGATCCAGGAACTGCGCGAAAAGACCGGTTGCGGCATGATGGACTGTAAAAAAGCCCTGACAGAATCCAAGGGCGATTTTGAACTGGCGATCGATTACTTACGCAAAAAAGGGATTGCCGCCGCTGCCCGCCGGGCTGATCGGACCGCCGCCCAGGGCTTGATCGAATCTTACATCCATCTGGGAAGTAAAATTGGGGTTTTGACCGAAATCAATTGTGAAACTGATTTCGTCGCCAAAAATACCGATTTCCAACAGTTCGCCAAGGATATCTGCCTGCAAGTGGCCGCTGCCAATCCGCTCTATGTTACCAGAGACGAGGTACCGGATGGAGCAGTTGACCACGAAACCGAAATTTTGGCCACTCAAGCCCGCAATGAGGGGAAACCGGAAAAGGCGATCGAAAAAATTATCCAGGGACGGATTGAAAAATATTATGCCGAAGTTTGTTTATTGGATCAGCCTTTTATCCGTGACCAAAAAAAGACGATCAAGGATCTTTTGGGAGAGCTGGTTGCCAAGATCGGCGAAAATATCGTTATCCGGCGGTTTACCAGATACCAACTCGGCGAAAAGTCTTAATTAGAAATTTTTGTTGATCAATTCGTAGGTCATCGTTCCTGTGACCGTAAATGAGACCTCAGATGATTGATCGGTACCACCCGATTCGCTTAGAATAGGGCTCGAGGTCTTCACCATTCCAACATTAGCCCCGTACCAAACATAGGCAGGCGGCACCCCAAATTTCGGAGCCAGACTGCGCATAATTTTAAAACATTCAAAAGTCCCAGCCGGCACTGTTAGGGATTCAAATGAGTCAACTTTTACCTCAAGGGTCGTACCATATACGTCTCCATACAAAGTTATCCAGCTAGCTCCTAATGTTAACGGGAAATTTAATATTAAACTCGTCTCAATTGTGGGGCTACCAATTGTTCCGTAACTTTTCACATAACCATCACTAACTTCGATCAATTGTCCCTGATCACTATCTAATGAATTAGGTAATTTTTGAACTGTGGTTTGACCAACAGTGGTTGTTCCTTCAAAGGTTTGGTAATAAGTAAATTCGTAAACCGCCCCGGTCGTACTAGTTACTGTTACCAAATATTGCCAAGAGGCTCCTTCGGAATGAGGATAATATTCAACCCCACCTGGTTGGATTGTTGACGTTGTTGTTGAACTGGTTGTTGATGTTTCGGTAGTTGTACTTGTTTGAGTTGTTGTAGAAGTTGAAGTTGTGGCTGTCGTTGAAGTTGTAGTTGTGTCTGTTGTTGAACACCCGGTTACTAATGTCAAAGTTGCAATTGTTAAGACCAGAATAGTAAAATATTTTTTCATTTTTCCCCCTTGCTTTTCCACCCTAGAGTAATACTATAAATGTCATAAGTCAAGAAACAATAATTTCGGTGATTTATCAAATACCAACTCGGCGAAAAGTCTTAGGGTTGAATATTTCGATAAATTAGTCCCCAACCACTTTCATCATCGCCAGCAATTTGCAGAGTAAATGGCAGTTCTTTTACTTCAATCATAGCGCCCTTGGATGATGAGGGTGATTCGCTGACATCCCTGCCAAGATTAAGTAATTGTTCTACCAGCGCGCTCTTATCAGAATATATAATCACCTTTTCTCGATCATAAATTTCCAAGGCGAGATGTGCCAACCCCGTCCCCGGCCCCGACTGATGATGAAGCCCATCATCACCATAATAATCCCAAACCAAGACTGATTTGGCCAGATGAATTAGATAATCGTGAAGTATATCCCTTGTTACTAGAGGCTTGACCCTGGTCCCCCAAACAATCAAGCTGTCGGGGAATTGACGACATATCCGCCGAATGTCATCCATTACACTCAATACTTCTGACATTTCACCGGAAATAAAAATAATATTTTTGACTTCTACCTGACCTTGGCCCAAAATTTTGTTGGTCTGAAAATAGATATTTTCGGGAGCAACGGCTGGCCTGGCCATATTTGCTTTTTTTCTTTTAATTGGCCTAACTTGAGTAAACAAAACCTCTGATTCTCCCAATGCCCATTCCAGGTCCAGGGCTTTCCCAAGTTGTTGGGATAAGGCAAATGCTTTCTGCGCCACCCCCCTTTGCAATTCTGGAGCTTTCTGGCGATAAAGGGCCACTATTTCCGGATAATTGGCACTCATTTTATTGGGATCATACATAAAATCTGGGTCAGGCATATCTGGTAAACCAGTTTGCAAATTCAAACGACAGACTTCGCCATTAAACTGGCCTGTCACGGCCGGTTGCGCCTGCAGGTCACCACAGAATTCATGAACCATTCCCAATCCCCAACGGACCGCCGCTTCGCCAAAGCCAAAAACAGTTTGCACCTTAACCTTGTCAGGCGTCGCTGTATTGACAATGCCGGAGAGCGCCGGGAAAAATACATTTGGCACAAAACTCCATTGCCGGCCAATTAATTCCTGGATAATCACCGGGAGAGGGGGGATTTCAGTGAAACATCGCCTCAAATATGCATTTCTACCATAACCATAACTTGAATTTAAAACCTCCAGTAGAGCAATTGTAAATTCCTGATTCATTGCCCCGGGTGATAATGGTTTGCCAAATATGGTTGAGTGGAAGGCCCCTGCCTGAGAATCCCCAAGCTGGTCTTCTACTGTACTTGAGGAACGAATAGCAATTGGGGTTGGAAAGCCTATCATATTAATGGCAGAAATTAGGTAATTGATTCTGGCCAAATCAGCTTGACACAACAAAAACCTATCTCGAATATCTACATTAGGTAACCCAAGAAAATCATCAGCAACAAACAAAGTGCGACCTGGAATAGGAAAATTATTTTGGTCCAGGAAAGCCAAGCCCTCGGCCTTGCCACCAATATTTCCTTCTCCAACAATATGGACCCGTCCTGAAACACTCCTATAGAGTCCTGGGGAAATTTTCTTGAACGGTCCTAACTGTCCATAAGCAGCTGTCGCAATAATACGAACATTCATTACCCCTCTTTATCAGGATAATATTGCTGCAATTTCAACCAAAATTGAAGCGCTTGAGTTAATAAGTTATAATCTTATAAATGAGTCATAAAAGGCTGTTCCTGATTGACGGTAATTCGCTGACCTATCGCGCTTTTTATGCCCTGCCGGATACAATGCGGACCGCCTCCGGGCTGACCACCAATGCTGTTTATGGTTTTACCACCATGCTGTTAAAATTATTGGACGAACAGCCAGATTTTGTGGCTATCGCCTTTGACCGCCCGGAGCCGACCTTCCGCCATCAGGAATATAAAGAGTATAAAGCCACCAGGCAAAAAGCCCCCCCTACCCTGCATGAGCAAATTCCCTATGTCAAAGAAGTTGCCCGGACCTTTGGCCTGCCGATTTTTGAAGTCGCCGGGTTCGAAGCCGATGATATCATCGGTACGCTGGCCAAACTAGCTGAAAAAAAGGGGATTGAGGCAACCATCATCAGCGGCGACCTTGATCCACTTCAGTTAGTCAGTGATCAGATAAAAGTCCTTACGACCCGAAAAGGGCTGACCGACACCGTTCTTTATGGGGCAAAAGAGGTCAAAGAACGCTATGGCCTGGAGCCGGGACAGTTAATTGATTATAAAGCCCTGAAAGGCGATACGTCCGACAATATCCCCGGCGTCCCCAAAGTCGGCGAAAAAACCGCAGTTGAGCTGCTTCAAAAATATGGCTCCCTGGAAAATATCTATTCCCATCTCAATGAGATAAATAAACCGGCCTTACAGGCCAACCTGAAAAACAATCTTCCGCTGGCGGAACTTAGCCGAAAACTGGGGACAATTGTCACCACCGTACCATTGGCAGTGGACTGGGAAAGCCTGAAATGGCGGGAAATTGACTGGCACAAGGCCCGGCCCTTGATGGAAAAACTGGAGTTTTCCAGCCTGGCCAAAAAATATGCCCCGACAACCCAGGAAATGCAGCCGGGTAGAATTATTGAACATAAACGGAGCCAGCTGAATGATTTCCAATTTACCCTGGTCCAGACCGAAGATGAATTGGCCAAACTTTTGGGTACGCTTCACCAGGCAGCAGCCTTTGCTTTCGATGTGGAAACAACCTCCCTTAACACCTATGCGGCAGAAATAATCGGTATTTCATTCTCAACCGGCCCAAAAAGCGCCAGTTATCTCCCCTGGCCAGCCGCCACAGACCAGCGGCAGGCACTGCAAAACAAACTGCAACCGTTTTTAGTGGGTCAAAAACTAAAAATCGGCCACAATTTAAAATATGATATTAAAGTACTTAATCAGGCGGGCTTTACGGTCGCCGGGCCTATTTTTGATACTATGGTGGCCGCCTACCTGCTCGACCCGGTCTCCGGAAAATTATCGCTCAAACATCTGGCCAAGCAATTTCTGGACCGGGAAATGATCCATTTTGGCGAATTGGTATCAGCAGAAGCTGATTTTGAGAATTTTTCACAGGTCCCGGCCGAACTGGCCAGGGATTATGCCTGCAGCGACGCCGCAGCAACCTTTGCGCTTTATGAGATTTTTCAGCTGGCCTTGCGGGCGCAAAAACTGGATAAGTTATTTCTGGACATGGAAATGCCGCTACTGCCGGTCCTGGTCGAAATGGAAGAGCATGGCGTAGCCATAGACCTGCCCTTGATGGCCGCCCTCTCAAAAGATCTGGCCCATGAATTAAAAGAGCTGGAAAGGCATATCTTTGCCATCGCCGGGGAAACCTTTAACGTTAATTCTCCCAAACAACTGGCCAATATTTTATTTAACAAGCTCCAGCTGCCGATCATCAAAAAAACAAAAACCGGGCCATCAACCGACGCCCATGTTTTGGAAGAGCTGGCAGGTAAAAATTTTGAAATTGCGGAAAAACTTCTGGATTATCGCCAGCTAATTAAACTCAAAAATACTTATATCGATGTCTTACCGGCCCTGGTTGAACCAAAAACCGGCCGAATCCACACTTCATACAACCAGACTATTACCGCCACCGGGCGGCTCTCCAGCTCCGAGCCTAACCTGCAAAATATCCCGATCAAAGGGGCTTGGGGTAAAAAACTCCGTTCCGCTTTTATTCCCGGGGAAAAAGACTGGCTGATTGTCGCGGCCGACTATTCACAAATTGAATTACGCATCCTGGCCCATCTGGCCAAAGACGAGGAATTAATCAAGGCCTTCCGTGAAGGGATTGATGTCCACCAGGCAACCGCCGACCAGCTGGGAATCAGCCGCGCCGCCGCAAAAACCGTCAACTTTGGCGTTATTTACGGCATTTCTGACTTTGGCCTGGCCAAGCAGCTCAAAATTAAGCGGACCGAAGCCGGAGAATATATCAGCCGATATTTCGCCAAATACCGCGGGGTCAAACAATTCATGGATGAAACAATTAAGCAGGCCAAAGAACAGGGTTATGTCACAACCCTACTGGGACGCAAACGCCCGACACCAGATATAAATAATCCGAATCAAGGTTTTCGCCAGGCGGCTGAAAGGATGGCTATCAATACTCCCGTCCAGGGGACCGCCGCCGACCTGATCAAGCTAGCCATGATCAAGGTTCACTCTGAAATCCGGGCTCATAATTTTCAAACCAAACTTATTATGCAAGTCCATGACGAACTGGTTTTGGAATGCCCCAAAAGTGAATTGATGGCTATAGAAAAATTGGTTGGGCAAATAATGGAAAGTTCGATCTCTTTAGCAGTCCCGCTGGTCGTTGATATCAGCCACGGGGCAAACTGGGCAAACTAGACAAAGTTTATTGTGTGCCCTTTTTGCCTGAGCATCCTTCTAATTACCCTTGGACTGTTGATTACCGCCGTCTCCCCGATGCTCTCGCCCACGCTCTGGATTATCAACCTTTGGGCCTGTCCCGCTATCCCGCCCCCATTTCTGCCGCCCAGAACATTGACTCCCAAAACAAATAAGGCCCGATCAGCGGCTTCAACAATAAACAGATCGGCGACACTGAACCGCAGTTGCGCCAAGCGATTAGTTAATTGGCTTAAAAGACCCACTTGTTGGGTAGCCAGCTTCGGGGAAAGATCCGTCCTAATTGACAGCCAGAAAGGTGCGGTCGCTTGCCGCAATTGCCGTCTGTCAAATACTAACTGTGATGCCAATTCAACTCCTAAGCTCTCCCCGTCGGCAATCGCTTGATCGGCAAGAGCAATCCGCCCCTCTAAGTCGGCCAGTTTTTCTTTTTCCGCAGACAGCGCCCGAAAATATAGCTCCCGTAGTTCAGCCACTACCTGATCTGGCCTTTTTTCTCCCCAACCGATAGCCAGCAACAAGAGCCGCTGCTTACTATTCAATATTTCCCGCTGGAGCCTCAGGACCTTCCCCTTCAAGGGCCCAAGTATTTCTCTAGCTGCCAAAACGGCGCTAGGTTGAGGATCAACAAGCTGTTTTGTTCGCTCTCTTAGATCAATCAGTAGACGGTGTAGCTTGGCAACTTCGCCTTTTAATTTTACAAACCTGGCTCTGGCCAGATATTTGGCCCAAAGCTGGCTTTTAAACAAGTTGGCGGTACTAATGGCCACCGGCCGCAATTCAACCTCCAACGCTTGAGCAGCCAAATTGATTATCTCCGATTCAGGACAACCATGTAAGTATTGGCGCAATATTCTTGTCGCGGGAGCAGTCCGTAAGTGCTTCTCCCATTGCAGGGCCGGTCTGGCAGCCTGGTCTGTAATTATCTCCACCTGATCACCGGCATGCAACTCGGCAAACAAGTCCGCCGGCCGATTGTTGATTCTAACCCCAGCCGCCCGCAAAAAAATATTTTCATCAGTTGCGGCCGCAAAGTCAAGGGCGGTCGAGCCAAAGGGCAAGGTTACCGCTTCCCCTGACACCCCGGTCACTTTGATTGAAGCGCAATGGGCGGCAAACAGCGCGCCGACCTGGTCCAGATCAACTCCCCGTGATTTTCTTAAATCTTCGTGCAGTGCCTCCAAAAAGTCGGCCGCCCGCTCCGGACCAATCTCATGCCGCCTGATATCAACTACCACTCCTTGCTGGTAATATTCCTGCATTTGGCGGGAACGGATCTGCACCAAGATCGGCGGCATATCCGGCACATTTTGGACATAAAAATGGAGGAACTGATGGCGATTGACCGGCGAAGCAATATGGTCTCGGCGACGAAACAACACCCCTCGCCCGCTGTCTTCAAGTGACGGGTACATGCCGACAATTATCCCTTCACTGCGATAACAATCACTGCGGTGCGGCACCACAACGTTTATCCTGAAAATATCAGTCGCGGAAAGATCTTTTATGTCTATCCCCCAAATCTTCATTCTCTGGCAAAGTTCATATATATGGCGCGTTTCAATGATCACCTGCGCCCCCCTGACTTTTCCAGCCCGCAGCTTGGCCAATACTTCTTGCCGTAATTTTTCGATCTTGTCTTGGCCGGCAACGATAAGCTCTTCCCGCCGCCAAAAGATCGCCTCATATTTTTCCCTTTCCAGGCACCGGAAGGAATAATCCTCTAAATCGCGGCCGACCTCCCACATACCCAAAGCCTTGGCAACGCGCGCATAGACATTGAGCGTTTCTTCGGCCTTGATCTTAGCCCGATCCGGCAAAAGGTTATCAAAAGTTGGGGCATTAACATAACGATCCAGCAGTTTGAGGATAATCACCCGCAGGTCCTGGTTTCCCGCGCTTAACCATTTTTGATAGATATGCACAATGGTTGGTTTTTTGGTGCGAGAGCCAGGTTCTTTCCCCAAGGTCGTCACCCCATCCACCAGGGCTGCAATATCTTCCCCCTCTTGTTCAAAACCGCGTTCAACAAAATGGGCGCGCAAATTTTGCACGGTCATCGGGGTGGCAGTGTCCCGTAAGTTTTCAATCACATCGTGCAATAAGGCAGCAGCGACAAGATTGGCGCTGAACCCCATTTTGGCCGCCAGCTGCGCCACCTCCAGGGGATGCTGGATATAGGCAATGTCACGGCGTTTTTCTTTTCTTAATTCTCCAAAATGGGCATTCCAGGAAAGTTGAAAAGCCAGGGTCAACAAATTTTGTTCTCGTTCAGTTGTAAAATGCTGTGCCAAGGAAGAGAACTCTCCCAGGTAATAACCGAGAAAGCAGAAGCCCCGGGGAATTACGCCTGTGCCTGTGGTTGTCCTTAATTGGGCCCGGGCGGCTGTAATCCGCCAGAGTAGATTAATCTTTTGAGCTGGAACACTAGCCATGATATTTGTTGCTTTCATAGAGATGCTGGGGTTTCTTCCCCAGCCGTATCGTTTATCTGATAAATGCGGGAAAAATTTCAGGCATTATGAAGGAAGCGTTCGCCCAAAACCACAGCGGCAAAATCGTCAATCGGCACCGGAGGGATCAACAAGGAGAGTGGAAAATATTTTAACCAGCCGGGCGGCGGACAGGTTGCCCAGTATCTTTTCCTGGCCTCCAGGGTAGAATTCTTTTCTGAAACAAAATAAAAATGTTTACCTTCGAGCAACAGCCCGATTTCGCTGGCAGCTTTCTTCCCAAAGGCGGTATCCCCCATCACGACCGTTTGCACTTCGCTATTGTTCAGCAGCAAGGCCACCTTATTGGGCAATTCCCTGCGACTGACGATGGTGCGCATGATCGCCTGTCCGGAATCAGCCAAAACAGCCAGACCACATTTGTCCTTTCCTGGATCGATGGCTAAAATCATTGGTAGGACACCTTGAATTCTATCTCCAACGGGCCGACGGCGTTAATATCTTTTTTGGCCACCAATTTTATTTTTGTCTTTTTATAATAATTTTTGATTTTTTTGGCCAAGTCTGAGATCTGGGCATAGGGAACGGCCCCAACCGAACCGGTCGTATCCGGCACGACCCCGGCCTCCCTGGCAGCCTGGTTTGCCAGGCTTAAAATCCGGACAATTTCGTCTTCGGCCTGGTCAGCGTTTAAATTGGCCGGTAACACGGCGCTGAAGACCTCGGTCCCTTTACGGTAAACCAATTGATTCTCCATTATTTCAAATTTTAAGGGGATTGTCTCATCCCAGACGACATTGCTGCCAGACAATAATTTTACGATAAAGACATTATTAGTTTGGCTTAAATCGGCAATCACCGCAGCTAATTCATTTTCATTAATAACCAAGATGCTGCCAGACATTTTAACCCCGTAGCCGCGCAAAGAGGCTTCAGCCGCGGCGATTATCCGCTGCAAACCGGCCCGCAATTTTTCCTGGTCGCTCCCACCTTGAATTAACGAGACAGAAATCAAATCCCCTTTGCGAAAAAGAATTTTTCCCTGCCTGGTGCTGGAAATCTCTTTAGATAATTTGCTTTTTGTCTGTTGCAATTGCCCGATCTCCTGCCGGGCAACTTTCAAGTCGGCTTCCAGCGTTTTCTGCGCAGCCAATTTTTCGTCATAGGCCCGATTTAATTCGCCCAACTGGCCGCGCAGCTGCTCGATCCCGACAAAAGCGGTCCGGGCGTCTTGAGAAATAACCAGGACAACCGCCAAAGTTAATACGGCGACCAAGGCTCCGGAAACCACCGTAAAGAGTGTTGCGGTATAACGCGGACGCAGGCCAAAGATTGTCAGACGGCGGCGGCCAAAAAATCTGCCTACATAATTACCAATAAACGCCACGCTACTCCCCAAAACAAGCAGAAGAATGAATATTTGCCAGGCAAAGGGGAGGCTCATCGATCCGCCGCTCTGGCCAGGATACACCAGCCGACCCCCCCGGTAATGATATTGGGCGCCCAGGCCGCCAGCACCGGTGTAAACAGGCGCAGTTCACCGACCGCCATACTGATAAAAGTCACAATGTAATAAAAGAAAATCACGATAATCGACAGCCCCAGGCCCACCGACCCGGAAGTCCGCCGCGGAGAAAGCCCCAAGGGAGCACCCAGCAAGGCAAAAACCAGTGAAGCAAACGGGATGGCCATTTTCAGGTTAAGCTGGATTTTGAAATCAGTCACATCCACGCCCATTTTTTCCTTAAGGCTGATATATTCGCGCAATTGTCCAATATTCATTTCGTCGGGATTTTTATCGCCAATAAAGAAATCGGCCGGCGTATATTTGATAGTTATAAACTGTTCCTGGAATTTGATCAAGTGCTTGTACTCGCCGCTTTCCGCCAACAGGTAAATAATCCCGTCCTTAAACAGCCACTGGTTCTTACTGCTGTCCCAGGTCGCCGACTTGGCATTGACAATCTGGGCTAAGCGGCCGTCGGCAAACTCCTGGACGATTACCCCTTGCATGACATTTCCCTGCATGGTTTCGGCATAAAAGATTCTTTTCAAGGCCCCCTTATCCATTTCCGGCACAAAAACATTTTTCTGCAGGCGGGGCTGGCGTTTGACCGTTGTTTCCACTAACAGATTTTTTGAGGCCCGATTGGCTTCGGGGACAACAATTTCTGAAAAAACCAGGTTAGTAACCGAAACTAAAAAACCCAGGACCAGGACCGGGACAATGATCCGAAACAAGGAAATACCCGAAGCCTTGAAAGCAGTTATTTCACTATCATGCGAGAGACGGGAAAAAGCCAGCAGAGCAGCCAGCAGCATCGCCATGGGAAAGATATAAACCACTACTCCGGGCAGGCGAAGAATAAAAATTTGTAAGGCTACCAAAAGGGGCATGCCATGGATCACCACCGCCCGGACCAGCTCAAACAGGATCATCGAAGCTGATAATATAGCAGTGAAGGCACCCAAGCCAAAAAGGAATGGCTCAAACAATTCGCGAAAAATGTAGCGGTCGGCAATTTTAAACATTTTTATAAGGCAAATTTGTCGCCAAGATAGAATTTTTTGGCTTCTTCAGAATTGGCAATTACCTGGGAATTACCGGCGACCAGGATTTCTCCCTTATGGATGATGTAAGCCCGGTCAGTAATCGCCAACGTTTCCCGCACATTGTGGTCGGTGATCAGGATGCCAATCCCCTTGTCTTTGAGATGGCGGATGATCCCTTGCAGATCGGTGACAGTTTTCGGGTCAATTCCGGTAAATGGTTCATCCAGCAGGAGGAAAGCCGGCTGGGTGGCTAAAGCGCGGGCGATTTCGACCCGGCGCTGTTCACCACCTGACAGGGTATAGGCTTTTTGCTTGCGCAAGTGGGTCACGCCCAATTCATCGAGCAAGGCGACTAGGCGTGGTTCATATTCATTTTTAGGGACCTCGGGCATCAGCTCCCACAGGAGAAAAATATTTTCTTCGACCGTCAGTTTGCGAAAGATTGACGCTTCCTGGGGAAGATAGCCAATGCCCAGCTGCGAACGCTTGTGCATCGGCAGCTTGGTAATTTCGTGCTCGCCGAGAAAAACATGGCCTTCATCGGGCTTGACCAGGCCGACAACCATATAGAAAGTGGTGGTTTTGCCCGCCCCGTTCGGTCCCAGCAAGCCGATGACCTCTCCCTGGCTGACTTCGACCGAAACCCCATTAACGGCAACCTTTTTGCCGTAGCGCTTGATTAGTTTTTCAGTTTTGAGGTAAATGTGATGACCTCCTCCAATTTGTTTTTAGCCGCCCCGCAATCAATTGCTTCTGCTGCCAGCCTGATGCCGTCTTTGAGCTCTTTGGCCCGGCCGCCAACAAAGATCACCGCCCCGGCATTCAACAGCACCACTTCCCGCCTGGCCCCCTTCTCTTCTCCATTCAGAATTTTGATGGCGGCATTTTCTGCCGTCGAACCACCAAGCAACTCTGCCCTTTCCCGCCGGATAAAACTGTAATCCTCCGGTTTTAGAAAATAGTTTTCTATCCGGCCGTCTTTTAGATGGCTCACTTTGGTTTTTTCGGTAATTGAGATCTCATCAATCCCGTCAAAACCATGGACAACCATCGCCTGTTTGCTCCCCAGATTTTTCAGCACTTCAGCCATAATGACAGTTAAGTCCTCGTGAAACACCCCGAGAAGCTGCGTGGGCGCATTGGCTGGATTTGTTAACGGGCCAAGGATGTTAAAAACCGTACTAATACCTATTTCCCGCCTGGTGGGGGCGGCATATTTCATGGCTTTGTGAAAATTTGGGGCAAAAATAAAGCCGAATCCGGTCTGGTTGATGCATTCCTCTACCAGCTTGGGCTC
>Ga0208373_1000755_pt1 | contig 50956 bp, 43 predicted proteins | sample RifOxyC2_FD_184036 | JGI IMG/M metagenome (GOLD analysis project Ga0208373, IMG submission 184036) | Soil microbial communities from Rifle, Colorado - Rifle Oxygen_injection C2 (SPAdes) | ecosystem: Environmental > Terrestrial > Deep subsurface > Rock core/Sediment | place: Rifle, Colorado...
AGTTTAGATAAAATAAGCAAATTCACTAGATTAACACAAACAACAGGTTTTGCCACAAATATTAATGGTACAGCTACATTGACTTTGAATGAGACTGTTTCTTTGAAGTGGGCTTTAAGTTCTATTGATTGGGTTTCTGGTTATGTTAATGCTACTGCTGCTGATCAGAATTGTACTATGAATACCAGTAATTATAAGTCTTCTGGCTGTGTTGGTTTTACTGCTAATAGTGATGGCTTGGTTTTGGAGAATGATGGCAACAGGAATCTTACTGTTACATTGCAATCTAATGATACTCAGGCGCAGTTTATTGGTGGTGGTACTGATTATGGTGGCCCGCAGTTTAAGTGGAAGATAAGTGTTAATGGCTCTGAGACTCTTGCTCAAGCATGTGCAAGTGCTGCTCCTACGACTTTTGCTGAGGTTAATGCTACTAATGCTGTGACTATTTGCAATCCTTTTAATTATGTTGATGCTTATGATACAATTAAGGTTGATTTGCACGTGAATATTCCTGTTAGTGCTCCTGCTGGCGCAAAGACAGCTATACTGACAGCAATAGGCTCATCCTGGCCATAATTCAATAAAATTTAAAATGAGACTTTTGATATTTTTTTTATTTATATTCTTTCTATTATTTCCGTACACTGTAGTGTCAATAGGAATAATCGAGCCTAGTTATGAAGAAAGGTATATAGTCTTTCAGCCAAATATTGAAAGACATTATGAATTTACAATAGGAAAAGCCGAATTTATTCATTCATTCAAGAATGCAGGTGTTTTAGATCCATATGTTACAGTAAATGATCCTGCTCAGGATTCTGGACCAAGACCTATATCAGCAGATATCAAACTCCCTGAAAAAATTGATCCTGGCCTGTATTATATTTTCATTGGAGGTCTTGAAACCTCAGGAGAGCCTGGAACAGTCTCAGCCAGGGCAGGCATTCAGTCAAAAATTACTGTATTATCATTATATCCGGGTAAATATCTGGAATATTCTTTAACAGCAAATGATGTAGGAGTAAATGAAAAAATCAATTTCTCAATGGCATTAAGCAATTACGGGATTGAAGATATAGGTGCTGTTAAGGGAATAATCGATATTTATGATCCAGAAAATAATTTTGTACAGGCAATATACACGAACACTATCTCAATAAAATCTGTTGAAAACAAAGCTTTAATAGCAGAATTCTATGCTTTGAACCTTAAGCCAGGAATATATAAGGCTGTTGGAAGAATTGAATATGATGGAATCAAGCCAAATAGTACAAGAGAATCATTCTTTAGAATAGGCTCTTTAAACATTATAATAAATGATTATACTAGAGAAGTGATTGTAAATGCAACAAACAGGTTTGAGATTACAATAACAAGCGACTGGGTAGGCACAATATCCGGGGTATATGGTAGAGTCTATACGCCTAATCAAAAAACCTTAAAAACACCCAATCTTGATATGAACAAGTTTCAATCAGCAAAGTTAGAGACATATTGGGAAACCAAGGGACTTGAAATTGGGGAATATGATGTTGTTATCGAGATATTCTATGAAAAAACATCTATCAAGAAAACTGTAAAGGTGAATGTAATAGATGGAATCCCTCCAATCATAGAAAAACCAAAAACCTTTGAAATAAAAACAACAACAATAGCCATTATTGCAGCTGTTATACTTGCATTGATTAATATAGGAATCTTCTTCTATATTAAGAAGCCTAAAAATAAGAATGAGGAATCAAACCAGAATTCTACGTCTATTCAGCCTCCTAAATCATTAAAATGAGAAAAAATAATAATAGGAATATCGCACTCTTACTAGTAATCATTTTTATAGTCGGATGCATTTTCACGATTTTATATTATTATAATTATTATCTGTTGGATCATCTTCAAGTTCGGACAGATGTTACAGTGACTGAGGGAGGTGCTGCATTTAATGTCAATGATGAAAACTTAAGCATGGGAAAGACTGTCAGGGGAGGATCAGCAGAGAGGTCATTTCACATATCGAATAAGCAAAAAAGTTTAGTAAAGGTTTCGGCAGCAGGAAACATATCCCCTTATCTTACATTTTCAGACAATAATTTTATTCTGCCTGCAAATGAGGTTAAGCAGATATTTGTATACTTCATAGCCCCTGAAAATATCTCCCTGGGAAAATATCATGGAGTAATAAATGTGAATTTCTATAGAGCAAAATAAATAATTATTATGTTTGGGATTTAATGAAATAATAACTTTTATATATCACTAAATCAAAAATATTGTTATGAATCAGAATAGTCTTATTTTGTTAATATTATTTTATATTTTAATTTCACCATATCTTGTTCCTGCTTATTCAGAATATGGCTTTTTATTATCAAATGTGAGCATTAATAATGATTTTGATGTTGTGTTTGAAAAGAATTCCGGATACATAGAGATTATAAACGCTACATTAGTCTCATATCCAAGAGAGGATATAAGGCAAAAACCAGATTTAATCAACATTGAAAATCCTGACCCTGATGGAATTGTCTTTTTTTGGTTCAAACCATTAGAAAGACATTATGAATTTACATTCAATTCGATTGTAGAGACTAATTTTATTGAAAACAAAATAGACAAAAAGATAAGTTTCCCACTAAATGATCTGGACCTATCATTGAACCAGTATATACAGCCTACAGAGATCATTGACGTAACTCCAGAGATTAAGAGCATTGCAGAATCATTATCCCAGGATGAAAACGATTTATTCGTTGTTGAATACAAGTTTGCTGAATATGTTAGGAAGAATATCGAATATGACTTATCAACTATTACCTCTGAATCAGACCAGAAAAGTTCTTGGGTGCTGGAAAACAAGATAGGCGTATGTGATGAATTGACTAATCTTTTCATAAGCTTAAATAGGGCAGCCGGAATCCCTGCAAGATTTGTCTCAGGAGTGGCATATACTGATTTAAGTGTTTTTGATGATCCCTGGGTTGCACATGCCTGGGCAGAAGTCTATTTTCCAGGGTATGGATGGATACCTTATGATATTACCTATGGAGAGTATGCCTTTATTGATGCTGCCCATATAAAGATGTCAGACAGTATTGATGGAAAGATTCCTAGTGTGAAATACCAATATTCAGGGAAAAATATCGATTTAATGCCTGGAAAGATAAATACAGAGGTGAATGTACTGCAGCATGGAGAGAAAATAAGTATGCCATATGCTATACGTACAAGTTTGTATGATTATACTATAGGTTTCAATTCCTATAACATAGTGCAGGCTGATGTTACAAATAGCAACAATTATTATTTTGTTGCAGATTTGTTCCTATCTGAGACTAATGGACTAAGAATCATCGAGGAATCAAAAGAAAAGGTTCTAGGCAAAGCAATTCATAGAAAATCAGTATTGCTAAAACCAAGATCAACAGAGAGAATTTATTGGATAATAAGGACTGATTCTCTTGAAAGAAAATACACATATAAATTTCCTGTTGTCGTGTACGATAAGTTTAATAATTCTGCAGAGGAAATCTTTGATTCAAGAGAGGAGTACAATATTATTTCCAAGGATTATGCTGAATCGATAATCAATTCTGATAAGGAAGTGTTTGGAAATGTAAATGTAAATAATATGATTGATATGAAATGCGATGTAATGAAAGAGTTTTATGTGAATGATTCTATTAAAGTAAATTGTGTTGTTGAGAATAGGAATAAGGTCACTTATAAGAATACTAGCATATGCCTAAAAGAGTATTGTCAGCATGTGGATATAAATTACGGGATTAATGAAGCATCAATTGAGTTGAAGGCAACAAGCATTGGATTGCACACAAATACAATAAAAGCCAATAATAAATTATTCTCAAAAATTAGTTATGTGACATATAATGTGAAGGATCAGGTTGATCTGGATATCATCGAACTGAAATATCCTGAAATTGTTGCATACAATGAGGATTTTAATATATCATTTAAATTGACCAAGAAAAGCCATGCAATTCCTGTAAATATCAGTGTTGCCTTAAAGTCAGAAACTTCAACAGATACAATAATGATTGATAAACTGATCCAGGATAATTCCTTTGCTTTTAATGGCAATGGAAAATTAATGAAGCCAAATACTAATGATTATACAATTGAAATCAGGTATTATGATGAATCAGGAATAATGCATTCTGAGAGCAAGAGCATAACTATTAAGAATAAATCTAACTTCTTCCAGAATCTTGCATTATGGTTTAACCGGTTTATCTATTAGACTGAAAATAGTGTATGAATATTTTTTTTCTTAAAATATTATTGCCTATGCGCTCACATAGTCTATATGATAGATTGTATGCCGATTTATTTGTAATAGAATATATATTTGAAAGTTCGCTAGGCATAGGCAATAATAAAGTCGATATTAAGACTAAAAATAAAGGCGATAATGTAGGGAATAATTTAGATGACAAAATATATAAATACTGATTAAGATGGATAATCATGATTGATAAGCTTGTTCCTGATACTAGTGTTCTTGTTGAAGGCATATTGTCCAGGAAGATTGAGGCAGAGGAGATTTTGCCAAAAGAGATAATAATTCATGAAGCTTCATTGTCTGAGCTTGAAGCCCAGTCAAATACAGGCAGAGAGATAGGATTCATGGGGTTAGAGGAGATAAAGAAACTTAATCTATTGTCTGAAAAACATAAATTCATTGTAAGATTTCTGGGAGATAAGCCTACTGAGCATGAGATTAGTAATGCAAAAAAAGGAGGCATTGATTCATTGATAAGGAATCTTGCATTTAATCTTAAAGCAGCTCTTGTTACTGTTGATAAAGTCCAGGCATTAGTGGCAGAAGCAAAAGGAGTTGAAGTCATATTGATTCAGTTAGATCAGTCTATTAGGCCTTTGACTATTGAAAAATTCTTTGATGAAAAGACAATGAGCATCCATCTTAAGGAAAACTGCAAGGTTAAGGCAAAAAAAGGCGTTCCAGGAAACTGGGAATATGTACAGATAACAGAGCAAGTATTGGATAAAGACACTTTAAAGGATATTGCTAAAGAGATTGTTGAAGACTGTTCAATGAGAAGTGATGGCTTTATTGAAATTGAGAGAAAGCATTCAACAATAATACAATTAGGAAAATTCCGTATAGTAATAACAAGGCCGCCGTTTGCCGATGGATATGAAATAACAATTGTCAGGCCTGTGAAAAAGCTTAATTTCAATGAATATGATATGTCAGAGAAATTAAGAAGAAGAATAATGGAGCAGGCAGAAGGAATACTTATTGCAGGAGCTCCAGGGCATGGGAAAAGCACATTTGCACAGGCATTAGCAGAATATTACTTAACAAAAAACAAGGTTGTAAAGACAGTTGAAGCACCAAGGGATCTGATATTGAATGATGAAATTACACAGTATGCAATAAGCCACGGTACTTATGAGGAAATTCATGATATTCTCTTATTATCAAGACCTGATTACACATTATTTGATGAGATGAGAAACACAAAGGATTTTGAGCTTTTTTCTGACTTAAGGCTTGCAGGTGTGGGAATGATAGGAATAGTGCATGCCACAAATCCTATTGATGCAATACAAAGATTTATTGGCAGGATAGAGCTTGGGGTAATACCTCACATAATGGATACAGTCATTTTCATAAAAAATGGGGGCATAGCAAAAGCATATAGTGTAGAGATGGAGGTCAAAGTCCCTTCTGGAATGGTTGAGGCAGACCTAGCAAGGCCTGTAGTTGTTGTTAATGATTTTGAGTCAGGAAAATTAGAGTTTGAGATATATAGTTATGGTGAAGAGACTGTTGTTATTCCTGTAAAAAAAGAGACAATAAGCCCTGCAGCAGAGCTAGCAGCAAAAATAGTCAAGCAAGAATTCATGAAATACAGTGATTTTGTAAGAGTTGACATGGTGAGCAATAATAAGGCAGTAGTGTTTGTTCCAGCAGAGAGAAAGCCAATGATCATAGGAAAAAGTGGGAGCAATATTGACCAGATAGAGAAAAAACTAGGATTAAGCATTGATGTTCGCGAGATTAATGAAAAAAGCTCTGAAAGATCAGAAACCGTGCCTTATCAAGTAAAGATTGACAAGAAAAACATAACATTCTTGATATCTTCAGATGCAGCCAACAAGGATACTGACATATACATCGGAGATGACTATATCTTGACAGTAAAGAGCAGCAAGAAATCCATAATAAAGATCAATAAGCAGAGCAATCAAGGCCGAGAGATCATGCACTCCCTAAACGAAGGAGAGAAAGTAGAATTGAGGCAGTAGGTAATATTATTAGATCATTAGATGATACGTTCTTGTATTATTCTTTAAACACGCGCTTGGGCTGGGTTAATTTTATTGCACTCGGTTCAGAATTCGCTGTTTATTATCCATCACGTAACTTTTTGTCATATAAATATATTCCTAAAGACGAAAAAACTACTGCTAATATAATTATTACAGTTGTTGAAACATAAAAATTAATGAACGTACTCCCGCTTATTATGTATCTAAATACCTCAACCACATAAGTTGCGGGATTTATATAGAATATATATTTGACAATTTCTGGAAATGGATTTATACTATACATGGCTCCACTAAAGAACATAAAAAAGAATAATATTATTTGAAATATTGTATCTGCTGTATTTTGTTTTTTAATGAGTGATGCAATAATTAGGGTTATTCCTAAAAATAAAAGTGTACTGAAAATGATGATAGGCACTAGTACAATTACTTTCAACATACTAAATGTATTGAAGTAGATCATAGTTATTATGGCTGTAACAAACAATGTTTTTAAAGAATTAATAAAAAGATAAATGGTTTTGCCTAAAATTATAGAAATTCTTGAAACTGGTGCAACTAAAAGCAGTTTATTGAATCCTCTTCTATCAATGACTAGGTCGATTCCTATTGACATAGCTAATATTGCTATAAAAACTCCTATCATTCCTGAAGCAAAAAAAGAGTCATATGATTGTCCTAAATTTTGATTTTTTATTATTTTATTCAAGCCAAATCCTGCCCCTATAAGAATTGCAAAAATGAAAATTATAGAAATTATGTCCTTCCATATTGAGTATCTTTTTTTCAAATCTCTTTTTGCAATAGCCCATGATTCTGTCATTATGTTATTCATTTTGTACAATTTTTATAAATGCCCTCTCAAGCGTTTTACCTTTTCTTTTCATATCTCTCATGGTTCCACTCCAAATTTTTATTCCTTTGTTTATTATCATTATCTTATCACATAATTTTTCAGCCTCTTCCATGTTATTTGTTGTTAACATAATGGTTTTCTTTTCTTTTTTTTGAAGATGTTTTATATAATTCCAAATATTATTTTTGGCAATAGGATCAAGCCCTAATGTTGGTTCATCTAAAAAAAGTATCTCCGGATTGTTTAGCAATCCCCGAGCAAATTCTAATCTTTTTTTTAAACCACCGCTTAATTCCTCTACCTTTTTATTTTTATGACTTAAAATATTTGTGAGTTTCATAACATTAAATATTCTCTTTGCCCTTAATTTGTTATTAGAAATATATAATAATGCATGTATGTCTAGATTTTCTCTAATAGTTAAATCCTCATCTAATAAAGATTCTTGAAAAACGACTCCAACAAATTTGCGTACTTCCTTTCCGTAATATGCTATATCTTTTGATTTAATAAATATTTTTCCGGATGAAGGTTTGAGTAGTGTGATCATCATAGAGATTATTGTTGTCTTACCTGCGCCATTTGGTCCTAAAATTCCAAAGACTTCTCCCTTTTGAACATTAAAAGATATGTGTTTTACAGCTTTAACTGAATTATAGTTTCTCGAGATATTAATGAGTTGTATTATGGGGACCATTTTTATTATATTATTATATCTTTTTGTACTCTTCCAATATCAATTGATTATTTAATAAGTATTTTAGGGGTCTTTCATGTCTACATCCGACAACAATGTGAATTTCCTCAATGTCCTCGCACATTGATACTTTTATTGATTCTTTAGCTTCATAAATATATCGCTGTATCGTCAATGGGGGGGTTTTTCCAGGTTTTTCTAAAGTTCCTATATTGTGCATATAAAAATAGGCATTCATCCCTAAAGGTTCACCGCCATAAAACCCAATAAGAATATCATCATTTTTAGAATGTGGTACAAATAAATCTACAGCCTTACTTGCGATTTGTATATTCATATTATTTGTTGAGTGTTTTCTTTCACCAATATATTTTCCTGAATAAATGCAGTATTCACAATTAAGATTACAACTTTCTGTTATATTAAGAAGCAATGATTCAAAATTCGCATTTTTGTTTTTCTTTAAGGTATGACTTTCATATTTTGGATAATATAGCATAGATTCAGCTATATTAGAAATATCGTTAATTTCATGAGCATCTCCAATATGTATGGTGTTAGATAATATTTCGTATATAATATATTCTTCATCTGATTTAAAAGATACACTATTATTCTTAGCAACGACGCTATCAAGCGACAATATACTCATTTATACCCCCTACTGAGTGATATACAAATGACTTTATATATTTTGCTACTTAAATCCGTAAATTTTCCGAGATATTATGTATTTATAAATAATCATGTAATTATTCTAAGTGTAGTTCGGGTCTTGTAAAATTATTGGAAAACAATTCTTTCATCGTCGATAAAGATATTTTGGAGGCTAGGTGATAATATCTTAGAACCCTTCTTCTCCCAAACTCCTTAGAACAGTTTTTATCTCGTCTATTGTTTTCTGTTGGTTCTTTTTTTCTGACATGTCGGAAATCTTAGATTTCTGATCATGATCAAGAACTACGGTTCTTGACATGCGGACAAATTTTATGATCAAGTCCTTTATTTCTTGAGCTTTCAAGAATTTTAGTTTATATCCGTCTGTTATAAAATAAAATCTGAATTTTCCGTATTTGATTTCTTTGATGACTATTTTTCCTACAAAACATATCTCTTTGCCTTTTGATGGGTTTTCTTCTAATGTCTCAAGCAAATCAATGATCTTGTTCGCTTCTATCTTACTAAATTTTTTTGCAATATCTTTGTACAGGCGTCCTGTTATTATGACTTTTACCATTCTATTTTCTATTAAGTTTAGCTCTTGCTTCTGCTATTGTTAAAGTGTCTTTCTCATCCATCAATAATTCTTGAAGTTGTCTTTCTTTGGCACTATTAAGAATTCTCGTTAGTATATCATTATATGTTTCTCCTTTATTTCTAAATTCTTTTATCTGGTCTCTAGTATTCGCAGATATTGTAATTGTTGTTTTCATCATTTCAAATATATATTCCCGAAGTCTTTCTGATAGATATAATCATCCTCTGTCCTTGCATCTTTCATGAGGACAAGCATTGTCACTAGATTGGCATCCATCTGGTCTGAATAAAAGACAACTAATGCTTCTGGGAATGATGGCAATTTATTTGATCCATACTCTCCCATGTGTGTCATGATCATATGTATCATCTTTATCTTTAATATTTCAGAAATCTTTAATTCCTCCATTGCTTTGCTAAGCCATTCGATTGCTATATTAACATGACCTACAAGCATTCCTTCTGTGCTCATCTTGATGCTGCTTTTTACTTCTAGCTCATTTATTTTTCCGATGTCATGGAATAATGCTCCTGCAATCAATAAATCCCTGTTTAATTGAGGATAATTCTTATGAACATGAAGGACATTGCCTATTACAATCAATGTATGCTCAAGCAATCCTCCTATCCATCCATGATGCTTGTACATTGCTGCAGGATGTTTCTTGAATTTCTCTGCAAAACCCTCATCTTTGACAAAATAATCAACAAGAGCAGATATCTCCGGATCTTTTATTGTATCAGTTATTTTTATTAGATCATTCCACATTGTTTCAATATCTTTCTCTGTATGCTTGATGAATTCAGATGCATTATATTCAGAATTATCAAGAACTTTTATCTCATTATTGTCATTTGCAGCAATCTCTAATGCATTATTCCATTCATTAACTCTTCCCTGGACAAAAACAACATCATCCTTCCTGATTTTATCATACAATTGATTGACTTTTACTTCATTCATTGATCCCCAATACTTGAACATGATCTCTCCAGAACTATCTCCAAGCCTTAATTCAAACTTAAAACCATTCTTATAAGGCTCAACAGGCTTCTTGAACTTGACAACAAATATGTCATTGACAATATTGTCCTTCTTCAATTCCTTGATTAATAGGATTTTTTTCATTTTCTTTTTATTTGATATATCAATATTATAATTATTAATCACTCAATGCCTTATAGATCATTTCACCGAATTGCTTTGCTGATCCAGGACCATCTGCAGTAATAATATTTCCGTCTTTTGTTGCTGATTCTCCTGTATAGAACGCTCCTTGTTTTTCTAGATATGCTGATGTAAGCATTTTATATTCATTATCCATGCCATTCCATACTGTTGCTTTCCTGTTCTTTAAGATGCCGGCTTTTGCTAGTATTGTTGGACTCCAGCATATTGCGGCAATGATTTTTTTCTGATCAAAAGCCTCTTTAGCAATCCTTACAGAATTCATATCACTTCTTACTATCGGAGTTCCTGGACCTCCAATAAATATTATTGCATCATAATCATTGACTCTTATTCCTGATAGATCCTTGCTTGCTGTTATACTCATCCCAAGCTTTCCTTTGCATAAGCCTTTTCTTGTAGAGGCAATATCAATATCAATATTCCGTAATTTCAAGAAATCATATGGGATCTGGAATTCTTCATCCCTAAAATCTTCAGGAGCAATGATCATTAAAGCCTTCATAATACAGAGAAATATGGCTTATTTATATTTTTTGTTAATAACACATTCTTTGCCAGCCCAAGGTGAGCGAATATCAATTTTTCATAGGACATTGCAACATGAGGATGTGCTCCCTATGGACAATATGAAAAACTCAACAAATAGGGTGCTGAGGAATTAGAGTCTATAAAGAAATAATCCTAAAAACAGATAATTTCCGGAAGTTTTCCGAAAATAAATAAAAAAATTTATAAATAACTACTTTATAGTAATTATATGAATAGCCTAGCATCAAATCTTAGTTTAGGTATCATAACATTACCTTCCAGAAAAGAATATCTCTTTAAATTACTAGAATCTGTCAAGAGTGTATCATCCTCAGGAATCAGGGTTAATATATTAATCAATGCAAAGGTAGACAATAATGGTGCTGGAAATCTAGAAAATGCTGTTAAAGAATATCCGAATACAACAGTAACTACATATAATTCTGAAACTTATAGCATACCAGAAGCAAGAAACAAAATATTAAGCATATGTGAGACTCCGTTAATTGGATTAATAGATGACGACTGTACTATTCATGGAGAGCACGTCTTCGAGAATCTGGTGGACACTTTAAAAAAGACCAATCTAGCAATGATAGGACTCAAATCATACGTTGACGATTCTGATGTGATGTTTAAACCAAGAAAGACCACCCCGAAGGAAGTGATCAATGGTGTGACTTATATGAAAATAGAAGGCCTGTTTGCATTAGCTTATTCACAATTATTGCGAGATGTTGGAGGATTCAATGAAAGAAAGAGATTTTGGATGGAATGGACAGACATCAACACAGTTATGCATAGAAACGGGTATCCTACTGGCTTAGACATGAATGCAGGATACTTAAGGCATTGGATGGGTGCACCAGATTCAGCAACAAGGGGAAGAAAAGACAGAGTATATGATGTAATATACGGATTATTGGCTACAGGACTAGAATTTGGATGCGATTATAACGTCACAGAGTTGAAAATGTGGGAGATGGCAGAATCAACATTCCTCAAATACGAAAACGAAAACGATATAAAAGTCAGAGAATTGTTGCCAAAACTAGTTACTGTATTGCCTAGGATAATCAGAGACGCAGAAAAGATAAAAGTATACGGCGACAGATTAAAATCACTACCTTTTAATATAATGCCTTTTGAGAATATTACAAGAGAACAATGGCTTGAGTTAACACAATATGCGTCGCATCATATGCAAAAATATAAGAGCGGATTATTATGAAAAGCATAATCATGGCATTAGATGGAGTAATACTTGATTTGACTTATTTAAATATAAATGCATTTATGCATGCATTTCAGTCAGAAGACTCAGTAATTCCGACAAGAAAAACAATAATAGGATTGATGGGATTGTCTGAAGATGAGATGCTTATTAAATATACAAAGAGAAAATGCTCTGGCTATAGCATACATAGACCAATAGTATAGGAATCTTGTTGCTGTACAGAGCGCTGGAGTGAAAACCATTCAAATAATTACATACAATCAATCGAGATTGCATGAAAGAAGCATAAAAGCCGAAACATTATCTCAGATATTAAAGGTGATCTAAATGAGAATCGTCAAAACTTTCATAAATGGGTTCTATATGGAATTATTTATATCTAATGAAGAAATCAAAGATAAAAAAATCGTCATATACTTACCTGGTATCCCTAGCATTCCAAAGCAACAAGCATATTTAAAAAAAATCTGCGATAATAACACCATCACTATACAGCTAAGATACGCAGGGTCTTGGGAAAGCGATGGAAGATTCATAGACAAAAATTTCATAAGAGACCTCCACAGTCTCTTAGATACTGTTGCTAGAGGGTCATTCATTGATATAATAAAAGAGGAGAAATTAACATTTAACATAAATGAAACAATACTTTTAGGATCAAGCTTCGGATCATTTGTCGTTATGGAGATAATTAAAAACAACCCATTGATAAACAAGGCAATATTATTCTCACCAATATTTTCATTGAAACAATTGGATGAATCGTTGAATCATAGATTATACAAGGAACTATTGACAGAATTAGAGATAAACAAAAATGTTTATCGTATGGACATAACACGCTACAAAAACTTGATGAATGATCAGATTATTGGAAATCATACAACCCAGATTGAAAAATTCAAGAATGCTAGAATTCTTATGTTTCAAGGAGAAGATGACGAGTTAACTCCTAGCGGTATTTTAAGAGAAAATATTAAACTTTTCAATAAGATTAATCTGAAATACAAGATAATATTTTTGAAAAATACAGGACATAACATCTTCAGTTCTCTTAAATATCAAGAGTACAAAATAATTAAAGAGTTCATAAAAAATGGCTAACACAAACAAGACGGCTGAGCAAATAATTTTAGAAGTATTGAGTCAGACAGAAGACCGGAGACTTGGACCGTTGATTACATTCCATCCAAAATTGGATTTATTGAACACAAATATAGGAGAGATAATATTAGCTAAACAAATAGCAGACAGTGCAGGAACTGCTGTGAAATGGATCCCTTATACCTATGATGTCGGATTCAAAACAAGAAAAGAAAAAATAAAAAATGGATTGGGAGTGTATTTTGAAAACGAATTTATCAACTTAATATCCCCTGATAAGGTAAGCAATCTCCCCCTCTCGTTCGTGGCGCCATTTAATAAAAAAGATGTAGAAAAATTTGTCAAAGAATTAAAAAAAACATTTAGGGAATCATTGACCCTTTACCGCTCTCAAGTCGATGAGATAAAGTTCGGACATCCATTTTTCGCATTAAAAAGGCAGAGCAATCTAGAGAGATTAAGAAAGACCGTTGACGGAAGAATTAATGAATTGTATGTGATGCTCACAGAAAGTGTCGGTCTGGGAAGGATTTCCGATCAATTAATACATTTCAATACAGCGCTTTTATCACGTTTTGGACTGACAATATCGGTTGAAACTATCGATAGCATCCTTGCCAATAACAAAGAAATTATACAGTTATTAAATAAGGGATATGAACAAATAGTCGAAACAACAGGACCTCAATTAAAAATTATAGGGAATGGTAACATGAGGATGCCCTTATATGCGATTCCTGAAAATTTTTCTGATTTGACAGAACAGAGAAGAATCACGATGAATGGAGGATTATTCCTCGCGATAGCAAACCATCTCGGATATAGATTGACCATCAGCGGAACAAGAACTAACGAATATTATCCTCAACTCATGCAAGTAGCGGAAAAAATATCTGAGACGCTTGGAGAAAAATACTCCCTGAAATATCTTAGTCATGATATGACGGGACTTAGAAAAAAATTCAACATTAGAGAATTAGCATCCGTGTTAAGAATACTAGATAAAAATATCTCTAAGGCAATCCTTAATGACAGTAATCAAACTGTAGCGAGTCTGGTAGCTGATCACATAGCATATCTTAGCGGGTCTAAAAACGTGCCAGAAGAATTCACATCACTCACATTATTTAATGGAAAAAATGTCTATGAGAAAAGACAGGAGGAATTGCAGCAATATACTAAAGCATTAGAGGCATTAAGATCTGACAATATTTCTCAAGAGGAAATCTTAAGATGGTTTATTAGGTTAAATTTGCAGGTTCAGGAAAAGGGATATTTATTAAGAGTTTTGGAAGAAAAAGTGCGAAAAACGAAAGAGTACATATCACATGTACAAAATAATCTGGTGCTAGACAGAACATTTTTAGGAGGCACACTGGAAGGAATATACAAAGATGGAGTAGTATTAACAAATAGAAGATATCCGACACTAATATCCGCTTTTATATATAACAACGAACCCATATCAAAGCAAGAGACAGACTATATTCTAGGTGAGGGATATTGCGTTTGCAGGATATCTAAAAAAAACAAAGAATTAGAAACGGAAATATTATGGGATAATAATAAGATACTAAACAGATTGATAGATAAAGAAAATCTTAGCAACGTCTTCTTATAATTGTATATTAAATCTATTAAAATGAATCGAAAAAATCATCATGCAGCAATGTCTCTATTATCTGAAATAAAATTGGTCCCTGCAGGAATAGCGATATTGAAAAAATAGGATCTAAAGAGCGAACAGCTTGGCAAAGAATAATTAATCACTTTTAATAAATCTTTCATCAATCCGGAAATCCTCCACTTCAACGCCTTCTGATCTTAAAAGCTTGATCTTTTTCATTGAATGCATCTTTCCATTAAATCCTCCTAATGTTCCATCGCTCTTGATGACCCTGTGACACGGTATTTTTGGAGCATAAGGATTATGTTTCAATGCCTGGCCGACAGCTCTTGGACTACTTTTAAGAATCTTTGCAATCTGTCCATAAGTCATGACTTTACCCTTAGGGATCTTGCTGCATATTGCATAGACTTTTTCTGAGAATTCTGTAAGCCGAGCTTTATTTATCATGTGTTTCATATCTTTCCTTCATGTGTCCTTGCCTTATTATTGTTTATTATACTATAGATAACATCTTTAGGATCCTGATTAATAAATTCCAGGTTTTTAATGCAGTATCCCATTAATTTTCCTATATGGATAACAAATTCATCTCTTCTGTCTATATACTCTACAGGATTCTTATTGCTCTTCTTCAATGTTTTTGCTATTAATCCAGTCTCTTTGACTAGCCTTCTCAGATATATATCCTGATTTTCTTCTATAGGCGCATACATTATTTTTTCATCAGAATTAACCTTAAACATCTCGCACAATCCCAGCACATAAATAAAAAGATCTCCTACAGCGTCGATAATTCCTTCTAGGTTATTATTATCCATTGCTTCACTCAACTCAGAAAGCTCTTCAGACATTAGATTTAATTCTTTGCCAATATCAGTAACATTGAATTTCCTTTCTATCTTATTGTTATATATCTGTTTCTGCAATGAATAATATGACATATTTTAAGGATTGTAGAGAATTTTAAAAAGTTAATCAATTTTATCTTGCAGCATCTGCCTGTCTTTCAAGCTCAAGTTTCTTAGAAACAGCTGCTGATTGTGCGCTTAATTGGAATGCGTTTATGATCTCTGCTGCCAATGCCTCTGATGCTCCTTTTTTTGCATTAAATGTCTTCTGGAATGTAGATTGGGTCATCTGCCTTAATGCAAGATCAACCCTTCTTTGCGGTGCGCATTCCAATGCTTTTGGATATCTTGCTCCTCCATACTCGATTGCAATAACTTCCTCTCTTGGAGCAGCATTCTCTAAAGCCTTGACAAATACTTCCACTGGATTTTTCTTTAGTCTTTGCTCAATGATATTGAATGCTTCTAGGACAATTCTATTAGCTGTCTGTGCTTTGCCTGTTGCCTGTCTGCTTGTTATCTTATGCTTTTTACCTCTATGGCCCGGAACCATCAATTTATTCATTAGCCTTTCAACAATGAATATCTTTGACTTATAGAATTTCTGACCAGCATATCTAGCTCCTGTCTTTGTAACAATAGTTGGCTTAGTAATAATATACGGTGCAACTCCAGGATCATCTACCTTGATCTGAGAGCAATCCCATTTCCCGAATGCAAGTATTTGATTCATGTTTTTATTATTAGCACCTAGCGAACTATGATTTTTAACTTCTATACTAAATAACTCGGCACACAATTGAGAACATACTCTATGTGAGCGTGCTAATAATCATGAGGAAATTCAGACTATTTATAAAGATTTTCGTTTGTCGTATCTTGTCTCATAGTCTAATGGTATGTCCCATAATGAAAAAAATCTTTTTAGATCCTGTAAACAATCCTCATTATTTAGAAGCTTATGAATTAGTTCATCTTTTTTTATAGGCTTATCTGCTCTTTGTATTAACAATTGCTTTAAGCGAAAATCTTGTTTATTTATTTGTCTTATCAATGAATTTATGATAGATTCAGAAGCTTCGTTTAATCTTTTGTATTCTTTTATATATTTTCTTTCTGTAACTATTGCCTTAGCATATATTTGACCAATATATTCTGAATTTGTTTCATCATAAAATGCGAATTTAACTTCTTCAAGTTTATAGTCTTTTGAGCTTCGAAGCGTATTCAGAATCATTTCTATAGATATGTTATTTCTAAAATATGCTTCCCTCCTTAATTCTGTGTCCACTTTAAATTCTTTAGCACATAATTCTAGATTATCCCTTATTAAGGCAGTGCCTGCGTGATACATTTGCTCAGCAGCCATATTATAATGATTTAGATGCCAAAACGGATTATAATATTTTTCAATGCAGAAATATGGGTTGTATTTTCTTAATCTTTGTCCGAATATATGTGCTTTAAATAAATTTTTATTAGGAAACTTATAGATCAAACCTATGATTGGTATATTATTATGCACATCAAATCTATTATTTATTTTGTATTTTTCATGCAGTTGCCATCTAAATTCGTATTCTTTAATTTCTTTCTCATTCAATATTTGTTCTGCGAATCTCATAACTACTATCTAATAGTATAAATATATTTCTTTTTTATAGCGATATATATCGTCTCTTAGTTTTACTGGTTTAGAAGAATTATTCAAGAAGTTGTGGCATGAGCTTTGCTTCTGCCTTGCGTAGATGGACTTGATATGTAGAAAATGACAATTTAGCAATCTTTGCAAGCTGCTCAACAGTAATCTTTCTCGGACTATAATAATAGCCGTGCTTTATGGCTAATTCTATTGCTGCACGTTGTTTTTCAGTCAATTCATTGCTCATTCTCATTATTGATATGCCAGTTACTTTGCTCTTTTTTATTGATAATAATTCTCCAGAATTATTCTTCAAGGCCTTATATGTATCTTCCAAGAGCTTCCTGTCAAATGAAGCTAAGTTAAGTATTTCATATCCTTCATGGGAAATGACTGCTGGTGATACATGTAATATCTTCTCATTATACACGCATTCCAGAAACAATGGTTCTTTTATTGTTGCAATCATAAAATTATTGTTCATTTCAAGATGCAACACTCTTTCTTGTTTTTTCAAGTCATTGCAGAATTGTCTTATCTTTTTATCATCACCAATGACTCTTCCTACTACATTGACTTTTATCCAATCCTTATCTTTGACAAAAGAAACAGGATAACCATAAAGCACTATCTTGTATTTTTCTGCTCTTGATCCTATCAATGTTCCTTTAGTACTGAACTTGATCTTTGCAACCCACATACTTATAGCGATATATATCGCTTTATATATTTTATTAAATTCAAAATATATATAAATAGGGTCAATACAATTAATACTATGCCTAGGAAATTATCTGAATTGATGGAGGAACAGAAGAAACAGAAGGAATCCAAGCCAAAGAAGGATGTAACTCCTGAATATGTAAAGAAAGAGAGATCAGTAAAGTATTGCATAAAAGATGGCATTTTTACTTCTATCAAGTCAGGCTTTACAGAATCATACATCATGCCTTTTGCAATTGCATTAAATGCTTCAACAGGAATGCTTGCGGCTATTGGATCAGTACCTCAGCTTATTGCTAATTTCTTTCAATTATTCAGCCAGGAATCATTAAGGATATTCAAGACCAGATCAAGATTGATCTTTTTGACTGCATTGATACAATCATTCATGTTTCTTCCGTTGTTGTTGATTCCATTTATTGCTAAAGGTAATTTATGGCTTGTTTTGTTGATTATTACTTTAGAGGCATGTCTTGGAACATTTCAAGGCCCTATATATAATAGCATTCTTGGAGATATTGTCTCTGAGGATAAGAGAGGAGAATTTTTCGGCAAAAGAAATCGAATAATTAATCTAATAAACTTTCTAAGCACATTTATTGCAGGATTTATCATCAATTCATTCCATGGCTTGAAGTTTGCTAATTCTGTATTCTATGGATTTGCAATATTGTTTATTATTGCATTTATTGCAAGATTCACAGCAGCATTCTATAAGGCAAAGATATATGATCCAGAATTCAAGATTCCTGAAAAGAAGACCTCATTCATCAAATTCCTTAAAAACATGACCCATAATAATTATGGAATCTTTGTAACTTACGTTTTCTTGTTCAAGGCAGCAGCATCTATTAGCATGCCATTTTTTGCATTATTTCTGCTTAAAGACCTGCAATTAGGATATGTTTATTTTACAATCATAACTGCTGTAAGCATTGCTGCAAGCTTTTTTGCAATGAGCTTTTTTGGAAGAATGATCGATAAGCATGGATCAAAAAAAGTCTTGACAATATCTGGATTTATTGTTCCATTAATGCCAATAATGATGATTTTTGCAATATACATAAAAAATCCATTTTATGTTTTCTTATTCTTATTGATTGAAGAGATTATCTCTGGAATTGCCTGGAGTGCATTCAATCTCAGCACTTCAAGCTTCTTGTTTGATGCAACATCAAAAGATGAAAGGATCAAGCACATCTCATATTATAATTTTCTTGTGGGCATAGGAATTTTCCTTGGAGCTGTTCTTGGAAGCTTATTGATAAAGATTTCGCCAATATGGATCACTTCAAGCATCCCTTATGTTTTATTGATTTCAGGAATCTTAAGAATGATAGTAACAATCATAATGATCAAAAAAGTTCGTGAAGCAAGAATGGTCGAGATAGATTTTTCAGGAAGAGGATTTTTCCATTCAGCAATAAGCATCAATCCACGATATGGTTCAAATATTGAGATTATAGGTGTTTATGATAAGCCACAACAAAAAGTATTCCATTCAATACTTCCTATAAAAAGGTCAACTGTTGATCCTGTAAAAAAAGAGGAAAGGAAATTGTATGAGAAGAAATCATTAGAATATTATCGACAGAATGCAATAAGGACATTAAAGAAACAGTCTGAGCAGATAAAGAATGATGATTCATATAAGATAGAAAAGGATATTGAGAAGCAGAAAGATCAGATACAAAAGATCACAGAGGATATAAAGAAGCAACAATTGAAGAAATAATCTGAATGATATCCGGAGAAGTCCGGATTATTTCCGATTTTGAAGACGAAAAATATATATTATCTTAAGCATTACTACTTTTATGAAGAAGATATATTCGTATATAACAAAAACAATGCTTGTATTGTCCCTTTCTTATACATCATGGGAAGTCATGAATAGTGCGGTGCCGAGCTTGATAGGTGGAGAAGATAATTATCTGTTAATGCATATCAAACACAGAAAACTGGATTCAATCGATGATCGAAATATAAAACTATTTGAAAATTTGCTCGAATACAATGAATCTAAAATTAGTAAGTGCCCCGATCCAGTTTATTCTCCTATCAGTAGATAAATCCTTATTTATTTTGTAATAGCCTAAACCCGTATATATATTTGGGTCCATATCTAATATAACTGAATCTAATGATGTTAGCTTATTTTTGCTAGTTAACTCCTGTTCGACATTAAACATCCTACGATCTATCATAGTGGTTTCAAATGGCACCCAGTCATTGTTTAGTTTGAATTCTATCCATTTGTGTCCACGAATTTCATTGCCATAATCTGTATATCCTGATACTGTTCTTACATTATCGAGTATTTCGTGATCATTTTTTATAATTGCTAAATGAATGAAATTTGAATAAGTGAATTGTGTGGTTACATAACAATCTCCTATTCCTGTTTTTATTGCATATTCTAATGTTTCCTCAGAATCGGGAAATCCTCCAGGTTCACCATACTTTATGAAACCACTCATGGCTATTGCTGAAGCTTTCAAATAATGATATGCTCTGAGCTCAGCAGACCCCTTATAATTAATTGTAAATTGAATCATATCTGTTTTTTCTTGAATTCGTTTATCAAAATATGTGTCGTGTTTATCGAATATTAACGATACTGGGTAGACTATATTGTTGTATCCGTATGCTAATAATGCTGTAAACGAAGTATATCTAATTATTTTTTTAATAGCTTTATGCATGCTAAATTCAATTATTTCGAGTATATATTTTTTACTATCTAAAACAACATATTTTATAAATACATCAATTTTTCTTTGGAGCATGGTTGATAAAAGGAAAAAGCAAAAGGATGCTTCTGATATTAAGAAAGAAAAAGAGATCCAGGAATTAAAGGAAAAAGTCAAGCAGCAGAGAAAGCAGCATGAATCATCAGAGCAAGTCCAGCCAGTATTGAATATTGGATTAGTAGGGCATGTTGATCATGGCAAAACAACTCTTACTGAAAAGCTTACTGGAAAATGGACAGACACCCATTCTGAAGAAATCAAGAGAGGAATCACAATAAGACTAGGATATGCTGACATTACATTTAGAAGGTGTCCTCAATGCAATGAGCCAGAATGTTTCACAACATCAAAGACATGTCCTGTGCATAATGTTCCAACTGAATTCATAAGAAAAATAAGTTTTGTTGATGCACCAGGCCATGAGTCATTAATGGCAACAATGCTTTCAGGAGCAGCAATAATTGATGGTGCATTATTGCTGATTGCATCTAATGAATCCTGTCCACAGCCTCAGACAAGAGAGCATTTAATGGCATTGGAGATGTCAGGATTAGACAAAGTGATTGTTGTCCAGAATAAGATTGATCTAGTCAATGAAGAGCGTGCATTAAAGAATTTTCAGCAGATAAAAGATTTCCTTAAGGGAACAAAATATGAAAACTCTCTGATAATTCCCGTGTCAGCACAGCATAATGTTAATCTTGATCTATTGATAAAAACAATTGAAGAGATCATTCCAACTCCTAAAAGAGTTGAATCAGAGGATCCTATAATGTTTATTGCAAGATCATTTGACATCAACAAGCCCGGAACAGCCCCTGAAAACATGAAAGGCGGTATTTTGGGAGGAGCAGTGATGAAAGGCATTCTGAAAAAAAATGATAGGATAGAGATAAGGCCTGGAAGAATTGTTGAGGAAGCAAACCAGATTGTTGCCAAACCATTATTCACAACAATACTTTCAGCAATGACAGGATCAACGCCTGTTGATGAATTACATCCAGGAGGTTCAGTTGCTGTAATGACTGATCTTGATCCTAGTGTTGTTAATTCTGATAAGCTATCAGGAAATGTTGTCGGCATTCCAGGAAAGCTTCCTAAGATATGGTATTCTTTTGAGCTAGAATGTATTTTGCTTGATAGGGTTGTTGGTGCAAAAGAAGACTTGAAGGTTGAGCCAATTAAGCCTAATGAGATATTGATGCTTAATGTCAATTCTGCTGCAACAGTTGGCTTTGTACAATCAATATCAAAGAACAGAGTAAAATGCAAATTAAAGCTTCCAGTATGTGCAGATTCAGGAAGCAAGGTAACAATCTCTAGAAGAGTCGGAACAAGATTCAGACTGATAGGATATGGAATGATAAAGAAAGAATAAATTCTAAGCATATTATTCAGAATTAAATTTTACTATAAGATTTATTTATAGTTGTCATTACCAAATGACAAAATTTATAAAGGTGTTTGTGTTTCTATAAGAATGGGAAAAGATTTAGATGAATTTGTTTTAGCAGGAAACAATAAGTTTCTGCTTGGAGATTATAAGGGAGCAATCATTAGTTTTACTAAGGCAATCATGGCAAGCCCTCTTCATCCAGCATCTTATTCAAGCAGAGCGTATGCAAAACTGGAAATGAGGGATTACGATGGAGCATTATATGATTGTCAGCAAGCATTAAATCTTATGTACATGGAAGAGCAAATCAATAAAAATTCCTCTCACAGTGTTAATTCTCAAAAAAAACAGTCTGAGTATGCCCGAATTTTTTCAACGATTGGAATTGCAAAACTGTTACAAGGAAATAAAGATGATGCATTAGTTATTTTGCACAGCGCAAGATTGCTCGGATGGCAAGATGCAGAAGATATCATAAAATCATACTACAAAGATTGAGCTATTGAAAATTTCAAGAGAAATTATATTCTGAAAATGCCATTTTGAGCTATCTCTTTTCTCGTATCAATTCCTTCATTCTTTCATAGCAATCATTGCATACAAACATATTATTCTTCACAGGGTTATTTGCTAGATCAACTTTAATGCAGGGTTTTGTTGTATCGCATAGATTGCATGTTTCATTGACTTTCTGATCATTATTAATAATGTTCATTATGTCCATATAACAATAAACACATGCGCTAAATGGAGCTATGAATTCATCAAATATGTAGCATTCCCATTGTGTATTGCACACAGAGCATAGATAGTTCTTTTTCTTATTCATAAATGTATAATATTATAGAAGTATTTAATGTTTGTGGATAATCTGTTAATATTCAGGCATGCCTTGCGGCATCTGAGGATTCTGCATTGGATTGTTGTTTGATCCTGCGATGACATCATCTATCCTTAATATCATTGTTGCAACCTCTGCAGCAGAGCTTATTGCCTGGGTTTTTACTCTCAATGGCTCAATAATGCCTTCTGTCCATGCATCCATTACTTTTCCTGAATGCACATCAACTCCTGCCCATATCTGCTTCTTATCATGAGAAGATTTTAAAGCAATAATAATATCGATTGGATCAAGACCTGCATTTTCTGCAAGTGTCCTAGGAATTATCTCAAGAGAATCTGCAAATGCCTTGACAGCCAATTGCTCTCTTCCTGACAATGATTCTGAAAATTCTCGTAATTGTTTTGCAACTTCTATCTCACATGATCCTGCTCCTGCAACTATCTTTCCGCTTTTCAATGCAGTAATTAAGTCGCCTATTGCATCTTCCATTGCTCTCTGGATTTCTGCAGTTATATGTTCAGAGCTTCCCTTGATTAATAATGTTACTGCCTTTGCATTCTTGCAATCCTTAATGTAAGTCATGAACTCTTCATTCTTTGCAGGCATCTCTTCAACAACCCCGGCATGTCCAAGATCATTAGCTGATAGATCTTTCAATTCTGTTATTATCTTTGCACCAGTTGCCTTGCTTAATTTTTCCATATCGCCCTTCTTGACTCTTCTGCATGCATATATGCCCTTTTTTGCGAGCAAATGCTGAGCAAGATCATCAATGCCTTTCTGGCATAAGACAACATTTGCTCCTGAAGCAAATATCTTATCAACCATTCCTTTAATCATCTTCTCTTCCATGTCAAGGAATGCCTGCATCTTCTCTGGATCAGTGATCTGTATCTTTGCATCAATCTCTGTATTTTTTATCTCCAATGCAGAATCTATCAATACAATTTTTGCATTCTTAACATGAGTAGGCATTGTTGGATGAGATTTTTCTTTGTCTAAAACAATTCCTTCAATCAATTCAGAATCCATTACTGAGCCACCGACTGATTTTTCAATCTTGATGTCATTTTTATCAATAATTATTCTTCCATTTTCTTTGCTCATGACATTTAATACTGCATTGACTAATAATCCTGATAGGACTTTTTTGCTGGCCTCTGCCTCTTTTCCTGTAATTGCAGTTACTGCAATTTTCATTAATGTGTCAATGTCGCTTTCAGATAATGGCTTGGCAATGTTTTCAAGTATCTGTATTGCTTTTTCTGCTGCAATCTTATAGCCCTTAGCAATGACAGTTGGATGGACATTCTGATCTAGCAAGGGTTCAGAATTTTTCAATAATTCTCCTGCAAGTATTACTGCTGTAGTTGTTCCATCTCCTACTTCTGCTTCTTGTGTTTTTGCTATTTCAACAAGCATTTTTGCTGCTGGATGCTCAATAGTCATCTCTCTTAATATTGTAACACCGTCGTTTGTTATTATTACATCCCCTAAACTATCTACTATCATCTTATCCATTCCTTTTGGGCCTAGGGTTGTTCTAACAATATCAGAAACAAGCTTTGCTGCAAGAATATTGTTTCTTTGAGCATTTTTTCCTGTTGTCCTTTGAGTATTCTCTGGTAATATAAATATTGGTTGATAATCTTTAGCCATGTTTTCCCCTCAACTTATTATTAGTGGAGAATTTTCAGTTGTTTATAAAATTTTTGGAAAGAAACTAGTATTCACTTATAAGTAACAATGATAAAAACATTTTTAAATAAGTTAATATTTCTGAAAAGTATGGGGAATAACAGTATAGCTAAAAAATTAGCAGTTAAATATGATAAAGAGCATATAGATGATGTTATAGATGATTTCCATGATGAATTATTCAGCAACAAGATAAATAGCAAGCCAGATATAAATAATTTCATGCAAAAATATGGTCTTGATGAAAGCAAATTTTCTGAATATTTTACAAATAGGCACTATAGTCATTTTAAATCAACAACAGATAATGAGAGACTCACAAAAGAAAGAAATAGATATAATGTTTCTGAATATATATATGATAAAGCTCATGCAACAATAAGTGCAATATTTATTGTTGGTGGAGTGTGTTTGGCTGATCAAGCATTCAATAATTCGGTTGCTAATGCACTAAGCATATTGCCAAGCACTAAATTAGGATTATATGTTTCAGATAAATTAATATCAAAGTTCCCGCAAAAGGAATTGTCTGAAATCGTAGGATCATTTGAATACAATAAAAAGATTAAAGATGAATTATACGAAGACTTAGGATTGATCAAGAAAGATAATCCAAATGAAGAATATATCAATGTCAATGATAGGTCTAAGGTTTACAAAGTAGTGTTTGAGCCTTTAGCTAAAGTAAGCAAGCTGGCTGCGCATGCACTATCAGATTTCTACAGCAAGATTTAAAAACAGGCATATTTTCTTTTTATTATGATCATTACAATATCAGGTTATCCTGGTGCAGGCAAGACGACTATTGGAAAGGCATTGGCAAAAAGATTAGGCTATAGATTCTTTAGTGTCGGAGACTTAAGAGGATTGATGGCAAAAGAAAGAGGATCGACAATAGACCAATTTAATAAGCTAGGTGAAAAAGAATCATTTACTGACAATGATGCCGATGATTATCAGGGAAGGCTTGGAAGAGAGCAGGACAATATGGTTATTGAGAGCAGGCTAGGATTTCATTTCATACCTGATTCAGTGAAGATATTCATGCAATGTTCAGAAGATGTTGCAGCAAATAGGATAATGAATGATACATTGACTGACAGAAGCGATGAGTTCAAGGCAAAGAGCATTGATCATCAAAAAAGCCTGATAAGGAAAAGGATAGATAGTGATAAGAAAAGATATGGGAAATATTATGGCATAGATTTTTCAGATAAAAGCCAATATGATCTTGTCATGGATACATCTGAGGAGCATTCTATTGAGAGGAATGTTGATAGAATAATTGGGTTTCTGAAGTCAAAGAAACATTTTTAAATCATGATTAAATCCTTTTGCCTATGATAAAGAAAGGTGATTTTGTTGAGCTTGAATACACTGCCTGTATAGACAATAATGGAGTAATCTTTGATACAACTTCTGAAGAGACAGCTAAAGTGCATAATATTTATAATAAGGAAGCTTCCTATAAGCCATTGATTGTTTGTGTTGGTGAAGGGCATCTGCTTAAAGGACTGGATGATTTTGTTGTGGATAAAACTCCAGGAAAATATATTGTTAAACTAGAGAATGCATTTGGCAAAAAGAATGCCAAGCTATTGAGATTGATTTCTGTCGGTGAATTCAAGAAACATGATGTTCAGCCGGTTCCTGGCCTAGAGGTTGATCTAGATGGCCACAGAGGCATAATAAGGACTGTTAATGGAGGAAGAGTAATAGTTGATTTCAATCATCCACTGGCATCACAAGACATTACATATGACATTAATATACTAGGTAAGGTTGATGATGAAAAGAAAAAGATCATTGGAATAATGAACCTATTCAAGATTCCATTTTCAGAAGTTGATGTTGCTGAAAATAAGGCAATGATTAAGATTGGAATTGAACTGCCTGACAATATTAAGGAATTGCTAGGCAATGAGATTAAGAGATTGACTAATGTAAAGGAAGTGGAATTTACAAAATAATATTTAAAATGTAATTTAGGGCATTGCCGTGTTCGCATTGCATATATATTCAATTGTATTTCGAGTTATTTGTAATGGAATAAGCAACTTAAGGCTCACTAGACGGCAATGTCAATTGAGTATTAAACAGTAAAACATTTAAACATTTAAGCAATATTAGGTTTGAGGTGTTAATATGGACAAGATACATCAAGGAGTTAATCCTAAGCTCGCTAAAGAGCCTGCTGAAAGAAATATCATGGATGCTGAATTAGAGGAAATGCTTGCAAAGCAGAAAGCATCAATCAAGGTAGTTGGATGTGGAGGAGCAGGAAACAATACTATCAACAGAATCAGTGAAGTAGGTGTTGTTGGTGCAGAAACAATTGCGGTCAATACTGATGCCCAGGATTTATTATACACAACTGCAGACAAAAAGATCCTTATTGGAAAAGAATTAACAAAAGGATTAGGTGCAGGAGGAATTCCAAAAATAGGAGAGGATGCTGCCCATGAACAGGAGCATGAAATAAAAAATTCCATTACAGGAGCTGATATGGTGTTCTTGACTTGCGGGCTTGGTGGCGGAACAGGAACAGGAAGTATTGGAGTAATTTCAGAGATAGCAAAGAAGCTCGGTTCATTGACTGTCGGGATAGTTACTGTTCCTTTCAGTATGGAAGGGCATAGAAGATATGAAAATGCAATGTATGGCCTTGATAATCTTGAAAAGAATGTTGATACATTAATTGTTATTCCAAATGACAAGCTTATTGAGCTTGCTCCTGATCTTCCTTTGCATACTGCATTCAAGGTTGCTGATGAGATTTTGACAAATGCAGTCAAGGGCATTGCTGAACTAATCACAAAGGCAGGCCTTGTAAATTTGGATTTTGCTGATGTTAAGGCTGTCATGGGAAATGGTGGAGTTGCATTGATAGGCATTGGGGAAAGCGATACTGAAAATAGGGCAATGGAAGCTGTTGAAAAGGCAATCCATAATCCGTTGTTAGATGTCGATATTGCAGGTGCTAATGGTGCATTGATTAATGTTGTCGGTGGAACAGACCTGACACTGAATGAAGCTAAAAAGATTGTTGAAGCAATCTCAGTAAAATTAGACGAGGATGCGAGAATAATTTGGGGTTCTCAGATTAGTGAGGACATGAATGGGGCTGTCAGAGTCATGCTGATTGTCACTGGAGTTAAGAGTTCTCAGATTACTGGAAAGACAATTGCAGAATCCAAAGAAAGCAAGGGGATGCAGGATGTTCTCGGAATAGAATTCATATAAATACTGTTAATTTTTTTCTTTTAAAAATAGTGAAATTTAACTATTTGCTATTCTACGGAATAATTTAAGAGCAGGGGTTGCATAAATCATTATGTTTTTTTATTGAAATAAGCACTGTGTAGTATAAAAAATATATCTACCTTAATGCACTATCACATCATAGTTGTAAAATTTGTACCGGAAAATAGTAACATTTATAAATAAATTCGCACTTACTAGCTTAAGTTCATAATTGTGGGGGTATAAATGAATAAGGCTTTAGTCATTTTGTTATTGATGATAGCAATATTATCATATGATGTTTGTGCCAGTACTCTGGATCATTCTAATCTTTCTATTAGGGATATGCCTGGGTATGCATTTGCAATAGCATTTGTTTTTATCCTGGTTTCAGCATATATCAAATCAATTAATTGTGGGGTGCAAAAATGAAAAAACTATTTGTAATATTAATAATGTTTTTTGCATTAGGAGTGATGTTTGCATCTGCAGAAGCGCCAGCAACATTAGTATACGGATTAATTGATGATGGTGAAGGCAATCCTGTTGCAGGAGTTGATGTTAGTGTAACATGCACACATGACAGTGTAGATACAACAAAAGACGTGGCAAGCAATGGAGCCGGAAATTACTATGCATTTTTCTCTCCTTTGGAATGTGATGATGGAGATTATGTAAAAGTGTATGCAGAATTAGGTCAGGCTACAGGCGAAGATGATGGCATAGTAAGTTATGGAGACTGTCAGATAAATACTGCATTAGTCAATGTAACCATACCAGAATTAGGCGTTATAGGTGCAGGAATTGCATTGGTTGGGGCTATTGCAGGATTTGCAATACTTAGGAATAGAGATTAATGAGGGATCAAAATGAATAAAGCACTTTTTATATTAATAGCATTGAGCTTTTTAATTGTTGGATTTGCAAGTGCTGGAGTTGACGTTCCGGTTTTAGTTGCAGGACATGTATATGACAGTGATGCCGATCCGATACAAGGAGCATCAGTAACTGTAAATTGTGAGCATAATGGTGTTAATTATACTCAATACACATTAAGTCTTTTAGACGGCAGTTATCAAGTTGTATATTTTGACAATGATGAATGTTGGGTTGGGGACACAGCATTTGTTTCAGCAGAATATAATGGAAATACAGGTTCAGGAACAGGGCCTGTATGCTGGGATGGAGAGCAATGTCCTATACCGATTGCAATTGTTGACATAACAATACCAGAATTGACAATGCTAGGAGCAATGATAGTTGTTTTGGCTGGCGTAGGAATAATTGCTTACAAAAGAAAAGAATAATTTTTTTTTTAATATTTTTTATATTTGTTTTTATTAAGGGGAAGAGTTAGGGAAGCAAAAATGAAAAAGATGCTATTGTTTGCATTGATAATGACATTGTTTGTAGTGTCTGCAAGTGCAGTCGCTGCTCGAGAAACGTTAACAAGAATGCCAATAACATCTTGCAGCGGATCAGGAGAGCTTGTATTGTATAATGGAAATGATCCATTTATTGATGCTCAAGAAGATGTGAGTTTCTCGACTAATGGTTATGATCAATTACTCATATTTACAAGAACAAAATATTATAAATGGCTTAAGGTTCATCTTGATAGTGTTGAATCACCAATTGATGAATTCTGGAGCGATGGTGTTATACTTTCTGATGTTAAAGTGCATTCAGTTGATACAAGCTCAGGCAGCAATATAGATTTTGAAGCAAAAGTCTATAATAATGGGACAAGGGGAATACAGGCTTTTGTATTGCAGAATACTGAAAATCCATTCTTCAATGATGGTTTCCATGTAATATGGGATGATGCTACAACAGACACAACATACTTTTATCCAGGGGCATACAATTATGTATTTTTTGATAAATATTCATATAATAAATATGAAGATTACTTAGCAAGTGATCCTGATAATAGGCCATTGACAATAATAGTCAGGGATATTGATAGTAATGTTGTTTACACAGAAACATTCACCCATCCATCACCTTCAGGAACACAGGGAGTTGCAGTGGCTGAATTTGAGATAGTCACAGAAGGATGGTATGAAATATCAGTTGATACTGAAGATAGTGTCTATTGGGGATTAATACCCTGTGAGCCAGTTGAGATTCCAGAATTTGGAGTGATTGCAGCTGGTGTTGCATTGATAGGCGCATTAGTAGTGTTTGCTTTCTCAAGAAAGAAATAATTTTTTTTTATTGTTTTTTTCGTTTTCTTCTGAAGACAACAACTATACTAAGATAGTAACTATCACTCGGTGACTAAATTCATAACATTTATAAATACAACTGTTTTCTCCTCTATATCACAATTTTGGGGGTTAAAAATGTATGTTGTCATACTTGCAGGCGGTGTCGGTACTCGTCTAGTTGAAGAGACTGAAATCAAGCCAAAGCCAATGGTTGAAATAGGCGGAAAGCCGATTCTTTGGCATATTCTTAAGCATTATTCACACTATGGCTTTAAGGATTTTATTATAGCTTTAGGATACAAGGGAGAATACATAAAGAAATATTTTATGGATTATGCCCATTTAAGCACTGATATTACAATCAACATGAAAACAGGCCATGTAAAGAAAAAAAACGGTTCAGATGAGGACTGGAATATACAATTGATTGATACAGGTATTGATTCCCTTACAGGAACAAGAATAAAGAAATTACAGCCATACATTGGCGATGAGACATTTATGATGACCTGGGGAGATGGCGTGTCTGATGTTGATCTGAATGATCTGCTTGCATTCCACATATCACATGGAAAGCTTGCAACACTTACAGCAGTCCATCCACCGGCAAGATTTGGGCATTTAGATATACATAATAATCAAGTCAAGGAATTCTCAGAAAAACCTCAGACAAAAGAAGGTTTGATTAATGGAGCATTCTTTGTTTTAGAGCCAGGGATCTTTGATTACATATCAGATGAAGGCAATATCCAATGGGAAAGAGGCCCAATGCAAAATCTTGCAAAAGACGGACAATTAATGGCATATGTGCATGAATCATTCTGGCAATGCATGGATACATTAAGAGATAAAAGAGTATTGGAAGACTTATGGGCTGCGGGAAATGCGCCATGGAAAGTCTGGGAGCATAAAAAATGAAAATACCAATGGTGAAGGTGAAGATGTGAGTGTTGATATGAATGTTGTCATACTTGCAGGCGGTGTCGGTACTCGTCTAGTTGAAGAGACTGAAATCAAGCCAAAGCCAATGGTTGAAATAGGCGGAAAGCCGATTCTTTGGCATATTCTTAAGCATTATTCACATTATGGATATCAGAATTTTATTATTGCTTTGGGATATAAAGGTGAGCATATCAAAAAATATTTTATTGATGGTATAGCAAGCAATGCTGATCATACAATTACTAGTAAAACAGATTATGTAAAGAATAAAAATAGTGCAGATGAGGAATGGAATCTGCAATTTATTGATACAGGCATTGATTCTATTAAAACAACAAGAATTAAAAAACTCCAACCGTACCTTAGCAAGGAAACATTTATGATGACATGGTGTGACGGAGTTTCTGATATTAATCTTGATAAACTATTAGCATTCCACAGATCTCATGGCAAACTCGCTACATTGACAGCGGTCTATCCACCAAAAAGATTTGGTCATTTAATTATTCATGGAAATCAAATAACAGATATTCAACAATTACCAGAAACAAATAGGTATCGAATCGATGGAGCATATTTTGTTTTAGAGCCAGGAATTTTTGATTATGTATCAGATGACTGTAATATTGAGTGGGAAAATGGTCCATTGAGGAATCTTGCAAAAGACAGACAATTAATGGCTTACAAGCATGATAAATTCTGGCAATGCATGGATACATTGAAAGATAAAATTGTTTTAGAAAATTATTGGAATTCGGGAAACCCTCCCTGGAAAATATGGGAGTGATAAAATGAAAATACTCGTAACAGGAAATAAAGGATACATTGGCTCAGTCCTAGTGCCTATGCTGATTAAAGAGGGATTTGAAGTAACAGGATTAGACAGCGATATATACAGGGCATGTACATATGGAGATGAGCTTCATGATGTCAAGACAATCATTAAGGATGTCAGAGATGTAGAGGTTTCAGATATCAAAGGTTTTGATGCTATATTGCATCTTGCAGGACTTTCTAATGATCCATTAGGCGACTTAAATCCAGACATAACTTATGAAATCAATTACAAGGCAACTGTATCATTGGCTGAAAAAGCAAAGAAAGCAGGTGTGAAAAGATTTGTATTCAGTTCTTCATGTTCAACATATGGTGCATCAGGAGATGATTTTATTGATGAGACAGCAGAGTTTAATCCTGTTACACCTTATGGAAAATCAAAAGTCCTTGCAGAGCAGGACTTATTAAAGCTTGCAGATGATAATTTCTGCGTGACATTCTTAAGAAATGCAACAGCATATGGCTATAGTCAAAGAATAAGATTTGACCTTGTTGTCAATAATCTTTCTGCATGGGCATTTACCACGGGAAAGGTCTTGTTGAAAAGTGATGGAAAGCCTTGGAGACCATTGGTGCATATTGAGGATATTTCCCGGGCATTCATTGCAGTTTTGAAAGCACCAAAAGAAATCGTGAATAAAGAAGCATTCAATGTCGGCACTCAAGAGGACAATTACAGAATAAGAGAGGTTGCAGAGATTGTTAAAGATGTAATTCCCAATTCTGTAGTAGGATTTGCTGATGATGCAAGCCCTGATACAAGAAATTATAGGGTTAATTGTGATAAGATACATAAGACTCTTGACTTTAAGCCTCAATGGAATGTAAAGAAAGGAGTAGAGCAACTTCACACTGCATACAATAAATATGAATTGACAGAGCAGGAATTTGAAGGGGAAAAATATCGTAGGATAACACATGTCAAGATGCTTATAGAGCAAGGTAAGCTGGATAAATCATTAAGATGGATAGGCAAAGAGGATGCAAATGAGGAAAAGCTTGTCTGCAGATCATGCAATGCGGAAGGATTAAAGAGCATTCTAAAATTTGGTGAAACAGCATTATCAGATACATTAGTATCAAAAGAGAATCTAGACAAGCAAGAATTTAAGGCATGGTTAGAGCTAGTGTTCTGTCCATCATGCTCTCTAGTGCAGATCACAAAGAGTGTTGATCCAAAAAGATTATTCCATGAAGATTACCCGTATTTTTCCTCTGTGCTTCCAGCTTGGATGGAGCATTGCAAGAAAAATGCTGAAGAGCTCATTGAATCAAGAAAGCTTAATGAAAAAAGCTTAGTGGTTGAATTAGCTAGCAATGATGGATACTTGCTGAAGAATTTCAAGGAAAAAAACATTCCTGTCTTAGGAATTGATCCAGCTCCAGGGCCTGCAAAGGTAGCAATACAGAAAGGCATTAACACAATGGTTGATTTCTTTACTGTTGATTTGGCAAAAAAACTGAAATCAGAGGGAAAAAGCGCTGATGTTATGATTGCAAACAATGTACTTGCACATGTCCCTGACTTGAATGGATTTGTTGAGGGAATAAGGATTTTGTTGGAAGATAATGGTGTTGCAGTAATCGAGGTGCCTTATCTTGTTGATTTGATTGAGAAAAATGAGTTTGACACAATCTATCATCAGCATCTATGTTATTTTTCTGTGTCAGCACTTGATGCATTATTCAGGAGACATTCATTATATCTGAACAACATAAAAAGACTCAGCACTCATGGAGGGTCAATAAGGCTATTTGTTGAAAAGCATGAAAATGTAGGCAATATAATTAAGGAATTATTATCAGAAGAGAAAAAGCATGGTGTAGATAAATTCCAGCACTATAAAAGCTTTAAGTCAAAGGTTGACAAAGTGAAAAATGATCTGCTTGCAAAACTTAATGAACTTAAGAAATCAGGCAAAAAGATTGCAGTTTATGGAGCAGCTGCAAAAGCCAATACTTTAATGAATTATTGCGGCATTGATAAGAAGCTTGTTGATTATATTGTTGATATCAATCCAGTAAAACATGGAATGTTCATGAGCGGAAATCATCTTCCTATATATCCGACTAAAAAGCTTGTAGAAGAAATGCCTGATTATGTATTATTATTGGTATGGAATTTTGCTGATGAAATAATCTCTCAACAAAAAGAATACTTAGAAAAAGGCGGAAAATTTATAATTCCTATACCTAAACTTAGGATAGTTGAATAATCTTTCAAGAGGTGTTTATAATGGAGCAGAAGACATGCTGGTGTTGCGGTTCTAAAAAAATCAAGACATTTTATGAAGTGAAAAAGGTCCCTGTACATAGTGTATTATGCATAGCTACAAAAAAGGAAGCTATAAGCTTCAGGACAGGAGACATTAAGCTTGCATTCTGCAAGGATTGCGGTTTTGTATTCAATGCATTATTTGACATAAGAAATAATGAGTATTCAGAAAAGTATGAAGCAACACAATCATTCTCACCAACATTCAACAAGTTCAATGAAAAGCTTGCAAGAAACATGATTGAAAAATTTGACTTGCATAATAAGGATATTATTGAGATAGGCTGTGGGCATGGCGAATTCTTGAAGTTATTAGTTGATATAGGAAATAATAGGTGTGTTGGCTTTGATCCTGCATACAGGTCTGATGTTGGGGCTCCTGCAGTTAGAGGAAAGCTTGAATTTGTTAAGGAATTATTCTCAGAAAAACATAAGGATTACAAGGCAGATTTTGTATGCTGCAAGATGACTCTAGAACATATTCAGGATGTTTATGATTTTGTCTCAACAGTAAAAAAATCAGTCAAGAATAAGGATGCTGTGATATTCTTCCAGATACCGAACTTCGAGACTATACTTAAGGATTTAGTGTTCTGGGATGTGTATTATGAGCATTCATCATATTTTACAAAAGCATCATTATTTAATCTATTCAACAAAGCAGGATTCAGCGTAAAAAGTATCTGGACTGATTTTGATGACCAATACTTAATGATAGAGGCCGGATTAAAAGGAAAAAGCACTTTAAAGATTTCTGCTAAGGATTTAGCTTATCTAGAGTCATTGGTTGATAAGTTCAAAGTCAGGGCTGAAAATAAGATTGCAGAATGGGGTAAAAGGTTTGCTTCATACAAAAAATTCAATAAGAAAGTTGTTGTGTGGAGTTCAAGCTCTAAGGCAGTATCATTCCTTACAGCTCTCAAGCCATCAGTTGTGGAATATGTAATCGACATAAATCCTAGAAGGCAAGGATTCTTTATGGCCGGTACAGGACAGGAAATAATGAGTCCTGAATTCTTAAAGAAATACAAGCCAGATGTTGTGATAATAATGAATCCAATATATTTAGAAGAGATAAAGAAAATGCTTTCAGATATTAATGTTAATACCGAGATAATTACAGTATAGGGGTGCCAAATGAATAAGGAAAAATGTATTGTTTGCAATTCAGGCAAGATAATGCCGATAATAAAAATAGCAGGCATGCCCACATTCTGCAATGTGTTATTATCATCAAAAGAACAGGCGTTGAATGTCGTTAAGGGAGATCTAGATATGTTTTTCTGCATGAATTGCGGACATGTTTTCAATAATGCATTTGATTATTCAATATTATCATATAGTGAAGATTATGATAATACATTGCATTATTCTCCGAAATTCCAGGCATTTGCAGAGAAGCTAGTCGATCATCTGATAGAAACATACAATCTTAAAGGAAAAAATATTATAGACATAGGCTGTGGAAAAGGAGATTTCCTAAATTTGATATGCAAGCTTGGAGAGAATCATGGAATAGGATTTGATGCAAGCTACCAGAAGGAACGCTCTGAGGAGAATCCTAATGTGAGATTTGTAAAAGATTTCTTCAATGATAAGTATGCTGATCTGCCTGTTGATTTAGTGTCATGCAGGCATGTGCTTGAACATATTGAGGATCCTAAAGAGTTCTTGTTAGGAATAATAAAGGCTGTCGGCAAAAATAATCCCATATTCTATATCGAGGTTCCTAATGCACTCTATACTATAAAGGATATGGGCATATGGGACTTGATATACGAGCATGTATCGTATTTTACAAAAGAATCTATACAATATTTGTTTAATTCTTGCGGACTTAAGATTTTGGATATTTCAGAAGACTTCGGAGGACAATATCTGCTTGTTGAAGCAGCAATAGGAAAAGCCAAAGAGAATAAGGCAGATACAGAACAGCTTAGATTGCTTATTGACAAATTCAGCTCTGATTATGTGAAGAAAAAGGATTATTGGAAGAAATTTATCAGGGATAATAATGGGAAGAGAATTGTTGTCTGGGGTGCAGGATCAAAAGGCGTTACATTCCTTAATATACTCGAGGATAAGAAGGCAATCGAATACATTGTTGATCTGAATCCTCATAAATGCGGCAAATACGTCCCGGGAGCAGGAACAAAAGTCATTGCACCGGAATTCTTAAAAGAATACAAGCCAGATATTGTGATCTTGATGAATGCACTCTACGAAGAAGAAGTAAGAAAGAAACTAACATCCCTAGGCCTAGAATCAGAGATTGTACTGGGATGATTTCCTGGTTTTAGTTATTTGCGTTACGATGGAACTTCTTTGTATGCTCTGACATAATCGACAATGAACGGATTATTATTTGAAGTTACAGGTGTACAAGAACTGCCACCTTGGAATGGTCTGTTATTAAGCGGACAAGGAATTATCTGAAGAATCAAATAGATCCCGTTACTCCAATAATTTGATCTCTCGTTTAGGACAATCGGTTTGCCTTGTGGGACGCCATCAAAATATGCTTGTATAGAACCGTATTTAGATCCATCGTCCTTCCAATATAATCCATAAGTATGAAATTTGTCAGATAAATCACCGACGCTTACTTTAGGATATTTTACACTGTATTGATGTAAAATATAGTCATGTAAATTGAGATATGTGTAATTTATATTATTACCTAGTACTGATTCCATGATGTCTATTTCTTCCTGCTGAATGCCATCGCCTAAATTGTGTGCATTATTGGTTTTTCCTAATGGTAATGCCCAAAAGCTTATCCATAATCCGTCTCCTTCACCATCCTTATTTGTAGGAAATTTTGCCTTTACTTCAAAATATCCATATTTCTGAAAGAACTTTGCATCATTTGCATCATTACCGCCTGTATGCATTATAGCGCGGTTCTCGTATGCTGTGGAATAATCCTCTGTAACTCTAGGCTGTAATTTGAGAACTCCATCAGATACTGCAAGCCCTGTATATTTGTTGGGACATTTACCTCCAGCATCGCTATTTGGCGGACACCACTTAAGATTTGAATAACCACCACGCCATTTTGAAGTATCAATACTTTTACCATTGAATTCATCATAAAAAGTTAATGACCATTTTTTTCCTTTCGAAGGAGTCGGAAGTTTACCATCATATACTGGAAGTGATGAGGCATTGTTGTTTGGCTTTGTTATGTTTGTTGTGATGTTGTTTGGTTTTGTTATGTTTGTTGTGATGTTGTTTGGTTTTGTCATGTTGATGTATGCAGTCTTGTTATCATCCTGAGGTTTGTTGCATTCTGAGCAATATTTTGTCAAGATCACATTATCTATCCAGTAAACATCTCCAGAAGTCACATAAGGGGTTATCCAGAACATTAGTCTTGCATCATATACTGGAGAATCAATAATAGGCGTTGTGAATATAATAGATTGGGTACTCCAATTGTTTGAAAGGTTTACTTGATACATATCTAGCCCATAACTCGTGTATGGTGCTGTGTGTTTAAGTATTGATACATCCATAGATTTAAAATTTGTTGATAAAGCATCAAATGAAAGTATATAAGTAGTATTGCCTTCTATTTTAAGATTTTCTTGGTATAATTGTGTATTGTTTCCTTTAACATCTATGCTGATTTCACCAGCTGCATCTTCTGTAATGTTGTTAATATCTATATTGAAATTTCCTTCACCATTGGTGTAAAAATTCCAATTATTTTTGCTCTGAAATTGATAATTATCAATGATATTAATAAGCTCTTGTATTTGATTCTCTGAATAGCTTGTCTTTTCAGAATTCTTTCTGCCATTTTTTCCCGAATTGCTTTTGGCTCCTCCAAATTTCTGGATGTCATTATTAGATGTCGCATTAAAGCTTTCTACGTCAATTAATCCAACACTCAATGTTCCTACAGTCGGATATCTAATAGCATTACCATTCTCTGAGTTGTCTATTACCAAACTATAGTATGTGAGGGTTTTTCCCTCTACATTAACCTGCTTTATACAAGGATATGTTTCACAAAATATTACCTCACCGCCTATATGAAATAAGCCATGCTTTATACCACTATCGTCTTCGGCAAACAATGTCAATGTAGCTATTCCTGAGTGTGTATCAATATCAGCTGAAATCATAATTTCTGGCGGGGTTAGGTCTGAACTTTCATTTACTGGATCCTCTATATATACTATATATGTGGGAGATTCTTCTGCGCTTGGAGTTGTACATGCTGCTGCAAACAGCATCAAGATCGATAATACTGTTATCACTCCCACTAATTGTTGAATTTTCATATGATATAGTTATTCTATTTATTATATAAATTTTTTGAATTAGTATAGGTTTTCGCTAATTATCATGTTAGAGGTTTTAAGTTCTCAAGTTTTAGTACATAGTCAGTTATGAATGTTGATTTGTAGTTATTTTGAGAACGAAACTAATCTTATGTTATCAATTGAATATGTTTCTCCTGCTGTTCCTTCTGTCATCCAGAACATTAATCTGGCATCATTCTTTGCATTGTAATTTGTTTTAAATTGTTTACTATATTCTTTCCATTCATTTGTCAAATCAACTTTCCAGTCTAATCCATAATTATTATAAGGAGAAGTATGTTTTAATATTCTTACACCCATATCTGCTGACTTTTCTGATTTAGTATAGAAGCTCAAATTATAATTTGTATTTGGAGTTAAAGGAATATTGTATTGGTATAATTGGGTATTCGTGCCTATTGTGATTATTTTGATAATTCCTTTTCCTGATGCCGTAAAGCTTCCTTTTCCATTAGTATAGAATGTCCAGCTGTTCTTACCATCAAATCCAGGATTTTTTACAATATTCCCAGGAGTAACATTGTTGCTGATAATATTAACAGTTTTATATGGTAACATAGATAAAAACTTTTCTGCAACATTATTCTGTTTCTGTAATCCATCAAGAGTTGTCCTATAAAATCCTTTACTTAAAGGAATATTTTTTTGCATATATCCATCCGATGTATTTGTAGCACACCCAGTATAGTATTGTAAGCATTGTTGTAATGCATTATCATTAACTGAATAATATGGAAATACAAATACATTTGGCTTATGTCCAGTATTATTATATAATATCTCTGTACAAACAACATATTGTATCTCAGCATTGGTAGTATTCAAGCTGGTCATACTAACATGGTCTACACTATGACAAACACCAAGCCACTTAGCAGTATCTTCAAGAAAATTTATTTCAGCCCAAGACATGAAAGCATTTGAAATGCCAACTTTACCTGCTATTATAGCCATATTACCTACAAAACCATATTTTTTCATTAATGGATATGCCAATGTATATGTAGACTTTCTACCATCATCAAAAACAAGTATTACGGGTCTGTCACACAATTGCTTTGAACCATTTTTAAATGCCAAGAAATCATCAAATGTTATGCTACAATAATTCAAGTCTTTCAATGTCTTTAAAACAATTTCTGTATTGGCTACATCTAATGTCCAAGACACACCAGAATCATTCAGATTCACATTCAAAACAGTATCATGGAATACTAGCTGCGGAATTAAAGTATTCTCATCAGCGAAACCATATGCTATTCCTAAACACGTCAATAATATTATTATATAAATTAATTTTTTCATCGTTCAAACTTAATTTTCTTTTTTGATCTATTAAGATGAGTGATAATTATTTTCTGATTCATCAACTATATATGATTCGGTCTCTGTTGATGGCTCTGTTGGTTCTTGTACTGATACCATAGTTGATAATCTTGAGATAGAATTACCCTTATCTTGTGATGTTAACAGTGTGTTTTCGGATGTACTCTCATCTTGTGATGATAAAACTATGTTTTGAATCTCTTCTATAGGTGTTATCTGAACATTTCCAAAAGTGGCATTAATATGATGTGCTAATAATACTACTGAACCAGATCCGAGTCCTGGAGAAGTTTCCGTGCTTGAAAGAGTCCATTGCGCTGGTTCTGGATCATTAGCTTGCCAAACTTTCATATGGTATGTGCTATTACCTCCCACTGTCACTACACGCATCTTATACATATATGTTGTATTTAACAATGGTGGAATTGTACTTAGTGTCTGATTGTTTACTATTAATACATTTCCATTAGGTAAAATTGTTTCTCTATGAATTTGTAATCTTGCTGATCCAGGACTATCCCACCAATACCAACCAATTGCACCAAATGGTCTCCATCCTGATTTTGGCTGCCAGCCAGCAGCCGGATTATCAGTATGACCTTGCCATCTCATAATTAATCCTAATCCTGCACCGTATCCAGAGTTGAAACTGCTGAATCCTCTAGTATCAATATTATGTATAGTTACAGGGAATGTAATTTCATAATCAGTCCATGAAATATCACCTATTGCTACTAGCCTATCATAGTTTGGTTCAACAATGTTAATTCCATTGTTTGTAATCTGCCATTTTCCATCGACAACCTGCGATACATCTAAAATATTTCCTGCATTGTTCCAATCAATATTATATGTTGTAGGCCAGACATTGCCTGCATTATAATTGACCAACACATTTTGTGTGTATGTATGTCCAAGCGTGTTTATAGCAGTTACATATACTATGTTTGTCCCAGGATTTAGCTCAGTAGTATTTATATCAATATTAAAGTCTCCACTAGCTCCAAGTCTTCTAGTATCTGGACCAATACTCAAGTTCCTTGTTTTATTATTAAGCGTGTAGGATAACGAAGTGATTCCTGAAGGATCATACACATTGCCGAGTATATTTATCCATCTGGTAGGGTTTCCTACTTGTCCAAAATTCTGTGTATCTCCATACCATATACTAATATTTATTGTATTTGGTATGAAATTTGGAGTGATTGTTTTGTTTACGTTTAAAATGATCTTCAAAGGATTTTGAGTAAAAGTATTGATAGTCGGTGAACCGGCAGATTCAACAGTCCAATTAGATAGTATGTATCCATTGTCTGAAATAGCATTAAGTGATACTTCTTCATTACAAGTATAAAACTGCTTATCTGGATTCTTGATTACATATCCGTTAGGATCATTGTTTATTGTAAGGTATGTTGGTGGATAAGCATTCTGATCTTCTGGATTTGTTCTGTTGTTATTGTTGAAGAAGTAATCAATTATTGCTGTGTGTGATGGATTTGGCCCTGCGTTTCCTGCAAATACTCCTGCTTTGTTTGTTGTTATTGTATGATTAAAATCTGCTCTTTGTGTCCAGATGTTTCCATCGCTTGAACTAGATATTTTCCAGTTGTTTCCTGTTCTATTTATTTTTATGAAATTTCCTATTACTTGACTGTTGAATATTGCATTTGCTCTTGGAATTCCACTTGTGAATGTTGTTATGAATAGCCTGATTGTTGTTCCATCTGTATAATAATCTGTTCTAATAAAGTTGTTTATGTCTTGTTCTATTAGTATTCCTTGCATCTGGTATTTGCTTGTTAGTTGGCTTTCGAATTTTGTTTCTATTTCAAAGTCTGCATTGTTTATGTTTTGCATTAGTCTTGGTGCCCTATTTCCTGCAGTCCATATATCGTGATCTGTTCCTTGTGGCACTGTTATTAATAAGTTTGTACCGTTTACTCTATATGTTCCGTCTCCTATTGGATTGATGAATGTCCATATAGGATTTATTGTGCATGTGTTAAAGTCATCTGATATGATGTTTGTCGTGGTTATTGTTGTGAATATTGCGCTTATGTTCTTGTCTGTATTCATTATTATGTTTATTGGGTTTGTTGTCGCGTTTATATCTCCTGTCCATTTATTAAAGAACCATCCGCTATTTGGTGTTGCTGTTAGTGTTACTTGTTCATTGCATGTGTATGCTATTTTGTCTGGAGTTTTATTGACTGTTCCATAAGCATCATTGTTTATTGTAAGGTATGTTGGTGGATAAGCATTCTGATCTTCTGGATTTGTTCTGTTGTTATTGTTGAAGAAGTAATCAATTATTGCTGTGTGTGCAGGATTTGGCCCTGTGTTTCCTGCATATACTCCTGCTTTGTTTGTTGTTATTGTATGATTAAAATCTGCTCTTTGTGTCCAGTTGTTTCCATCGCTTGAACTAGATATTTTCCAGTTGTTTCCTGTTCTATTTATTTTTATGTATTGTGAGTCTGAGGCTACCGGAACATTAGATATTGCATTTGCTCTAGGAATTCCATTTGTGAATGTTGTTACGAACATTATAGTGTCTGTTCCATCATGGAAGAATTCTGTTCTTATGTAGTTGTTTATGTCTTGTTCTATTAGTATTCCTTGCATCTGATATTTGCTTGTTACTTGGCTTTCGAATTTTGTCTCTATTTCAAAGTCTGTGTTGTTTATGTTTTGCATTAATCTTGCTGCCCTATTTCCTGCAATCCACAAATTATGATCTGTTCCTTGAGGTACTGTTATTAATAAGTTTGTACCGTTTACTCTATATGTTCCGTCTCCTACTGGATTGATGAATGTCCATATAGGATTTATTGTGCATGTGTTAAAGTCATCTGATATGATGTTTGATTGTGTTGTGTTTGTTGAGTTTGATTGTATGAATGTTGCCGTTATGGTTTTGTCTGAATCCATTACTATGCTTGTCGGATTATTATTTCCTGTTGCAGCTCCTGTCCATTCCGAGAATGAATAGCCTTGATTTGGTGTTGCTGTTAGTGTTACTTGTTCATTGCATGTGTATGTTGCCTTGTCTGGAACTTTTATTATTGTTCCTTGTCCTATTACGTTATCGGTTAATATTTTTGTCATAATATTAGCATCTTCCGGATTTGTTCTGTTGTTATTGTTGAAGAAATAATCAACTATTGCTGTGTGTGCAGGATTTAGTCCTGCGTTTCCTGCAAATACTCCTGCTTTATTCGCTGTTATTGTGTGACTGAAATCTGCTCTTTGTGTCCAGTTGTTCCCATCGCTTGAACTAGATATTTTCCAGTTGTTTCCAGTCCTATTTACTTTTATATATGCTTCATTTTGATTTATTAGAGAATTATTTATTATTGTTGGTGCTCCGTTTATGAATTTTGCTGTGAATATTATTGTTTTTGTTCCGTCGTATACGAAGTCTGTTCTTATGTAGTTGTTTGTGTCTTGTTCTATTAGTATTCCTTGCATTTGGTGTTTTTGTGTTACCTGGCTTTCGAATTTTGTTTCTATTTCGAAATCTGTGTTGTTTATGTTTTGCATTAATCTTGCTGCTTTATTGCCTGCTGTCCATATGTCGTGGTTTGTTCCCTGTGGAACTGTTATTAGTAAGTTTGTACCGTTTATTGTGTATGTTCCGTCTCCTATTGGATTGATGAATGTCCATACAGGATTTATAGTGCATGTATTGAAGTCATCTGATACTATATTTGTGTTGATGCTTGCTGTTTTAAATATCTCATCTTCTGTACTCAAATTCCTGTTTTGGTTGTTTGATATTATTTTATAATGATATATAGTGTTTGCTTCTAGTGCTGGGATGTTTATTGAGTGTGATGTGACTTCTGTCAAGTTTGAGATATTTGTAGTATATGATGATGTTAGTCCATATTGTATTATACTGTTTGAGGGTTCTTCTGTGCTCCAGTTTATCTGTGCACTATTTGTTGTTGTTGAGACTGATATGTTACTTATTGTGAAAGTATGTGTGAATGTTGCTGTAAAGTTTTTGTTGTCATTCATTATTATGTTTATCGGATTTGTTGTCGTGTTTATGTCTCCTGTCCATTTATCGAAAAACCATCCGTTTACTGGTGTTGCTGTTAAGTTTACATTCTCATTACAAGAATAGATTTGTTTGTCAGGAGCTTTGTTTATTGTTCCTTGTCCTATGGTATTTGTAGTTAATGTATTTGTCGTAGTTTTATTATCTTCTGGAGTTATTTCTAATGCTGTATTAAAGAAATAATCAATTATTGAAGTAAACTCATAGCTAGGTCCGGTAGAGTTGCTATTGCCGGCATAGACTCCTACTTTATTAGTTATGATTGTATGATTGAATGATACTGCCATATTCCAGGTATTTCCATCAATACTATGATTTATTACCCAGTTATTTCCTGTTCTTGTAACTTTTATGTATTGTGAGTTTTCAACTACTGGAGCATTATTTATTATTTTTCTTGCCCCATTTGTGAATGTCGCTATGAACATCATAGTGTTTGTACCATTATTGACAAAGTCTATCCTTATGAAATTGTTTGTGTTTTGTTCTATTAGTACGCCTTGAAGTTGGTGTTTTTGTGTTACTTGGCTTTCGAATTTTGTTTCTATTTCGAAATCTGTATTATTTATGTTTTGCATTAATCTTGCCGCCCTATTTCCTGCTGCCCATATATCATGATCTGTTCCTTGAGGCACAGTTATCAATAAGTTTGTTCCATTTAATGTATATGTTCCATCGCCTACTGGATTGATGAATGTCCATGTTGGATTTATTGTGCAGTAATTGAAATCATCTGACATGACGCTTGATTCTGTTGTTTTGAATGTTGCGTCATCTGTGTTTCCGCTCTCATTATAGGTATTTGAGATTATCTTATAATGATAAGTAGTATTTTGTGCTAGTGCTGGGATGTTTATTGAGTGTGATGTAACCTCTGTCTGATCTGCAACACTTGCGGTATATGTTGAATTTAGTCCATATTGTACTATACTATTAGAAGCCTTATCTGTGCTCCAGTTTATTTGCGCACTGCTTGGTGTTGTTGATAACAACACATTGCTTATGATAATATTTAATTGTTGATTATCTGTGAAAGTTGCTGTAAAGTTTTTGTTGTTATCCATTGTTATGATCATAGGATTTGTTCCTGTGCTAATATTTTCTCCTGTCCATTTATAGAAGAACCATCCACTATTAGGTGTTGCTGTTAGTGTTACTTGTTCATTGCATGAATATTCTTGTTTGTTTGGATTCTTGTTTATAGTTCCTTTTCCTATAGGCATTATGTTTGTTGTTAATGTTTTTGTTATTGTATCCTTATCTTCAGGATTTATTGGAAAATTTGCATTAAAGAAATAATCTATCTTTGATGTAAATTCAGGACTCAAACCGCTAGTGTTGCTGTTTCCGGCAAAGACTCCGATTTTAGTTACATTGTATAATTGTGAAAAAGATGTCAGGACATTCCATGATTGGCCATTCTGGCTATGCTGCAGTTCCCAATTAGTTCCACTTCTCACAATCCTTAAGTAATTAGGCTGCACTGATACTTCTGAGTTATTGATCTCTGTCCAAAGGCCATTAACAATCTTAGCTGCAAATATTTTTGGTGTTGAACCATCATGATAAACATTAAATCTAATAAAGTTTTTAGCATCCTGCTCTACAAGTATGCCTTGCAGTTGAGTCATCTGGCTTACATTGCTTTCGAACTTTACTATAACATCAAAATTAGGGTTTGAGACATTCTGCATTATTCTTGGAGCATTAATATTGTTTGATAATACGTCATGATTAACTCCTCCAGGAACATTAATTATTAAATTTTCTCCATTGACGGCATAGCTTGAATCTCCTAGTGGATTGATGAATTGCCAATTACTGCCTAGATTGCATGAGTTGAAATCATCTGAAATAACCAAAGGCTTATACACATATGTAGAATTTCGAAGAATACCTACACTCGAATTTAATATCTTTGATGCTGAGAATGTATAATCTCTGACGTCATTATAAGTCTTAGTATCAAGTAGCCCGATTGTGAATTCTTGTTTTGAAGACAAATAAGTCTTTGTACCCTGTCCTGACCTTCCGAATCCGAATACAGTCATGGAATTATTCAATGGCCAATATGAATCAACAATATAATCATCTGGGATGTGAGCGAGGAATAATGCCTTATTGGTGTTTGAGTCAGCAAAATACAGCCAGTCCCCAGCGATGTCGTTCGTCCAGCTTTGAGTGACGTTCTTTATGACATTATCCGGCAGAACCATGTAATCTCTATTTGGCTCAAAACTTCCGCCAGGAGTTCCTTCGTATAAGAACCAATAATTATCAAAAGGTCTGAGCATCTTCATCTTAGCAAATTCAGGATAAAACTCCCATCTTACTTTCCATTTACCATCATTTGAAATGCTTTCAATAACAGTCCTGATTGGCCCTGAACTTATAAGATTGCTTACACTATTTGTGTATCCTGGATGGAATAATCCGTCAGGAGTTAAGGTGTTTGCAACAGGAGGCACAGCATTCGGAATTCCCCTATATGTCCCTGCAGCTCCTGGAACTAGATTATATGATATCCAATCATTTCCAGAATTATCTATCATGCTTGATAGTCCTGCACCATATTTATGATATTGATATACTGCCTTTGTGGTATTAATCATGAAAGAATCCTGTCCCTCATCATAACTATCTGTAACAGTGACTAAAGCAGGGAATGATATATTGTTTGATTGTCCATTAATATTAAAATATACTCTATAATATCTGTAGGCATTTGCAGCTGTCGGTCCTTTCATTGTTATTACTAGATTACCTGCAGCAAATTCTGTCTGATCATAATCTATATCTGGCTCGAACTGGAATGGAATATAATCATCAATAACATTACCTTTGTTGTCTATCTCATTAATCATTATAGAGTCTTTATTGACAGCTCCCTGCTTTCCAAGTTTTGCAAGCAATGCACTTAAATCTATAAATACTTCAGCAGGAGTATTGTCCTTACGCAACTGTCCGCTAGCATTTAAAGTAATATCAAACTCAAACTTGCCTGAAGTGATTTGCTGATAAACAGGCTTATTGTATCTTACTGCAACAGCAGGACCAGGCCACAAAATTTCCTTGCCATGCTCTGTTGATCCAGAATAAAATTGTAATGTATTATCGCCATTCATCAGAGCCCATTTAAATGCCCATTTAGGGATACTCTTTATATCGAACTTATAAAAATGATCTGCACCATATATTGATGGGAGTGTATAAGAATTTATTTTAGTAAACTGTGTCTGATTTGCTAAATTGATTCCCGCATCATTGCCATTCCATGAGTTTATATAGATTTGTGACTCAATAGCATTATTCAATTTATCCTTAAGAGGTATATTAAAATTCAGGTTTAATGTTTTATTATCTCTTACAATAAAATTTTCACGCATATTTATAGTCTTATAGAGCTTTACAGCAATATTATCTCTTTGAAGAGTTAAGTTTTCAATAGCATCAGTCTCATAAATCACTCCATTATTGTCAGTGATAAGTGCTTTAAGTTTTATTGATTTATTTAATTGATCAGGAACCCATGAAGTGTTCCACATAATATTATATGGTGCTGTCGTGTCTGAGCCAGCAATATTCTTTAAAACAATCACAGTGTCTGATGGTCCTCTATGATAGCTTTTATGATAATCTTGATATACTCCGTCGCCATCTTCATCATAGCCATCATAGTATGCCAGTAATTCAACCTTCTTGATACCTGCAGAGCTTGAGGCATTTATAGTGATTGTAGGATTATCAGTTATGGTTTGCCCATTAGTGAGCGAGGTAATCTGTCCAGTAGGGTGAGGCTTGCTTTCATCATAATACACCCTTACAATAATACCATACCATCCCCATTGTCCCCAATTAAAACTATAACATGTCTGAGCTCCTGAGGTTCCCTCAAAATCATTTATTCCAGTCTTAAGATTGCTTAACGGTATGTCTATTACAGGATTCCATTGTTGAACATAACATTGAGGTGATGGAGAAACTGTTTGTAATTCTGGGACTGAGATCCAATTATTTGCATTGAATTTAAATTTCTTATTTGTAGTGCCAATGTGTCCGCCCCATAAATCTATTATGGCCTCTGCACGAGCTGCCTTGTCAAGGTCTAATATATTAATTTTAAGAACAGAATTCGGCAAATATAATGATGGATTATTTCCTGAAGTTGCATTCGCTGTAGCTAAAGGATCAGTCACTCTCCAATCTTTGTTGTATAGATTTATTATAGTATAGTACTCTTTATATATGTTATAACTGCCTGTTTGAGCGAATGTTGCTGTTATATTCTTGTCAGCATCCATTATTATCTCAATAGGATTTATTGTTGTGTTAATACTCCCAGACCATTTATTGAAAAACGACCCGTTGGTAGGTGTTGCTGTTAAGTTCACTTTTTCATTACACGTATATATCTGTTTGTCAGGAGTTATATTTATTGTTCCTTGCCCTATTATATTTGTGGTTAATGTTTTTGTCGTGGTTTTATTATCTTCTAATGCTATTCTTGATGCTGTATTAAAGAAATAATCTACTATTGCGGTGTGTGCAGGGTTTGGTCCTGCGTTTCCTGCATATACTCCTGCTTTATTAGTTATGATTGGATGATTGAATGAGGGTACAGGATTCCAGCTAGTTCCATCTGTACTATATTTTATTGCCCAATTGTTTCCTGTCCTTGTAACTTTTATGTATTGTGAGTTTGCAGCTACTGGAGCATTATTTATTATTGTTGGTGCTCCGTTTATGAATTTTGCTACAAACATTCTTGTTGTTGTTCCATCATGGAAGAAGTCTATTCTTAAGAAATTAGTTGTATCTTGTTCTATCAATATTCCTTGCAGCTGACTTTGGTTTGTTACTTGGCTCTCGAATTTTGTTTCTATTTCAAAATCTACATTGTTTATGTTCTGCATCAGTCTTGATGCATTGTTTGATGCATTCCATACATCATGATTTTTTCCCTTAGGAACTGTTATCAATAAGTTTGTGCCATTTAATGTATATGAGCCGTCGCCTACTGGATTGATGAATATCCATTTAGGATTTATTATGCAATAATTGAAATCATCTGACATTATGTTTGATTGTGTTGTGTTTGTTGAGTTTGATTGTATGAATGTTGCCGTTATAATTTTATCTGTATCCATTATTATTGTTGTTGGATTAGTATTTCCTGTTGCTGCTCCTGTCCATTCTGAGAATGAATAGCCTTGATCAGGCGATGCTGTCAAGCTTACTGGATCATTGCATGCATATGTTGCTTTGTCCGGAACCTTTATTATTGCTCCTAGTCCTATTATGTTTGTGGTTAATGTTTTTGTATTTATTTGAGCATCTTCCGGATTTATCCTATTGTTATTGTTGAAGAAGTAGTCTATACTTGCTGTGTGTGCAGGATTCAATCCTGCATTTCCTGCAAACACGCCTACGTTATTTGTTATTATTGTATGACTGAAATCTGCTCTTTGTGTCCATATGATATTGTTGTTTGAGCTGTATATTTTCCAGTTGTTTCCTATTCTATTTACCTTTATATATATCTCATTTTGATTTATTGGAGAATTATTTATTATTGTTGGTATTCCGTCTATGAATTTTGCTATGAACATTCTTGTTGTTGCTCCATCGTGGAAGAAATCTATTCTTAAGAAGTTTGCTGTGTCTTGTTCTATTAATATTCCCTGCAGCTGATTTTGGTTTGTTACCTGGCTTTCAAATTTTGTTTCTATTTCAAAGTCTGAATTATCTATGTTTTGCATTAATCTTGCTGCCTTATTGCCAGCTGTCCATACATCATGATTTTTTCCTTGAGGCACTGTTATTAATAAATTTGTACCATTCACTCTATATGAGCCATCTCCTACAGGATTGATGAATGTCCATACAGGATTTATTGTACAATAATTGAAATCATCTGATGTTATGTTAATGTTGTTTGGTGGTGGCAATTGTACTGTTGCTGTTGTGAATGTAGCATCTGTAGTGCTTGCACTTATGTTTTGGTTGCTTGAGATTATTTTATAATGATATGTGGTGCTCGAGTTTAATACTGGAATGTTTATTGAGTGTGATGTGATTTCTGTCAAGTTTGAGATATTTGTAGCATATGCTGATGTCAGTCCATATTGTACTATACTATTTGCTGCTTTGTTTGTGTTCCAGTTTATTTGCGCACTGTTTGTTGTTGTTGATACCTGCACATTGCTTATTGTGATTGTGTTGTCTGGTGGTGTTTCTGTTAGTTCAAATCCGTCAAAGTAGTATATGTCTCCTGCTGTTGCTTTTCCGATGAACCATAATCTTAGTCTTGGCGTATTAACACTGGCTGGTGTTGTGAAATTTTTCGTGAATGTCTGGTATGATGTTGTTAAGTCGAATGTCTCGCTCAGACCATAACTTGTGTATGGAGAAATATCATTATGTAAGAATGCTTGTATATCATGTCCAGTACTAGATTTTGCACTGAATTTTATAGTGTATTTAGTGCTTGGCTTTAGTGTGAAACCTTTCTGGTTTAATTGTGTATTAGTGCCTGGATTAGTTAATGTAATTTTTGCTGCACTTGTTCCTTCTGTTGAATCTGCCGTTATAGTATATGAACCAACTCCATTAGTGTAGAAAGTCCATGGCAATGTTCCTGATTCAAATCCGGGATTTGTGAGTACATTAGTATTGTCAATTGCTGTAACAAATGGCAAACTGATTAGAACTATCAATAATCCTATAAATAATACTGTTTTTGATGTAATTCTACTCATAAACCCCTCATAAATTAGCAATAAAGGTTCTTATATATATTTTGCGAATAATACCTTTATTTTGTATTAACTATAAAGTGGTATATTTTTCTTTATTTATAAAGGTATCGCTTTTTTGTATTGACTTAGTATCTTGAAGGGTTTTTCATTATTTGTTGTAGTTTTTGTAGTAGGTTTTCTTTGTTTAGTCTTATTGTTTGTATTATTGACATTAGTATTGCTGTTGTGTTTGC